>Ga0255059_10000270_pt1 | contig 11655 bp, 8 predicted proteins | sample 176RNAGHGlowgp2_FD_183551 | JGI IMG/M metagenome (GOLD analysis project Ga0255059, IMG submission 183551) | Metatranscriptome of sheep rumen microbial communities from Palmerston North, Manawatu-Wanganui, New Zealand - 1766 RNA GHGlow gp2... | ecosystem: Host-associated > Mammals > Digestive...
AACAGCTAAAACACTAAACTATGATCGGTGCACTTACAGGAGATTATATTGGATCTATTTATGAGTTTTGTAATACTCAGGATCCATATTTTCCTCTTGTCGAATCTGGAAAGAGTATCACAGATGACTCAATTTGTACCATAGCTATTGCCAACGCTATCTTGGAAAATATTCCATATGAGGATGCATTGAAAGTGGTTTGTTTACGTCATCCTTTTCCGATGGGAGGATATGGTTCTGGTTTTGGACATTGGTTGTGGAGTGATCGCCCTTATCAATACAATTCTTGTGGTAATGGCTCGGCTATGCGAGTCAGTGCAATAGGATGGGCATTTGAAAAAGAAGATGTTATGCTTCGTGAGGCTGAAAGATCGGCGATGTGCACACACAATCACAAAGAGGGAATAAAAGGAGCACAGGCTACTGCCCATGCGGTTTGGTTTTTTAGACACTATAAAAGTGATTTGGAAGGATTCAGACGTCTTATGACTCAATATTATCCGGAGTGGGAAATGTACTACAAACCTTTCCGTGAATATAATGCATATTGTCAAAACACTCTTCCTTTATGTATTCAAGAGGTTGTGTATGGCACATCATATGAAGATACTATTAGGAACACCATTTTATGTGGTGGGGATTCCGATACGAATGGGGCAATTGCAGGAGCGATCGCAGGAGCACGGTGGGGAGTGCCATTAGATTTGTGGCATTCCGCTTACTCTACAATAGATGATGATCTTAAGTCCATAGTGGATAAATTCATCACTAAGTTTAATGTGACAGGATAGATCTGTTTGCTCTATTAAATATGGTCAAAGATGAATCTGAGACTTGGTTTGAATAAGAATATGAAAGGAAAAAGTATAAATGCATTCTCTGTTGTTCTGGAACCAGCAATTTGGAACTTCGAACATTTCAGAACTTGCATCTGGCGACGGGTGGCAGAGAATGCTCTTTTTATATAAAAAGCAAGTCGACGTGAATTTTCACGCAAAAATCGACACAAAAAACGCATCTATAGATTGTTTTGTATAGTAAAGATATTATATTTGCAACGACTTTGCCACAGGTGAGTCGTTTGTCATCCGAAAAAATGGATGGCGAAATATAATATTATAGGCGTATATTGTGCGCTCGGATGAAGGTAATTTGGAACTTCGAACATTTCATTTATTACACCTCAAGTCCGTGCAACGATAGAGTCCATATTATGTGGATACTTGTGATGTCAGTCCGCCAGGGCTGACGTCGCATTGACATATAGTGTGGGGATTTTGTTGCTCGTTTAGGATGTAAGGGTACGTTCGAAGACCTCAAATTACAAAAGAGTTGATGAAATTCCCCACACTTTTTTTGTGTGTGGATGTGAAGGATTGATAATATTAGAGTATTAACTAAAACTTAAGGAATCATGCCAATATTTCAAATTACTACCAAGCATCGCAGGAATGTAAATGGCATTCTTATCGAACCGGGAATGACGGTGCAAGTTGTATCCCAAAGTTTCAGCAACCCTGTAGTCACCAATGGCGGACAGCCAGTGGTGGATGCGTTTATGCGTAATTGTTTTTTATACTGATAATAGTGACAATGAATAACTCTGTTAATAATAGAAAAATTTTGACACTTAAGTCCATTGCAAAAAAAGCATTGGATGAAAAAGTTATCGAAAAAGACATTTATGATGATTTGATTTCGCGAATTCAAAAAAATGAATTCAGAATTACGATTGTTGGTGAATTTTCATCTGGGAAGTCAACATTGTTGGATGCTATAATTGGCAGAGATATTCTTCCTCATTCAACCTCTGAAACTACAGCAACTCTAACTTATATACATAGTGTTGCTCAAGGTGATAGCCTAGAAAATATAGCAAGAATAGAATTTGTCAATGGGGAAATAAGAAATGTAACTTTTGACGAGTTGAAAGATTACGCAACAACATTTTCCAAAACAATAGATGTGTTTTCTCAAATAGATCATATTGATATATATACACATATAGAAAATTTTGATTCAAATATAGTTTTGATTGACACTCCTGGATTAAATGGAACCAATCATTTAGAGGATAAAACGTTGATGGAAATATCGAAGGCAGATGCTAGCGTTTTTGTTTTTTCTCCATCTGGAATCAAAAATACAGAAATGTCCTTTATGAAGGAAGAATTAAAAAAATATCAAAGTTCTTTCTTTTATGTAATGAATAGAATTGATGATTTAAAAGAATCCGAAGGAGATACTTTAGAATCAAAGATCTCAACTTTAAAAGGACAGATTTCTGAACTTTTTTTTGATAATGCTATAGTTCCGAAAAATGTTATAGGAGTTTCTGCATTAAAGGCACTTGTCGCAAAGGATTTGTCAATTAAAAGACTATATTTGGATGATATACATGAGATTTCAGATGATGATAGAGCCAAGTTATGGGAGGCTAGTAATTTTCAGAATTTTCTAAATATGTTGAAAACATATTTGAGTGAGGAGAAGGAGAGTGTGTTCGTTAATAGTTTGCTATCCCATATTTTATTTGCGTTAGACGAAAAGTTAATTGAAATTAATCAAGGCATTGAAGCAAATGCTCCAAAATCAGAATTGCCTGAGGCTACAATCATCAAAGATGAAATAAACACATCGAAATATCGTTTTGATAATTATAATAAGACACTTTCAAAAAACATCAATGCCAAAATGGATGATGCGGAGAAATATCTTCAAGGTTTACTTTCCAATGCAGTTACTGAAGGACAGAAAAAACTGGAAGAAGAGAAAAAGCACATTGATTCAATCAATAGCATTGAGGATTTTGACAATACATTCGGTGCTGATGGATCTAAAGCAAGTGTTATCGTAAATTCATTTTATGACAGGATCTACGAGCAAATAAATCTAAACGTTGTTAATAAAATGAATGATATAGAAGATGATCTAGTTATTGAAATCAAAAATATGATTCCAAGTATATCTTCATTGAAAAAGAGAGATGCTACAACTGTTTCGATTGGACAAAAAAGCTATCAAGGTATAGCACCAATGGATACTAGTCATAATAGTGATATTATCAATGAAATACAAGAAGATATCCAGCGTATCTACTCGAAAATAAATGTAAAACAACAAGAGAAAGATGTCATAGATCAAAAAGCTAATAATTTAAGAGATCAACAAAGTAGTATAACCTATAAAATGGACAATGTTGATAGACAAATACGCAATTTGGGATATAGACCATCGTCAAGATGGATTACAGTAACGAGGACAAGAACACGTTCGGTTAAGGATAATGGATTCACTAATTTATGGGGGCTTTTCGGAAATAGGTATAAAAAAGTTACAGAAGAATATACTGATATAGAAGAAGACACAACTGAAAGGGATAACTATGACTATAAAAGACAAACATTAGACAGGGAAAGGAATGAATTGAACAACCAGTTGCAAAATATACGTAATCAGATTCAAACTTTGCCTGATTTAGCAAATGAGTTAAGACAACTCCAAAGAGAGTATGAAAGAAAAAAGGAAGAGATTGAGTACCAACAAAAAGAGATTGAACGTTCTCGAATAGAGTACAACCAGAAAAAAAGACAGGGAGAACAAGCTTTTTTGAACAGTCGTAAAATGGATTTGTTGAAGGTATTGACAGATGTCCTTTCATTTTCACAGTCACCCCTTCATTCTTCATTGAAAGTCGATACGTTTAAGTATTTGGAAAATTGTAGAAACAATCTTGAAAATGTGATTCGTTCATACTTTAAGCAGGAAAGTGAAAAGTATATCGCACAATTAGAAACCATGCTTAACACTTTGGAATCTACAACAGTTAACTTAGAGGTCGCAAAGAAAAGAGACTCTTTATGTGCAAGCAAAAAAGTAATTGAAAAGTTTGTTGAAGAAATTAAATCATTAATTTAAATATTATCATTATGACAAATGAAATTTTATCTGAACACAAAGAAATCAAATCTAGTGTAATCAAACTTCTGAGAGAGGCACGAGAAACTTATTCAATTCATTTTGAAGATAAAAAAGGGCAGATTGATGCATTTGCTGAGTTGATAAAGAAAACAGAAGAGGGAAGATTCTCGATTATTGTTGTTGGAGAATTTTCAGCTGGAAAATCAACATTCCTTAATGCGTTGATGCATGAAAAATACTTGGACTCATTCTCGGATGAAACAACAGCAAACATCAATTTCTTGAAATCTGTAAAAGATTCTCCAACAGGGAGTCCTATGATACGTGTCAATTATAGAGATGGTCGCCAAGAAGCGTCCAATGACGTTAGTTTTGAGAATATCCAAAAGTATGTTAGTACTAGAGGAAATAATGTGGCGAGTGACATAGATAACGTAGAAATTTTTCTGGATTCTGAATTTTTGAATGAGGGTGTGGATTTGATTGATTCTCCTGGTCTGAATGGAGTAAGAGAGCTTCATGCTGATATTACAAAAAATCAGATGAAGGCTTCGCATGCTGCTATATTCATGTTCCGTGCTACGCAACCAGGATCTAAGACAGATTTTCAAACATTGCATACACTCAAAAAATCGTGCAAATCGATTATTATCGTATTAAATAGAATCGATGAAGCTGCTAAAGAGGGCGAAGAAACTGTAGAAGATATTGTAGATAAACTTAAGTACAATTTCAAGGAGCAATTTCCAGATGAGGCAATACCTGAGGTTTGGCCTATTTCTGCGTATAAAGCATTGGTTGCTAGAAGTCAAATGGATCTTGAGTTTAATGAAAGAACTTCTCATACTCCAGAAGAAAAAGCTAATTATCTAAAAACTTCAAGAATTGAAGCTTTCGAGAATCGTTTAATCCGCTATATAACAAAAGGTGAGAAAGCTAAAAATGAATTGTTGTCACCTGTGGAAAAAGTTATTTCCTCAGCAGAAGAGACAATTTTAGAGTTGGAAGCAGAGAAGCAAACTTTAAATGGAGCATATAGTACAGATGACATTAATGATCAGATCTTTACTATACAAGATGAAATCAAGAATCTCAAAAGCACAATTTCATCCAAGAAGAACGATGTAGAGAATGCAATTCTAGACGCAGTGCGTAATGCAAAGAATAGTATTAAGAGTGACACAAAAGACATTAAAAATGTTATTTTGGGTAATTTGGAAAATGAAACAGAAATAACAAGTTTGGAGAACAATGCTACAAATTATGTTTCAAGAATCGTTTCTAAATATGAATCTACATTCAATGATGCTTTGACCGAATTAGAAGCAGAATTCGTTAATGTTGTACGTATGAATATAGAAGGTTCAATTTCTATAATCAATCAGAGACTAAGATCCGTTTGTGATGCCAGTGATAATATAATGATTCAAAACATTGAGATTGACATGTCTAGAATCGGAGGTGATATTAATTTGGACAAATACGACAAAGAAATTAATGATCTGAAAATAGCACGAGCAGATGCCCAAAAGAACCAGTGGAATGCGGAAGACAAAGCTGCAACTAATGAACAATTACAAAAAAGAATTGCAGATGTAGATCAACAAATACAGACTGTAAAATCAGATCGTAATTATCATGCGAGTTCAATTTCAGATCCGGGTGTTACCTATAAGGATGAATTTGTTCAAAGAAAAGTGTTTGGCGAAAAAAGAGGATGGTGGAATCCATGTAGATGGTTTGGAGACGAATATAAATCTCATATGGAATCTTTCACAGAAAAGGTTCCTGACTATACTGCCCATAATAAATATCTTGATGAGAAAAAACAAGTAGAAGAGCAGTATGCTAGACGCATCAATGAACTTGAACTTAGAAAGAGAGAACTTGAAAACAAATATGAATCTGAGATGGCTTCTGCATCGTCTGCTCGTAGATTTCAGTTTGAAAAAGAGGATCTAGACAGACAAATTCAAGAGAAGAGAGAAGAGAGAGATAAAGAATTTGAAACAAAACTTAAAGTTCAAGTTAAATCAGCAAAGGATTATTTGAAAGGTATTTTTGAGAACCTTGAGGATAATGCTCGCAAATCCGCACTCAATACGCTTGATGAGAGACAAAATAAATTAATAGAACTTGCCAAAGAGATTTTGGAAGAAGAAATCAAAGACGAGCTACAATCTAAGGAAGAAAAATTGCTCAATTTTAAGAAAAAACTAGAGCTTGCAGAAAACGACAAAGAAGCAAGACTAAACAAGATTGATTCTGCATTGTCTGCATTAGGCGAGTTGAAAACAAAGGCAAATGATGTATGTTCTGCTATTAATAGTATCGAAACTGACGTAATTAAGGAGGATTAACAATGAAAAACAACATTTCAAATAAATTGAACAACTATTTGGAAGCGTCTTCTTTTCTAGGAAACGAGTCCATTACTACCTTATTGGAGAGTTTTATTGAAAAAAATAAGAATCAAAAGTACGAACTTCCTTTGATTGGCCAATTTTCTTCTGGTAAATCAGCTACCGTCAACCATTTTCTTAACAGAAACTTACTTCCAACTAAGAGTATTGAGACAACTGCTTTTGCTACATACATAACTTATTCTAAAGATGAATTTGCACAGTTGGAATTGGAAGATGGCTCTATTGAGTCAATCTCATTCGAAGAAATAAAGACTCTTGATAATACTAAAGTTGAGGAAACAGGAAAAAAGATTAAATCTCTAACTATCGGTATAGATTCTAACGTATTGAAGAATGGACTAACATTTGTTGACACTCCAGGCGTAAATACTATTATCACCACTCATATAGAGATTACAGAACGTATACTGCGTGATGCTCAATATATCGTATATGTATTAGCAAAAAGTCTCACAGAAGAAGACATTTTGATGATTCAAACCATCGAGATGAAAAATATTCCTATGATTTTCATCAGAACGCATCTTGATGAGATTAAAGATGGGGAAGAAAACTGGAATGATGTAGTGTTAAGAAATAAGAAAGCTATAGAAATGCAGTTAGGCCATTCGATACATTTCTTTGCCATTTCCAATGACACAAACCGTCATGAGTTTGATGCTAACTTTATTGAATTATCGAATTTTCTATCAAATAAGATTGCATTGAACGTTCAGGAGGTGTATGCATCTGCAATAGAAGAAAGGCTTGTTCCTATCAAAACTGAATTGGAATCTGAAATCAACTCTCAATTATCATTATTGGAGAATAATAAAAGCAAGTCTTTAGCAGAAATCGAAAAGCAGAAATCTCATATTGAATATTTAGTAGACGATTGGAACACAAAAAGCAATAAACAACAAGAGATAGCTTTTGCTAAGGCTCAAGAAACAAAGGCTGACATAAAAAGTAGAATTGAGTTAGTACGCAACAATTGTATTAAGAATTTTGAGATTAACATAAACAATGCTGAAGCAGACAAAGATTCTTTGAATGCTTTGGTAAGTAACGCTTTAACTGCAGATTCGTCGAAAATTAATATTGAATCAGAATCAATCTTAATAGATGCGGCAGATGCAGTATGTAAAAGACTAGGAGAAGACATTAAGACTATAAATACGGAACTAGAGACAGTTGGCATTGACACTGATTGTGTTTTTGATTTAAGCATTGTACAAAATTATGCTGAACGTATGAATAGCATAGAAGAGGAATTTGAATCCAAAGCCAACCAAATTCGTTTGGTCAAAGAAGAGTTGGAAGCAAACAAGACACTTTCTCTCGAAAAGAAAAGACAATTAGAAGATGCTATAGCTGAAGCAGAAGCTAAAATAAATGCATATGAATCAGAAGCTATAGATTTGAATGATTCATACGAACCTAGATACATAGAAAAGGAGAGTAAACTTGCACCTATAGGAAAAGTAGTGGGTACAGTGTGTGATTTAGCTATGTTATTTATTCCTGGTCCCACATGGGCGAGTTGGGGTTCAAAATTGGGTAAGATTGGAAAAGCTGGCTCAACACTAAGAAAGGTTGGAAAAGTAGCCGGCAAAGCAGCAAAAGTTATTTCAAAAACAGATGCTGCGAAAGATGCGATGACTATGTTAGGAGGGTTGAAAAATGCAAAAGACAAGTATAACGGAACTCTAAATAAGACGAGTATATTTGATTATGTGTCACTATCTTACTGGTTTGAAAAAGCTGGAAATGCGATAGATCCTTCGGGTAGTGTTCTAGACAAAGAATATGAAACCCAGTATGTTAACCAGTTGAACTCAGTCAAATCTAAAATAGAAGCAGCGCAAGTACAGAAATTACAACAAATTAAAGCACTTGAAGGATTGAATGGTTCTGACTGGGCAGCCAAACAGAGAGAAAGAGAAATCGAAAAAAATGAACGTCTGCTTGAAGACGAGAAAAACAAGATAAAAGATAATCTTGACAAGGAGATGAAGACGAAATTAAAAGATTCGTTGAAACAACAGGCAAAGTCTCAATACAACAGCAAATTTAATGAATATTCTTCTGTATTATTACATAAGATCGAAGTAAGTGTAGATTCTATCTTCTCTTCAATTGTAGAAGCAGCCGACATGAAAATTAAAGGACAATTATCGTCATTGGTGCAACAGTTGGATGAGATAAAACAGAACAAAGAATCTAATAAGATTGACTTTGATCAAAAGATATCTACACTGAAAGGTTTTAAAGAAAGTTTGTAATGTCTTCAGAAATTGACTTTATATTAGACAAAAGAAATATCACTTTGTTCCTAAGTATTGAGAATCAATCTCAATACTTTGGAACAAGGCTGATGTCTTCTTTGTTTTTGATTCAATCAGAGATTAAAGATACCAACACTATTATAATCCCAGTAAAAGGATTAGATCAGGATTGTTTAGAGTCTAACAGATTAATTGAATTTTGTGGTCAAAAATATAAATGCATATTTACTAAAAATGATCAATACAATAATCTTGCTTTTATTCTTAGCACGACAAAAACTTCTGATTCCCAATTGATAGAAGAATTTTTATATCCATTTTTATCAAAATGCAAGCAGGTTGTACTATGCGATATTGGTGTTCTAAAGAAAAGAGACTTTATTCAGTTATTTAACAACGTTTCTAAATATCTAGAGACATCAAATGTGGCAGTATGTCTAGCTTCAATTATAGGTTACAACACAAGAGGAGCGTCTGATGTTGAGACTTTTAACGAACAGGATATTGTGACTCCTGATTTCTATAAGATAAAAGATTCTAAAGACTCAGAATGTATAGAATCAAATTATTTCATATTTCGACAAATACAGAATACTTTCAAGCGAGCCGATATAGCATTCTTATGTTCTAGAACTAAGAATAGTATTGAATCAAAACTAAATGAAATCAAAACGGAAGCATGTAAAACCAATATTAAAATGTTATGTGATGTTGGTCTTATTGATAAAGGTCTTAATTCGCGTCTAGTGAATGACTATGATATATGTACATCATTTGATTTTTTAAGGAACATAGGTCTTACAGATTTATTGGCATTTAATATAGTCGTACCTCAATGGAAGCAAACATATAATACTTTATTTAATAAGATACATAATATTAAAGACATAAAAGAAAGAAACAAAAAAATATCAGAATTTATCACACAGGTAAAAAACGATATTGATCAGATGTATAAATTTATTAATGAAATATAATTGTAAAAAATGATTGTGAAATTTTCCATTGCCTTTGTTTTGGCGACAGCGGGTATTGTATTGGGATACCTAGATTATATTCCAAGTTTCATTTCTCTTGGAATATGCATAATTTCATTCGTAGGAGCACTAATGTTTGCTATCAAAGAATTTCTTGACGTTTTTAATGCTGCACACAAAAAAAATGATGAAACAATTCAGAATTTGATTCTATCAATTCAAGGAGAAGTAAAAGATGATTTGAATGCTCTAATTGTCAGTCAAACGGAAAACTTCGCCAATTTGAATACAAATTTGACACGAAATAAGGATTCTATAGTTATTGTGGTAAAAGAAATAACAGAAAGCTATATTCACATTGTTGATAGTCTCAAAGCATTGGAGTCTGTAATCAACAACAACATTGCAACATCTGAAAATTTGACATCTAAGCTTGATATTTTCAATTCAAATAGTGAAAGATTGTCAACAGAAATTAAATCTCATCTTAATACATTCTCTTCGAATAGTGAAAAGATTTCAACTGAATTAAAATCTCATCTTGATACTTTCAACTTGAACAGTAAAAAGATGTCTGATAATCTACAAGTTCATCTAGACTCCTCAGTCAGCTCTGTGAATAATATATTAAAAGATTTCAGGAATAAGACTAATGATTTGAACGCTAATCTAAAAGAGGTTTGTGTCACTATTGAATCATTTAGTAGAGAAGTTAAAGAATTAAATGAAAATCATTGTAACTTAGCGTCTGAAATAAGCAATGCTTCTAATAGTAATAAACGAATTATAGAAAAATTAGAAGAAAAAATAGAAGAGTTCTTAGATAATGAAGCTGAATTGTTTCAACAGTCGAATAATGAGTTATCAGATACTATCGAGTCACATATTTCCAATATTACAAATAGTATTAAATCATTAACTTCTTCTATGCATAGCGATATACGTTCTTTAACACTTGATGTCAAAGATTTGTACGATGCGGTTACGACCATCAACAATAAAACACAGGATATTGATAAAGCAGACAAGATTCTACTTGAACAAATCAGTAAAATATGCAAGTAAATGTTTTTTCTGAAGGTGTTTTTTGGAACAAAGTTTCAAGTATTGAAACGACCTTACAGTCTAAGATTTCATTAATAGAAGTAAAAGAAAATAGAAGTAAGGTTAAGCTACTTTATGGATTGTTAGAATCTGCAAAATTTGCAATGATAATTGGTAGGCCGAAGAGAGCATGGAGTTTTTATTATTTGGCTTACAAAGTGAGTAACACATTATTGTAAGATGTGGAATACAATAGAATTTAATATCTTGTCTAAAATGATGAATTTTCAAGTAATATCATATACTTTTCATCCAGGGTTTCGGCGGTAAAGCAACTGTTCGGTCGACAATCGGAATTATCTTCCGTCGACTGCAATGATGGTTTGTTTTATGTTGTGGCTCAACGAGGTGCTTGGATATCTCCATTCAAATAGAATAGAAGTTTATAGCTATCGGGATATTCTCATAGAATGGTAGACACTTTATCCTATTGCCTTTCAGGCAAAGTGTCCTTGAGTAAATGTGAATTCCTCCCGTCTCCTTGGTCCCATGCACCAACGGTGCCTAATCTGCCAAGGTAGGGTGAAACCCTACGATATCGATATCGCCCGTTCCGGGCTAACGGGAATCGGTGTGGTCTCCATGGCATAGGGTTTAAACCCTATGCTGATGATAATCACACCTTTGGTGTTTGTTTTGCTCGGCAGCGTCTTTCAGACGCATTTCGGAAAAAATTTGTATTTCAAGAAAAACAAAAAGATACCGATACTCCATCCTTAACCCCTAAATTTCGCATAGTTAAGGATGAAGAATCGGGATATTGTATCCTAAACTATGTTTTTTATATAGTTAAGGATCTGCTATCGGGATATTCTCAGGGGAGGGTAGACATTTATCCTATTGCCTTTCAGGCAAAGTGTCCTTGTGTAAATGTGAATTCATCCCGTCTCCTTGGTCCCATGCACCAACGGTGCCTAATCTGCCAAGGTAGGGTGAAACCCTACGATATCGATATCGCCC
>Ga0255059_10000274_pt1 | contig 11589 bp, 8 predicted proteins | sample 176RNAGHGlowgp2_FD_183551 | JGI IMG/M metagenome (GOLD analysis project Ga0255059, IMG submission 183551) | Metatranscriptome of sheep rumen microbial communities from Palmerston North, Manawatu-Wanganui, New Zealand - 1766 RNA GHGlow gp2... | ecosystem: Host-associated > Mammals > Digestive...
CAGGTTACAAATCTTAATTATTGTGGTTATATCTTTACAATAATCTGAATCCTCAAACTGTAAGTATTCGGCTTTGCCAATGTCATTAAGAGCGGGAGCGATTAAATAGCCATACTCTTTTTGAAGTTTATGTGATTCTTCAACGGTAATATTTGAGCCATAGTTTTCAACAGCTTCAGTTGCATACTTTAACTGTTCCTTAACATCATTATAATATCTATCTGGTTTTGAATAGAATACGTTAAGTTTGAGAGTGTTAGTTAGAATGAATTGAGCTGTTCTTGAGTCAAAGTTTTCATAGCCTTCATGTGTTGCTATATCAAATATCTGATCATAGTATGGAATAGATGATGTGATAAGTTTGGAAGCAGCTCCCTTTCCATCATCTGTAATAACATAAGAAATAGACTCATAATTAGGAATTGTTTCCGTGTACTCATCTATCTTTTTCCTGTAATTCTGATAAATGAGAGATAATTCGTTAGAGCATTTCTTTTTCTCAATTTGAGACTGAACAGACTGCTTGGAATTGTTTGAGCTGAAAAGAATGTCAATGTAATCATAAGAATATGTGTTCGAATTCCATGTCTTATACATACTGTCATAATAAGTATTGGTTACTGGATTATAAACTATGGAACTGTTGTTGTTAGATATTTTGTTGAAGTAAATAAGCGGAGAGCCATAGTCGATTGAATTCGTAAATGGGGCGGTGCTTGAACTGTGGATCACTTCCAATTGCCCCCATTTTGAATTGATTTCAATTGGCGTTCCGTCTGCGCTCCAGTCAGTAACTTTTGCAAAATGAAGAATTCCATTTTCACCAAGAGATGAATCATATTTACCATAAGCAATTACATGAGCGAAGTTGTGATTAGTTGTTGTGTTTTGGGTATATCCTTCACCGTAGAACCAATATGTTACAGCCGCCCCTGTTGCATAATTGCCAAATGGCCACAGCCATCCATTATCTTCTTCATGAACGGCATATGAAAGACAATTATAATTGTTCTGAGCAACATTATAGCCTGCACGAGTTTTTGATGAAATAAAAGAATTGATTTTAGGTGATGAATAGTAGAATGTTGAATCGCTTGATGCATATTCGGAAAGATACCATCCAAGAACATTGCAATGGATAGCTTTTTGTGAATGTGTATTGCCATAATGAGTTATATCAAACACCAAGTTGTTTTTAAGGAACTTACCTGTGCTCGTATCATAATAAGGTGCTAATCCGTTAATGTATCCTGTATAAAGCGATTCTCCACTTGTAACAGTTACAGGGGAAGAATAATCATGATTAACCAGTTCATAAGAATCAAGATTGTCATATCCATAATAATGACCTAAATAATTTGCTTTAATGTTGTTAAAGCTATCGTTAGAGGAAACTGTAAAATTATAGGTGGTGTATTTTTCCAAAAACGAACCATCTTCGATGCCTGTTACCCAAACCTGCGATGCGTGTGCCGTTGCAGGTGCAACAAGTACTAAAGACATGGCAAATGAGAGAACTGATGAAATAACCGCTTTTGCTTTTATCATAATGAAACCATCCTTTCCTATCATATAGTTAATTGAACGATAATCACTTTTAATTATAGCACACTGGTATCATATCCTTTCTTCGTTGAAGATAAGTATATTATACATCTACATTCAACCGATGTCAATATCTATTAGTTAAAACGATATTATGTATATATTTGATTACTAACTAATTGGCGATGAATATTAAAGTTTTTAGTATTATTATCGATATTAGAAATCAGTTTCAGCGATATTAAGGTTATTCCAATTCGCATATATCGCATCAATAACTTCCTGCGTAAGCAAAGTTTTATTATCCGCCTCAGCGATCAGGCTTGGTCTGCGCCATACATAAGAATAGAATGCGTTTTCGTCAAGGTGAAGATAGTAAACAGTTCCATCCGGAGAAGTCAACTTGTCAGTAGGAAGCCCGTCACAGCTTATTGCCTGATAATTCAGACTATCGAGCATTTTGAACACATCAGAAGTTTGCTCTTTATCGGTATTAGTCGGCGCGTTGGTTGTTTCACACTGAGTTGTAGTCTGAAAAGTGCTTTCAACTGTCGTAATAGTCTCAGTTATTAAGGGCATTGTTTCTGCTGTTGTTGAAGGCTAAACGGATTCAGTAGAATTTGACATATCAGACCGCTTCACTTCGTTATCCACGCCGAATTGCGATAACATTTTCAATGTCAGCTCATATCTTTCATTGCCTGTACCGCATTCGCGCCCCTCAAAAGTGATGGTATTGTACACACATTATAGATTCTTTTCCTTTAGATAGCCAACAATTTTGTCTTTCTCAAGAAGGTGTATCGACAGAATCACCGTTATGATATCTATCATCATAAATACAAGCAATGAAATAAGTAATTCTTTGATAGGGAGATATGGTGCAATATCCTTACCGCCTTTAATGAATATATATCCCCAAGCGGATACTGCCACAATAGGTATTATAGCAATCAAAGCACCTTTTAGCTGATAATTTATATTCTCTATGACGCTCATTTGCTGTATATCCCGTTTCTGTGTACCGAGCGAATATAGAACTACATAATCGGAAATACGGGTTTTTATGCTGTTCAGTGTAATATTCAGTAAATTAAACACTGAGATTACAAAAATGAACACCGTGAACATTGAACTAAAAAAGCGAATAAGATAATAGTTGTTCTGTTCTTCTTGAAGTATTGCTCGGTTATTCCTTAAATACTCAGATGAATATCCTTTATCATTAAAGTAATTATATATTTCCTTATAGGACTCATCAGCGTTATCCGAATTAAAGTATAGCTTTGCGACTTTTTTGCAGTTGCATTCAGTCATGAAATCATCAAACTCTGAGTAGGGGTATACTAAAGTTAAGCTATAGTCCTCCAATTCTGCGCCAAGATATTTTTGATATTCTTTGACTTTACACGAAAAATCAACAGTAAAATTTCTCTCCTCTGTTTGAATCTTTTGATTTTCGGCAAAGGGATCGTAATCTCCGACAACAACATTTCTTGTGAATTCAAACGTACCATTTATAAAATCGTTAGAAAATTTGTCATCACCACAAAATGCTATAGATTTTTCGCCTGAGAATGAAGTATTAAAATAATCATCATCAAATACATAAATCTGAGAACGGTAATCCTGTCCGTTTACTTTAGCAATACCGTCCTCAATTCTGAAAACGCAATTACCACCTGTTATGCCATTAAAAGTCTTTAGCTTATTATATAGCTCAATCGGTTCAATATAGTTCATGTGCATATCATAATAATCAAATCTAATCTCAGATTCTATTGAACCTTCAAGTTGCTTATTCGCTTCTTTCATATTATTGCATATGCAAGAGAAAGAGATAAACATAAACAAGCAGATTGTAATCGAAGTAACCATTGACCTTGTCTGCTTTTTATTGTTTTTGATATATTTTCGTGAAATATCCTTGATACTTCTATCAGCAGAAAGCGACTGGTATTTTTGCAGTATCTTACTTTGCTTCTTGTTTGTTTTAGCACACCCCTTAATAAATAGCCATAGCGAGATCAGGATAAAGACAGCTATTATCAGTATTGAAAACAACAGATAAGAGATGTGTGTTCCACTTTTATCAATCTTAATTGTTGTCAATGATGATAGCAGAGAAAGTATCTGTGATGAACCAAATAAACCTAATACCATAGAAAACGGTATTGTTACAGTAGTAAGGATTGCAGTTTCCTTCACAGCCGAAGTGTAAAACTGTTTCTTTACTGCTCCGAGCAAATGCAGTCTGTGGTAGAGCTTTCTTCTGTTTTCTCCTAAAGAGATATAGACGATATTTTTGTTAAGAATAAACAGCAGCACTATAACAAGTATAATCAATATGCAGATCAAAACTAAGAAAAGCTGGGCAATATCAAGCTGCGTATAACTTAAATTGATACCATAACAAGACAACAGCTCTTGGTTTGGCTTACTTTCATACTGCTGAACACTATTTTGAAAGGCTTTGACATGATATGGTGAATTAAGAGTTAAATAAACATCACCATTAGTTGTAGCATCATTGCTCCCACTTGTTATTGCAATGAATGCAGGAAACAATGAATCCTCAAATATAGCTTTGTCATAAAAACCGACAATCTTATATGAATGCTTTGAAATATCCGTAAGATACTCATTCTCTTGACTCTGTGAGTAAACGGGAATAGCACCGGTATCAGTTCTTCTTATGCCCAAATCCAACTCAAGCGTATCATCTAATTGGAAATTACCGCCAATATGGTTCGGAAGCATGATTTCATTTTCGTTCTCAGGAAAACGCCCACTCAGCAAAAGCACAGGCATTTTATTTAGAAATCCATCGTCAGCATCCATTACAAAGATATAGCGCTTATATGGATTAACTCCGGAATAATCTGAAAAGCCAATTGGGAACGCAGCAAAACTATCTTCTACATCCTTGTTGTTTGTTATCTGTTCAACAGCATCAACATTTACACCACTGATTTTCAGCATATAATCGCCGTATATGTCTTTTTTTGATGCAACCTGCGAATTAAAAAACACATTTAAGGTGATAAATAGGCTCATAATTAAGGCGACAGAGAGTATCATACAAGATATGATGGAGCAGAATTTCAACTTGTTCTGTTTCCAGTATCCAACTGTACACTTATCTATTATATTCATTTCTGTACCACCTCATCTGATACGATATGCCCGTCATCGAGCCGTATAATACGGTTAGCATACGAAGCAATATTCATATCATGTGTTACCATGATAATAGTCAATCCATATTCTTCATTTGCCTTGCGAAGCTGTCTTGCGACTTCCTCTGAATTGACCTTGTCAAGATTTCCTGTTGGCTCATCGGCAAGCAGAAGATCAGGTTTACTAATCAATGCTCTGGCAATTGCCACGCGCTGTTGCTCACCTCCTGAGAGTTGAGTAGGAAATTTATCTTTCAGCTGAGAGATATTCAGCATTTTCAGAACAGCAGCTACATCTTTATCCGCGCATTCTTTCTTATCAAGAAGCAAAGGCAGTCTGATATTATCCGTTACATTAAGAACAGATACGAGATTAAAGAATTGGTAAATGACAGAAATCTGTCTGCGTCTCATCAGCGTAAGCTGGTTATCGCCTAAATCTGCATAATTTTTGCCGTTCAGCAGAATTTTCCCCTCACTTGGTGATTCTATTCCTGATATAATATTCAAAAGAGTTGATTTTCCGGCACCCGACGAGCCTACAATAGCGATAAACTCATGATCTGGTACTGTAAGATCAATCTTATCGAGGACATATCGTTGGCTTTTGCCATCATCGAAACATTTTGATAAATTTTTGATCTCTAACATTTATTACCTCCCGATATACCGCAATAGGTGCATATACCATTAGAAATAACAGTATATGCACCTTATGAGGATTATTTGTAGCTTAATAAGATGTACTAAGATTTGCGCTGGAAATGTTTACCTGATAGCTGTTATTGTTTATCCACTTGATGACATATGTTCCGTAGTCAAGGTCGTAGAAATTGACTTCCTTAGAACCAGCACCGTAAACAGTCTTACTCTGAACATATGTGTTGTAATTACCGTTTACATAGTTGTCAAGGGTAAGTACAGCCAATGTAAGATTAACAGAAGATCCCGAAGCATAAAAAGTGATGTCGAAGTCATTGTGATTAAGCCCTTCTGTACTAACATCAAAGCCGTACCCTCTTCTTGTAGTAAATGCCGTTTCTCCACTTACAAGATAAAAATTCGGGATATTATAGTTATAATGCACCATAGGGGAGTTTGTGCCGCCACCTGCGGAAGCAGAGCCACTTCCAGTTATAGGAGTATTTTCTGCTGCATTTGCAGTTACTCCCATTACACCAGTGCAAAGCATCGAAGCGGTTGCAGCGATAGCGACCAGTTTCTGAATAAAGCGTTTCATAAAATCATCAATCCTTTCGGTTTAAATATTTTTGTAATCTTCCAAAGAGTTCTCTGTTTGATTACAATCATATTATATATCTCGAAAAGGTTTTATGCGAGAAGTTGTAGTGAAATGACAGTATTCTTGTAGTGAAATGCCATATACTCTAATTCTAACTAATAATGAATAATAAAACGTCAACAGTAAATATTCCACCTGAACTATCTGTTTTTAGTATACCATTGTACTTCTCTGCAATCTTATGAACATTTGCAAGACCAAATCCATGATTTGCAGTGTCAGCTTTTGTGGTTATTATACTTCCGTTCATACTCTTTACAATGCCGTTGAACGAATTTGTAACACGAATTATAAGTCTATCCTGAGAATAAACGAGCTTTAGTGTTATAAGTCTGTTATCTTTCAAGAGCAGAACAGCTTCAATAGCGTTATCAAGAAGATTGCCAAGTATTGTAATAATATCAACTACCTCAATCTTTATGTCAGAAGGAACAGCAATTTGTGTATTGATCTTAATATGCTCTTTTTCAGCATTCTGAAATTTGTAATTGATAATACTATCAATGGGCGTATTGCCAGTATAGCTGTATATTATTCTCGGTTCAGTTTGAACTGCAAGAGAGTGAAGCTGTTTTTTAGCAGCTTCGACTTGATTTGCAGCCAATAATTCATTCATTGCAATAAATTGGTTGTTGAGATCATGCCTAAATGCTTGTAGTTCTTCTGTTGATTCCCTCATAATTTCACATTGTCTGCTATACAATTCGTTTTCACGCTGAAGAATTGCAATATTTGCATTTCTCACATAATGAGTTGCTAAGGATTCATAAAGACAATATGGCTCTTCTGTACCTCTGGTCGATGACGCTGTTGGAAATTCGTGCCACACTTGACAGGACCTGAAAGAAACATTGATTTTGCTACGCCGACGGTGAGAAACTCAAGAACAGATTATCTACTTCACCCTCGGACAAACCATTGTAATATTTCTTTCAGAACCTGTAAAGTGCAAGCCGCAAGCGGTAGCTGGGTACTGCCTCGGCTCAAAATCTAAGAACAGACATTTATAACGCCATCGCTCTTACTTGTTTTCTTTTCATTGCCATCTCTCTTTGTGACTGTTTATACTCTTGGGTTGGCTGAGGCCTGTTGCTAAGCGGAATGATAATATCAGAGCACTTAAGATATATTAAAGCAAACATATTTTCAATTGATTTGAAGCCTCTTGCAAGCTTTATCAGAAATTTTATGGTTGTGTTGGTTGATTCACTTTTGGCACTGTTGGCCTGATATTTTACGGCGTTAAGTATATTGGTTCTGTGCCTTTCAATTTTCTCAGCAAGCTTTGCAATCGGTGCAAACTCTGATGACCTGTTTTCCTCAATCCACTTGTCAAGTTCATTTTCTGCAAGTTCATAATCCTTAACGTGAAGAATCAGACGCAGGGATTCTTTGATTTGATAAGAACGGTAAAGATCCGGAAATGAATTTTCAATCAGCAGAAGTTTCTCTGTCTGCGATTCAGTACATTTATTAGGATCATGACCAAGAGCATGTTTTGAATTCTTTAAATCTTTTATTTTTTTATGAAGCTTGTTAAGCATTTCTTCATGTTCAGGAGTAAACTGCTCTTTTTTAGGTCTTCCTACAGTGTTCTTCTGCTGATTGTTGTTCTGATGTTCCATCGTTGTATATGCAAGCACAAATTCCAGCAGTTCCTTATGTCTTTTACTCCTCCTTCCGCGACGAGGCATAGTAAGAAGTTTGGCTGTTGCTGCTTTATACGCTTCTTCAGCTGCCAATGCTGCCTCAGCTGCTTCGGCTTCAGCAAGCTGATATTCATTCTTCATCTTGTTATATTCGCGGTTAGCTTTTCTGACTGTACTGCTGCGTACCTCATCTAGCGCCTTGTTAGCCCACTGTACAACATGAAAGAAATCAACACATCTCACTGCATTAGGAAAGTAATCTCTGGTACAGCTGTCTATCCAGCTGGCACCGTCTCCAGCTACAATTTCTATTTGTTTTCTTTCAGCCTCAGTCAGCTCTTCACAGAATTTTTTGAACACCTCTAATCCGTGGTCTTTATGAAGCCAGATTACTTTATTCTTATCCATATCGTACACAACAGTAATGTACTTGTGACCTTTCTGACTGCTGGTTTCATCGACACATATTCTTCGCACGTTATCATGAATTCGTGCTTTTACATCTGGTTCAAGTCTTGTGTGAGCAGCTTTAAGACAATTCCCTACAGTTCGCCAGTTGATGTTCTCAAATTCACATATTGCGCTTTTTGACATCTGACAGGTAAGCCATGCTATTTCATTATTGAATGCTGGTGTGAATCGACTTGTTCCATCTGCCCATGGGATATACTCGTTAAGCGCACCATGTTCGGGACAAAGTATTCGCTGTGGCTGATAGAATATGTATACCGGAATACCGTTTAGATTTGGTCCTCTCCAATAGCTTTCTTTTTCCTGCTTGTATCCGTTTCGAATACATTTTTTATGACATACTGGACACAGACATTGCTTTTTTTTAAATGGTCGTGCATGGATTACCGCTGTTGGTTGAATATATGTTTCTTTAAATTTTTGCATCGTCACTTCTGCAATTTCAAAACTTTCTATATGCATGCACTTGAAATCGAGGATATTTTTTAGTATACTTATTGATATAGCCATTGCGTTTCTCCTTAATGCATTCTTGCAGTGTGGTAACTTTAAGAATACATGAAACGCAATGGTTTTTCAATACCTATTCAGATTTTTTTATCGGCCAAGAGTGCAGAAGACTCGACAATATGCGATTATGTTGATCAGAATTATGATAATAGTTCCACAAGTGATGCTGTAGCTGATACCATTATCAATTATAATTAATCCTTGCATTATAAGAGAACAAACTGGTATTGCAGTCATAAATAGGATTGAATGCTCGTTTAGATTGTTTCCCAGCGCCTTTTTCCGAAAGCCATAGAGAAGAAGAGAACCTGCCAAAATAAACATTCGAGATGCAATGATTATAGAGAGCAGGATGGGTTTAGAGCTGATTATTTTAGATGCTACATAATCAGGGATTGACAAAAGGCAGGATAATGCAACGGCACTAATTATGTTGTCTTTTAACTTTTCTTTGTATGTAAGTGCAACCCAAAGAATTGTAACCAACTGTACAGACAAAGAGATAATCAGGTTTTTAATGCATAACTGAACAATACCTATACATACAAAATTAGCCGAGAATGCCAATATTCGCTCTATATCTGTTTTTCTGTTCTTATCAGATATTGAAATATACGCATTATGCAGTATCAATACATTGAGCAAGTTCAAAAATAAAACAATAATATTAAATCTGTCAAGAACCATTGTATCCTCCGTTCTCCAGCATGAGCTGTAAGTAAGCTATTTCCTTCTTCCTGCCTTTGGCAATCGGGATTTCCTCCCCATTAGTCATTATTATACAGTCTGGTCGGAAGGATTGTATATATCTATAATTTAATAGATATGATTTATGCGGAGAAATGAATCCACAATCCTGCAATTGTTCCTTAATACTTTCAAGTTTAGCGTAAAACTCATCTTCTGATGATGCTTTTTTTATTAGGACTTTTCTGTCAATACTTTTGAAATATATTATTTCATTCAGGTTAACCCAATATGTATCATGTCCGTATTTATAATGAAAGAGATCATTCTTGTTGCCATAGATTCTTTGATATTTTTTTATGGTATCGAAAATATGGACAGTAGAAAGTGGTTTTGCAAGAAACTCAAAAGGACGAAAAGTAAATAATTGTCGATCATATTCCGTCTTTCCAGTAATATAGACTATTTGTGTAGTTTCGTCATTCAGCACATTCCTTATATAATTGCTTACATCTATTCCACTATACTCATCCAGCTCAATATCAAGAAAAATGATATTGTACCTTTCGTTTGTGCCTAAATACCTCGCAAATCCTGTTCCTGTCGTAAAAATATCAATCTCACTTTCGATAGAAAGGGCAGCACAAGCATCTTTAATATAACGCTCAATCGCTGAGCAAACTGTATCTTCATCATCACAAACAGCTATCCGAAGCATACTGACCACCTTCTTTATTCTTTACAGATATTATATCACAACTTTTTTAGAGTATAAGTATATATAGTCACAGCCTTGCACTTCCAAGAAATACAAGGCTGTGATTGTTTATGCTTTCAATCCTGTTTTTTCTTCAAATTCGGGAACAGTCATGTTGGCTCTCTTTGCAGCATCAGCTATTGTCAGGATACCGTCCTTAACAAGACCGATGAGTGTTTCCAAGATGCCTTCTTCTCTTGCATCACTTCTGATTCCTTCAATTGCTTCACACATATCAACACGCTCCTCTCCGTCATTGTAGTGCAGATTTGAATTGGTTACGACATTCACCATATCAGCAGTTTTTCTTGAAACGCTCTTAAATGCCGTATCTTCGTTTATCATCTCTCTGAGCTTTTTCTTATCTTTGGAATACTTAACGTACTTTAACGCAAGACTCAGCTCAGTATGGAATTTTGCAAAATCCACGTCCCTGATCTCAGCAGGGGCTATCAAATGAAGATGATAGTTGTCAACAAACCTTAGTATATCCTCATCCGCCGATAGCATACTATGCAGATCTCTCGGAGCATCCCACTCGTCAGCTCCAAAGTATAGCGTTAAAGTGATAATGGGTAAAATCTTATCACCCTTATAGAAACCTGAGAGATACTCTGCCTTTGTTTCAGGCATTTTCTTACTCTTGCGATGCTCCTTAGCTATCTCATCGACCTGACTGACATACTGTATTGCATCGTACAGCATATTCCGTATCGGCATTGCATAGTGAATATCCGACTGGTTTTCAATACCGAGCAGAAGGTAAGCGGCTCTATCATCTGCCATAGCTGTTGCCATTTTAAGCACATCACGATATTTTTGTATCGGAACTGGCTTGCCTTCTTCACCATACGGCAACACGATAGATGTAGTATCAAGCGGCTTAAGCTGTTCGGGTTTTATGACCTGTCTGCCGCCATAGAGCAGATAATTGAAAGCATCCGCAAAATGCTCGCTGTCCTGCATATAGTCTTTCGTGACAGTATCTTTATCAGCCATTGGTATCACGTCCTTCATTTTCTTTATTATAGCACTTTTCCTCCTTGCTGTCAAGGTTATGAAGTGTGCGATTATATAGTATAGAATAAATCGATACAATTATTATCCCATTAAATTATGAAGAGGACTTTAACAATTATCGCAAAAATCCTCTTGTTATAATCTTTATTTCTGATTTAACTTCTTTCCTAACTGGAAATACAACTCTGCCGACTCATCAGGCATAGCTCTGAATGTTTCCACAAGCTCCTTTTCTCGCTCATTGAGATAGGAGATTTCATCATTTTCATTGAAAAACTCAGAGAGCGAAATGCCCATTGGGGTAAGAAGTCGCTGTAAGGTTTCAATGGTAGGCTGGTTTTTTCCTTTTTCCAGCTCACTGATATGCCCTTGTGACAGACCGGTTATTTCATGGAGTCTATAAATACTGAATTTCTTAGATTTCCGCATTTTTCTTAATCTCGCACCATAGTCCATTTCTGTTCCAAC
>Ga0255059_10000277_pt1 | contig 11556 bp, 12 predicted proteins | sample 176RNAGHGlowgp2_FD_183551 | JGI IMG/M metagenome (GOLD analysis project Ga0255059, IMG submission 183551) | Metatranscriptome of sheep rumen microbial communities from Palmerston North, Manawatu-Wanganui, New Zealand - 1766 RNA GHGlow gp2... | ecosystem: Host-associated > Mammals > Digestive...
CCAATGACACGGTAAGCTGCTTTTGTATATGTGTACAAATCTAAATGCCGATTTTTGTGAGTACTTGACAAATGATGGGCTGATGTATTATAATATACATTATTGGAATAATTGTAATACAAAGTGTATATTGTTAAGACTGCTTTGAATAGCTTGGCTGTCGCTTAGTATGTGGTGGAATTACTGTTTGAGTGCTGAGGCGGTAGTTGAGGTTTAGCATATGGATTGGCACTTATAAATTTCTGTATGAGGTTTGTTAAGTAGAGAATAGGTCCTTTAAAGAGTAGCTATAGGCTTGAAAAGGTTAGAGAGTGCTACAAGCATGGTGTGATATGGGAATGGAGGAAGTTGATCGTGAATGCGGCTTATGTTACAAACAGCAACAGTCATGTGGAACTTTTGACTATGTGGAAAAGCCAGCATATGATGCAGTGAAACGTGTTATGAATGTGGTTCGTTCTGTTTCAGGTTTGATAATCTTATCACCAGTTTCCCTTGGGACTGCAATTTCAATTTACATAGATGATCCGGCCCCAGTACTTTTTAAACAGACACAGATTGGCAAGTCTGGAAAGCCGTTTAAGATTTACTGGTTTCGTTCCATGAGAATGGATGCTGAGAATCTCAAAGCAAGTCTGATGAGTCAGAAGTAGGATCATGGGGCAAATTTCAAAATTGAGAATGGCCCGAGAATCACGAGAGTGGGACGGATGATTCGTGCCTCTTCGATAGATGAGCTTCCGCAGCTGATCAATATCTTGCGAGGAGAAATGTCTGTGATTGGATCTCGTCCGTTTATTGATGAGGAGCGGAGAAATCTTCCTAATGATAGACTTCTCGTGAAGCTGAATCTATCCTGCTACTGGCAGACCGATGGGAAGAATGATCTGAGCCTTCGTGAACAGATTGAATTGGATAGACGGTATGGTTATGAGAGATCTATGATAGTAGATATGGAGATAATGGTGAAGACCATGGCTATGGCTGTGGTTGGAGAGAACAAATGATATTTTTGTTGCATTGAACGGGTGTTTGGCTCGTTTATTGCTTTTTATTATGAGTAATGAGGTGGCTTGATGTGACTAAAATAATTATGCATATTGCAGAAGCACCGGGCGGTGTAGAGCGTTACTTGGTCACATTGCTGACTAAACTCAAACAATATCCAGAGTATGAGCATATTCTTGTATGCTCAAATACGTTTAATAAGGATAAATTCAAGGGAATTGTTAAGGAAATTGTAGTCGTTGATTCTATGCATAATGCAATTTCGGTTTTGGCAGATTCCAAAGCGGTATTGGCGGTGCGGAAAGTCATCAAGCACTACAAGCCAGATATTGTATATTGCCACAGTTCTAAAGCGGGAGCCATAGGCAGAATGGCAAATTTTGGCATTAAGAATAAGCTGATTTATAATGCACATGGCTGGGCGTTCAATATGAAGGGTGCAAGCAGCAAAAAAATCAAGGCGTATGTAGGAATTGAAAGAATGCTTGCTTCTATGGCGGACAGGATCATATGCATTTCTGAATATGAAAAGAAGAGTGCATTAGAGCATAAAATCTGTAAGGTTGAGAAGCTTGTTGTTATCAATAACGGTATTGACTTTGATGAATGTAATAATTTGAATACCAAATGCAGATCAGAAATGGGCATTCCTGATGAAGCAGTGGTTGTTGGCATGATTGGTCGTCTGACAAAACAAAAGTCGCCGGATATTTTTGTTAAGATGGCAGCTGTTGTGAAGAAGCAAATACAGAATGCTTTCTTTGTTGTGGTTGGCGATGATATCGGAGATGGAAAGCAGCGTTCTGTTATTGAGTCAATGATTGCAAAGGCGGGCTTGAAGGATTGCTTTTTGATTACCGGATGGGTTGATAATCCGCTCGATTATGCTACGTGTTTTGATGTTGCTGTGCTTTTGAGCAGATGGGAGGGCTTTGGTCTGGTTATTCCGGAGTACATGCTTTTAGGGAAGCCAATTGTCGCTACGAATGCGGATGCAATCCCGTATGTTGTGGGAGACGCTGGTATTATTGTTAATGTGGATGACTTTAGGGCAGCGGCTGAATCTGTCATTATTATCTGTTCGGATGCCAACTGCCGGAACATGCTGATCAGTAGAGGAAAAGAAAGAGTCAAAATGTTTGATGTGCAGAGAACAGCGAACAAGCATAAAGCTGTTTTTGATTCTTTCATTGGGCAGTGGTAAGGAGAACGATGTAATGAATGAAATAAGAAATAATATTTTTGCCAGAAAAATACTTCTTTTGGGTTCAAAGCTCCTCTCATTAATTAATGTGATCATCCCCAAAAATGAAAACAAGATTTTATTTTATGATTCGGGTCGCTCTTTTTTAGATGATAACACTGAAGCGATTTATACTTATCTTTATAATAATGGTTACGCAAAAAAGTATAAAATGATTTGTTGCGTTCCTAATCAAAAACAGGACTCGCCATTTCGGAATTATATTCCTGTGGGAGCATTAAAAGGTGTATTTGCTTTTTTAACCTCAAAATATGTTTTTTACTCATTCGGGGATTTTCGGATTGTTCCGTCATCAAAACAAATTGTTGTCAATCAATGGCATGGAATGCCATTGAAAAGAATCGGCAAGTATGCAGATGATGAAAAATATCAGAAAGAGAATTTGGATAATTTTACGTATATACTTGCAACTTCAGAGATGTTCAAATCGGTCATGGCCAAGGCGTTTGGAAGCTCAACTGATAAAGTTGCAATTCTTGGCGAAACACGAGTTGATTACTTCTTCTCAGATGTTGATGCTTTGAGCCCGTTTGGAATTGAACGGGAAATGTATGACAAACTGGTTATCTGGATGCCTACGTTCAGACAATCTATTGATGGCAGATTTCAAGATGGAGATAAGAAGTCATCAACACTCTTGCCAGTTTTTTATACTTATGAAAGCCTTGATGCATTGGATGATTTTCTAGAGAAAAATAATCTTCTGTTGGTTATAAAGATTCATCCGATGGCGGTATTTAAAGAGCATGTTTTTAAGAGAATCATTATTATGACGAATAATGATATTGTTAGGAAAGGAATTCGTCCGTATGAGTTCCTGAAGGAATTTGATGCTTTGATCACCGATTATTCCTCTGTATATGTTGATTATTTGATTTTGAACCGTCCGATTATATTTACGATGGATGATGAAGAGGAGTATAAGAGCAGTCGCGGTTTTATCTTTGATGATATAAAAGCTTTGATGCCAGGACCGTTTGTTAAGACAGAAGAGGAGTTTAAGCAGTGTCTTAAGGATGTTTTACAGGGACATGACAGCTATTCTGACAAGAGAATTGAAATTAACAAGAAGATGAATCGGTATCAAAAGGATCATTGTAAAAGATTGGCGGATTTTGTTGGTTTGTCAATCTAAATCTTTAAGGAGCTTATGGTAAATGAATCGAAAAATACGTGTCTTAGTTATAACGCATGCTCCATGGCGAAATGATACTAGTGTGGGTAATTCATATTCCAATATTTTTGATGGAATGGATGATCGGTTAGAGTTTGCACAGATTTACATTCGTGATGGATTGCCTGAAAATAAGATGGTGCATAAATATTTTCGTATCTCTGAGAAAAAATTGCTGAAAAGCATTCTGACACGAAAGCGTGTTGGTGAAGCGTTTGATTTGGATAATCCTATGGATACACCTCCAGTTAAGTTTTCAAATGCATATAATAAAATGCGGAGTCTTAGATGGAATATTTTTCTCATTGGAAGAGATGTTGCGTACTCTATGGGCAAGTGGAAGACGAGTGAGCTTAACAGTTTCCTTGACGATTTTAAACCAGACATTATTTTTGGGACACTTATATACATTCCGTTGGTGAATCAGTTAATGCTCTATGCTAAGAAAAGAACTGGTGCTAAGCTGATTACCTATCCGTGGGATGATTGGTATCATATCAATAGGTACAATAAATCGCCAATGTATTTTTTTAGAATTTGGTTGGAAAGACACTATATTAAAAAAACTGCTGCAGAATGTTCTTATTTATATACAATCACAGAGCAAATGAAAAAAGAATATAGCGAGATATTTCAGAAAGAATGCAAGCTGTTAAGAAAGGGATATGTCTTTGATCAGCCTCCTGCTTTTAAGAAAGTCACTTCTAACGAGGTGAAGCTGTTATTCGCAGGCAACATCGGAGATAATAGATGGAAAGTCCTGGCCGAAATTGCAGATGCAATTCATGAGATCAATAAAGCTAGTGAGAAAAAGCTTAAAATGGATATCTATACTTTGAGTCCGATTACAGATGAAATGAGAACTGCGCTGGATGTTCCTGATGAAAGTTTCTTGAAGGGCGCTATACCGTCTGCAAAGGTTACAGAAGTTATGGAGGATGCAGATATCTTAGTGCATGTAGAACCATTGGAAAAAGCCAAGTTGGAGAATTGCCGACTTTCATTTTCAACAAAAATCGTTGACTATTTATACAAGGGAAAATGTGTTCTTGCTGTTGGAGGTCAGAATGCATCGATGCGGTATCTTAAAGATAATAATGCTGCAATCGTTGTGGATGATTTGAGCAAATTGAAGTTCGCCTTAAAACAACTTGTAGATAATCCAGAGAAGATTAATGAGTATTCAAGTAAGGCTTGGGAATGCGGAAAAGATAATCATGATATCAGAAAAATACAAGATATGATCTGGTGCGATTTTAATAGCGTTCTTAAGAGTAAGGATGTTACTTATGAAGGTTAGTATTATTATTCCAATCTATAATGGTACAAGATATATTCCAAATATGTATCAGTCACTAAAGGATCAAACTTTTCAGGATTTTGAGATTATCTATGTGAATGATGGGTCAAAGGATGACTCTTTGAGATTATTACGGGAAATCGAAAAGAACGATGCAAGAGTATCTGTTTTCACGCAGAGCAATAAGGGCATCTGTGCATCAAGAAATTATGGCATTGAGAAAGCCGGTGGCGAGTATCTCATTTTTCTGGATCAAGATGACGGCATAGAACTTAATCTGGTTGAGAAGTATGTTCAGGCAGTCACTGAAAAAAAAGCAGATGTTGCCTCATTTGGAAAAATCCATTATTATGAGGTTGATGGAAAAGTGGAATCAGTTATGCCTCAGGTGATTGATGAGGAATTGGTGACGGATTCAAGACGAATCATAGAATGCTTATTCAATATTGATAATAAAAAGCGACTGATGACAATATGGAATTGTATCTATAAAAAGTCGTTGATTGATCAGTATCATCTAAGATTTGATGAGCATTTTAAACATGGCGATGAAGATGGTATGTTTAATATCGAATATGCGCTACATTGTTCTGTGATTTTCTTTTCAAAGGAATGCTACTATCACTACCATATCAGGAAAGGCATCAGTACAATTACAAAGTATAATCCTGATCTGCTCGATAATTACCTGTATTATGCGGATAAGGTTTATCAAGTGACGAAAGGGCTTTCTGAAGAGGAACTGAGTATTGTTAAGCTATATCTTTTGAGATTCTTTTCAAATGTATATTGCAGATTCTGCCGGTTCAATAATGACACGAAAGATAAGATAGCCTTATTAGCAAAAGCAAGGCAATCATCAGGCTTCAGATTTGCGACATCTTTGAAAGTGCTGAAATATAAGAAGATCATTCCGAAAAAATATTTGTATTGGGATGGCTTTAATACTTTCTATAACAGCGGTCATTATGGTGTAGCAAATGCCATGCTGGATGGATTGCGTAAAGCAAAGAAAAGATACCAATAATTGTTTAAGGAGGAGTTAAAAATGTCAGCATTTAGTGGTGCAACATTAATGATTACAGGAGGAACAGGTTCTTTTGGCAACACTGTTCTCAAGCATTTCTTGGAGACAGATATTGGAGAGATCCGTATTTTCTCTCGTGATGAAAAGAAACAGGACGATATGCGTCATGATCTTCAGGCGAAGCACCCTGATCATGCAAAGAAAGTAAAGTTTTATGTTGGAGATGTACGCGATCCTCGTTCTATTGCGGATGCAATGCCCGGAGTTGATTATATTTTCCATGCAGCTGCACTCAAACAGGTACCGTCCTGTGAGTTTTTCCCTATGCAGGCTGTAAAAACAAATGTTGAAGGTACTGATAATATGCTTCATGCTGCAATCAATGCGGGCGTTAAGAGAGTTGTTTGCTTATCAACAGATAAAGCAGCCTACCCTATAAATGCGATGGGTATTTCGAAGGCAATGATGGAGCACGTTATATATGCAAATGCTCGTGTTGCTGCTGAGCGTGGTGGTACAGTCATCTGCTGTACAAGATATGGTAATGTAATGTGTTCTCGCGGCTCGGTTATCCCACTTTTTATTGATCAAATCCGCTCCGGTAATCCTATAACCATTACAGATCCTAATATGACTCGCTTCCTTATGAATCTTGATGAAGCGGTTGAACTGGTCCGTTTTGCATTTGAGCACGCAAATCCAGGCGATTTGTTTATCCAGAAAGCAGACGCTTCTACTATCGGTGATCTTGCAAAGGCTGTCCAGCAGCTCTTTGGTGATACAGGTACCAATATTATCGGCACAAGACACGGCGAGAAGCTCTACGAGACATTGATGACTAGAGAGGAAAGACTGCGTTCTGAAGATATGGGGCATTATTTCCGCGTTGCAGCTGATAATCGTGATTTGAATTATGATAAATTCTTCGTAAAAGGCAAAGTTCAGACTATGGCTGATGAAGCATATACCAGTCACAATACGCAGCGCCTCGATGTTGAAGGCACGGTGAAGAAGATTATGACAACGGATTATGTCAAGGAAGAACTGGCAGGTATTATGCATAACTAAGGATGTGATTTCTTGAAAAAATTGCTCATAGTGGGAGCCGGCGGATTCGGCAGAGTCGTTCTTGAACATGCCAGCAAGGCATATGAATGCGTTTTTGTTGACGATGGAGCCAATATTGGTGATGAAGTGAACGGATGCCGTGTGGTCGGAAAGACTTCCGACTTGCAAAGGTTTTTTTCTGAGTATCCTAATCTTGTTGTCGCCATCGGAAATAACAGACTGAGAGAAAGAATCTATAAGGATGCTTCTGAGATCGGTTACAGTTTTCCAAACATTATTGCAGATTCTGTATATATCAGCCCATACGCTAAAATCGGGCGCGGTTGTGTATTCCTCAATAATGTTGTAATTCAGAATAACTCGGAAGTCGGAAACGGAGTTATTCTGAATCCGGGCGTTGAGATACATCATGACAGTAAGGTTGGAGATAATGTCCTGATCTACACAAACTCTGTTGTGAGGTCTCTGGCAGTAGTAGGCAACAGAGCTCATTTGGGTTCTACACTCACGATATCAAATGAGGTGTGTGTGCCCGAAGATGCAATCATAGAGGATGGAGTGACAGTTAGAAAATGAAGATCCTTGTAACCGGTGCGGCGGGATTTGTTGGAAAGAATCTTGTCGAGAACCTTAAAAATATCCGTGATGCAAAAAACAAAACAAGACCGTCTATTCAGATTGAGAAGATTTATGAGTATGATCTGAATAATACAGTTGAGGAACTTGATGCTTTTTGCTCTGAGTGTGATTTTGTTTTCAATCTTGCAGGCGTAAATCGTCCGCAGGATCCGAAGGAGTTTCAGGAAGGCAATTTCGGTTTTGCGTCCGCTCTGCTTGAAATGTTGAAAAAGCATAAGAATAATTGCCCGATTATGTTAAGCAGCAGCTTACAGGCAACTCTTGAAGGCAGATTCGGTAAGTCGGAGTATGGTCTCAGCAAAAAAGCTGGCGAGGAGCTTTTCTTCAGCTATGCTGAGGAAACAGGTGCAATTGTCTATGTATATCGTTTCCCGAATCTTGTTGGCAAGTGGGTGAGACCCAATTACAACAGTGCAGTTGGCACTTTTTGTAATAACATTGCCAATGATCTGCCTATTACAGTGAATGATCCGAATGTCGAGCTGGAGATGCTTTTCATCGACGACCTGATCGAGGAGATGTACGATGCTATTGAAGGTCATCCGCATCGCTGTGTATATCCCGCATCGGGAGAGGACGGATATGACGGCTTGACACCGAAGCCTGTTGAGAACGGTAGATATTGTTATGCTCCTGTGACTCATAAGGCTACTCTCGGATACATCGTTGAATGCCTGAACACTTTTCATGATCAGCCGAAAACACTTGTTATGCCGCAGATAGCATCGGGAAGCTTTGAAAAGAAACTGTATTCTATGTATCTTTCATATCTTCCTGCTGAAAAGGCAGCATTTGATTTGAAGATGAACTGCGATGAGCGTGGCTCTTTTACAGAATTGCTCAAAACAGCGGATTACGGGCAGTTCAGCGTCAATATCAGTAAACCCGGCATTACAAAAGGACAGCATTGGCATAACAGCAAATGGGAATTTTTCATAGTTGTTTCCGGTCACGGTCTGATTCAGGAGCGCAAGATCGGCACAGACGAAGTTATTGAATTTGAAGTTAGTGGAGATAAGATACGGGCGATTCATATGCTCCCGGGCTATACACATAATATTATAAACCTTTCAGAGACTGAGAATCTCGTGACTGTAATGTGGGCTAACGAACAGTTTGACCCGCAGCATCCGGATACATTCTTTGAACCTGTAAAGTGAGGAAACAACATGGCAAACTGGAAAGAAAACGGAAAACTGAAATTACTGATTATCGTGGGCACCAGACCTGAGATCATCAGACTTGCTGCTGTAATAAAAAAGTGCAGGAAATATTTTGATACGATTCTGGCGCACACAGGTCAGAACTATGACTATAATCTGAATGGCGTATTCTTCCATGATCTTGAACTTGATGATCCGGAAGTGTATATGGAAGCTGTCGGCGAAAACCTTGGTCAGACAATGGGCAACATTATTACCAGAAGTTATGAGTTGATGGCTGAGATGAAACCAGATGCAGTTCTTGTGCTTGGTGATACTAATTCCTGTTTATCGGTAATCGGTGCTAAGCGTCTGCACATTCCGATATTCCACATGGAAGCAGGAAATCGTTGCAAGGACGAATGCCTGCCTGAGGAGACAAACAGAAGAATTGTTGACATCATTTCTGATGTGAATATGGCTTATTCGGAACACGCAAGAAGGTATCTTGCCGATTGCGGACTTCCGAAGGAGAGAACGTATGTTACTGGCAGTCCTATGGCTGAGGTTCTTCATTCCAACCTCGCAAAAATAGAAGCGAGTGACATTCATAAAAAGCTTGGTCTTGAGAAAGGAAAGTATATCCTTCTTTCAGCTCACCGCGAAGAGAATATCGACACCGAGGCAAACTTCATAAGTCTGTTTACAGCAATTAACAAGATGGCAGAAAAGTATGATATGCCTATTCTGTATTCTTGTCATCCGAGAAGCAAAAAACGTCTGGAGGCAACAGGCTTCGAGCTTGATATGCGTGTTATTCAGCATGAGCCGCTTGGATTCCACGATTACAACTGCTTGCAGATGAATGCATTTGCGGTTGTAAGCGACAGCGGTACACTTCCGGAGGAAAGCAGTTTCTTTACTTCCGTAGGTCATCCTTTCCCTGCGGTATGCATTAGAACAAGTACCGAGAGACCGGAGGCATTGGACAAGGCGTGCTTCATTTTATCGGGAATTGATACAAAGGGCTTGCTTCAGGCTGTTGACACTGCCGTAGAAATGGTCAAGCAGGAAAAGGACGGCGGAGCTATTCCTGTGCCTGATTATGTTGATGAGAATGTCAGCGATAAGGTCGTCAAGATAATTCAGTCTTACACTGGCGTAGTTAATAAGATGGTTTGGAGAAAATAATTAGGTCCATAGATTCATAAATAGCGGAGATAATATGAATAATTTAAATATAGTTCTATTGATTGAATTGGTTTTTTGGGTTTTTGAATTAATGGTCTCTGATTATGTGGTAATTAACCCTTCGTTCTTAGCGATTAGTGTTATATTTGGCTCAACGATATTAGGTGCCATAGGTAATATCTTCTGGCAGGTAGAGATATCTTCGGAGATTAATTATGTGATACTATTTGGCATGATTGCTTTGGTAGGAGCTGACCTGTTTGCTAAGATTTTTACTCCTAAAAAAAAGATGGCCGCTGCAATGCCATTGGTAGAAATTCATTTGAATAGAACCAAGGAGAATATCGTATTGATTGCTGTTGTAGCATGTACTGCCCTGTATTGTCTTGATATTTTAAGGGCTGGAGCTGCTATGGGCAGAGGCGGCTTGAGTGCGATTTATGCAGTAAAACTAGATAATTCCAGAACAAACTCGATTATTAGGCAGGGCGTTAAGCTCGTAATGGCTGCCATGTTTATTCATACCTATATTTTTGTGAATAATGTATTGGTCACAAAGGGTAAGAGGTGGAATAGCTATAAGCATTGCATCCCGGCAATCTGTGCAATTATCTGTTGTATTTTTACAAGTGTCAGAACAGAAATCCTTCGTGTAATTACGGCTCTGATGGTAGATTTGTGTGTAATCCTCTTTCAGCGCTATGGTTGGAAGGGGAGAAATCTAGCTCCTTTTTTTAAAAAAGTGATTCCTTTTCTGGGCCTTGGAGTTGTATTGCTTGTTGCTCTGAAATCAGTAGTAAAGGGAGATAATAATGCTACATCAAACACTTTTGGTGCTTTAATGTATATTTTATATTATCTTGGAACACCGATTGTTGTCTTGGGATATAAAATGTCTGATGGATTATATAAATACAAGGGAAATGTTTGGGGTGAAATGACATTTAATCGCTTTTATGGTGAACTTCAGGAAAAAGGTTTCTTAAGCAATATTCATCTTCAGGATGGTTCAAAAAATGTTTGGATCGATAAGTCGAGCAGAATCACTGCAAATGTAGATACAATTTTCGGTCCGCCGATGATTGATTTCGGTATTTTTGGAACACTCATATATATATTCCTTCTTTTCTTTGCACTTAATTTTTATTACTACAGGTTTATCTACAAAACAAAGCAATCATTGAGACAGAGTACAAAGGTAATTACATTCTCATTTCTTGCGGCTATTGCAACAATGGCATATTACACTAATTATTTTAACCAATATTTGACGATATATTTTTTACTAACCTTAGTTTTAATAAAGCTGATGGAGAGATTCTATAGGATGAATAGGTAAGAGTTACTAGGAGTGTTTTTGATGGAATTAAAAAATAATAAGATCATAAAAGCTGGGCTGGGTTATACAATTGGAAACTATTTAATAAAAGGTCTTTCATTTCTAACGATACCTATCTTTGCATGATTGCTTGAAAGTGCGGATTACGGTATGTATAATACCTATATGGCCTTTGAAGCAATTGTATACATTTTTGTTGGCTTGGCACTTCATGTGAGCTTTAAAAAGGCAAAGTATGTATTTGAGAAAGAATTTGAGAGTTATGTTTCCTCATGTACGGCATTGTCCATTATTGCATTCATTGCATTCTCTAGCTTGGCATTGATTACATATCCTTGGTTAAAAGGAATGTGGGGACTGCCCACTACGCTGGTTCTTTTATTATTTGTACATAGCTTTGGAAG
>Ga0255059_10000284_pt1 | contig 11461 bp, 11 predicted proteins | sample 176RNAGHGlowgp2_FD_183551 | JGI IMG/M metagenome (GOLD analysis project Ga0255059, IMG submission 183551) | Metatranscriptome of sheep rumen microbial communities from Palmerston North, Manawatu-Wanganui, New Zealand - 1766 RNA GHGlow gp2... | ecosystem: Host-associated > Mammals > Digestive...
CTCGCCTAAAATGAGGATTGAATTGTCCTATATGGTTTCACCAATCACGTTAGAACCCAACTTCATAGCACCGGTTGGGAACGGAGGTGCCGTATGGATAACTCCACGGTCAGAGGGCTTGAAATCTAAAAAAAACATTATATGAGAAAAGTAGTACTCTTAGCAGCCATTCTGCTTGCCATTCCTGCCATTTCTATGGCCCAAAAGGTACAATTGGCCAACAACAGCAAATGCGACGCTATCTCGCAAGTAAAACTCCATCAAGAACAACAGGCCAAATCGGCTAACGAGCAGATTCGCCTAATTGCCAAAGTCTCGGACCGCTACGATGCCCAGGCCATGAAGTCCCAAGGCATCATCACTGGAGCCAAAGCTGGCGACATTGTGACGCTACGTCTTCCCATCAGCAAACTGCACTTAGTGGACAATTGTCCCGAGATTCTCCAGTATTCGGTTTCGCACCCCGTTTTCCCCACCATGAACCGCACCCGCATCGACACCCGCACCGATAGTGTTTACCAAGGGCTCGGCCTCCCGCAGGCCTACACCGGCGAGGGGGTGATTATCGGTATCACCGACTGGGGTTTCGACTATAGGCACCCCAACTACAACAACAACGGAGTGTCTAACCGTCGTCTCTTACAGGCTTGGGACCAATTCAAGCTCAAAGGTCCCGCTCCTGAAGGGTTTGACTATGGCACTGTATTCACCACCCGCACCGAACTGATGCAGGCCAAGGGCGACACTGCCGGTCTGTACAACTACGCCACCCACGGCACCCACGTAGCAGGCATCGCTGCCGGCCGTGGCATCGACGGCGATTATATGGGGCAGGCCCCTTACGCCAACCTGCTTTTTGCCTCCTTCTATCTCGACCTAGCCTCCTGGATGGATGCCGTCCAGTGGATGAAGAATGTTTCGGAGCAGGAAGGCAAACGCCTAGTGGTCAACAACAGCTGGGGCATGTACACCCTCGGCCCCATCGACGGCACCTCTCTCCTCAGCCAGGCCATCAACAATTGGAGCGACAGCGGTATTGTCTTCGTGGTCAGTGGTGGCAACTGTGGCGACGAGAATATGCATGTTGCCAAGACCTTCACCAGCCCCACCGACACCCTGCGTTCACGCGCTGACTACTACGGCTATCATGAGAACGGCCAGAACATCACTATCTGGGGCGAGCCTGGCAAGTCCTTCAAGCTATCTTTTGCCATGGTGAATGCCCAGGATTCCGTCTGTTTCCGCTGGGTGAACACTGCCAACGGTTCCTTCTATCTGGACAGTGCCCTGGTGAACGGCAACGACAATCTGAGTTTCAGAATCACTGTTGAGCAGGCCAATATCCACAACAACCGTCCCCACATCCTTTTGAATGTGGACAAAAACACCAACTACCACATCGACATCGCCATTACCGCCGAGGACGGCACTGTCCATGCTTGGAACCTCGCCAGCTTGGACAACGGAGCCGGTAACATGGGTGGCCAATTCACACAAGGCAACTCGCTCAACTACACCAAAGGCGATAACAGATATGGCATAGGTGAACCTGCCTGCGCCGACAAGTGCATAGCGGTGGCAGCCCACAACGCTCAAGGGCGTATCTCAGGAGGCACTTTAGCCGACTTCTCCAGCAATGGCCCTGTCATCGATGGTCGCCACAAACCCGAGATTTCGGCCCCCGGTGTGAACGTGGTGTCCTCCATTAGCTATTACTCCGACGAATACTATCCCCCCACGGTAACCTATACCTATGCCTCTCGCAATTACACTTGGGCAAAGATGTCTGGCACCTCCATGTCGTGCCCTGCCGTCACTGGTATTGTAGCCCTGATGCTGCAGGCCGACTCCACCCTCACACCTCAAGAAATCAAGCAATATCTCTGCTCGTCAGCCCGCAACGACGAATTTACTGGCCCCTTGCACGCACGCGACAGCATCAGCGACTCGTGGGGATGGGGCAAGGTTGATGCCATGGCAGCCATAAACGAAGTGTTGGCCCATGTGGACATCACCGAAGCCGACAATTCGTGGTACGAGAAATCGCTGCAAGTATATCCCAATCCCGCCAGCGACCGCGTTACCATTTTCACAGGCCGCCAGACACCTGAAACTGTTACCGTTTACACTACCACCGGTAGCGTGGTGTTGTCGAAGCAGGTAACCATGGAGGCCACCCTGAACATCTCGGCACTCCCCCACGGTGTCTATATTGTCAAATGCGGTGCCCGCACGGCCCGACTGGTGCACTAATAATTTATCTCTGAATTCTGAGCGACGATTGCGCCGCTCAGAATTCAGAATTCCAAAGTCCGAAATCAGAAATACAATAACTTCCTCATCAATACTATGTTGAAGATTTTCCGAACCGACATTTTCATGCAGGCCATCATCATTCTAGTAGTGTCTGTGGTCATGTGGATCGGTGTCTTTTTGAAACCCCAGCCCATACCTATCGAGGGCGGAGGACCTCTTTTCTATTGGATCACCGGCACGCTGACGCCCCGTTGGGGTGCCATCATCGCCTTCCTGTTGGTGGTTGCCGAAGGCTTCATCTTCAACGGCATCCTTTACCGCCACAAGATGATATCTCAGAACACGCTCATGCCCATGTTGTTCTACATCATGGCCATGAGCCTTGGTTCGCCCACCCTCACCCCCATCCTCATCGGTAGTTTCCTGCTGATTTTGGCCATCGGCCAGCTGATGCTCACCTCCACACTGCTGTCGCTCACTCCCGACAAGGTCTTCGGGGCTGCGGCCTTGGTAGCCCTTGCCACCCTGTTCTGCCCTTCGATGGCGGTATTCTTTATCCCGCTAATCATTGACATGTTCACATACAGCCTTTACGGATGGCGCGACTGGACGATGCTGATTCTAGGGCTGCTGGCCCCCATCATCCTAGTGGAGACCATCTATTTTGTCACCGATGAGATATTCTATCGCAACTACCTGTTGCTGTATGACCTCACCGACCTGCATTTCCGCGCTCGTGGTGGCTGGCTCAACTGGATATACAGCATCATCTTTGCCGTCATCTTTATCTTGGGTCTTGGAGCCTCTGTTGTCAATAGCCAGAACCGCAATGTCAACTTCAAGAAAAACATTACGGCCATCCTGACTTTTGCCATTGGCAGCATACTCTTCTCCCTCTACTCTAACCTCATCCCCATACCCACGCAGGCTTATGCCATTCCGTTTGCCTGCAGCACCACCTCTTTGTTCGCCGACCCCCAACGCAAGGAGTTGTTGCCCAATATTTTCTTCTTGTTTATTATTCTTTCTGGTATTGTCTTCAATTTCTTCTAATCACCGATGCTGCTATCCCAATATACCCCAGATTTGATAGAATGTGGCTGCGACGAAGCCGGTCGCGGTTGCTTGGCAGGGGCCGTGTTTGCGGCAGCCGTGGTGTTGCCCAAAGACTACCACAACGAGGAACTGAACGACTCAAAACAGCTCACCGAACATCAGCGATACCTACTGCGCGAGACCATCGAGCGCGACGCTGTGGCCTGGGCCGTGGCTTCCGTGTCGGCAAAAGAGATTGACGAGACCAACATCCTACGAGCCTCGATGCACGCCATGAACCTTGCCATAGGTCAACTATCAGTAGTGCCGGAGTTGCTGCTAATCGACGGCAACCGATTCTATAACGAAGGGCTTATACCCTACTATACTATCGTGAAGGGGGATGGCAAGTACCTGTCCATTGCTGCCGCTTCCATCCTGGCCAAGACCTACCGCGACGACTACATGAAGGAGCTCCATCAGCAATACCCGCAATACGGCTGGGAATCCAACAAGGGATACCCCACCGCCGCACACTACGCAGCACTGGCACAGTACGGACCTACCCCGTTTCATCGAATGACTTTCAAACTAACTAAACAACCGGCAAAGTGAATCCCGTAGACAAAATAAGAGAAGCACGAAGGCAGAACACACTGCAGGAGCTAGTGGCGCGCCCACATCGCAAACGCATTGTGCATCTTGACGATATACGCTCTATTGGCATCATCGCCCACAACCTCAGCGAAGAAGATAGGATGACATTGGGACAGTTTGTCAACGTCATGACCAACCGTGGCACCATCGTCAGAAAGATAGAGTTGCCAGCCGAGTCGGAGACCTTGCTGGACAAACTGGGTTTTCCCAAGAGCGACTTCACCCAACTATTTACCACCTACCAGTACGACCTACTCATCGACATCACCCCCTCGGGCGATCTCTTCGGCCTCTACACCATTCTCACCACCGCTTCGAGCCTGCGCGTCGGATATGTAGACACTACGCTTCCGACCAACAAACTATATATCGACACCTATGACTTTATCATCCGCGGCGAAGGCCCATGCGATCTCACCCATTACCTCACCGAAATCCTCAATTACCTCACCCAAATCCGTAAATAAACAAATACCTTTATTCCGAATCCAAAAATATCAAAGACACTTATAAAAAATGAGAAACCCGTTTATTGGTACAGGTGTTGCGCTGATAACACCTTTTAGGAAACAAGAGACCATCGATTTCAGCAAACTCGAACCTCTCATCAACAATCTTATCAGCAATGGAGTTGACTACATTGTTGCTCTTGGAACCACCAGCGAGGCTGCCACCATGACCGACACCGAGCGCCGCGCCCTACAGGATTTCATTATTGAGACCGTAGGCGGCCGCGTTCCCATCATGTTGGGTCTAGGCGGCAACAACACCCTGGCCGTGCGTGATGCTATCGCCAACACCAATTTTGACGGTGTCAGCGGCATTCTTTCCGTGGCGCCCTACTACAACAAGCCCAACCAAAGAGGACTGGCACAGCATTTCAAACAGATAGCCGAAAGCTCGCCGGTGCCCGTGGTCATATACAATGTGCCCGGCCGCACCGGTGTGAACATACAAGCCGAAACCACCCTCCAGCTGGCTGAGGAATGTCCCAACATTATCGGCATCAAGGAGGCTTCGGGAAACATTGCCCAGGTCATGCAGATTCTACGCAACAAACCAGAGAAATTCATGGTCATCTCCGGCGACGACTCCCTCACCTACCCCATGTGCACCATGGGAGCCTCTGGCGTTATCTCGGTGTTGGCCAACGCGCTGCCCAAAGAGATGTCCTCCATGGTAAAATATGCCATCAAGGGAGACACCAAGAAAGCGTTGCCGCTACATTTCCGTATGTTGCCGCTGATGAACGCCATTTTCGACGAAGGTAATCCCACCGGCATCAAAGCTCTTATGGAAATACAAGGACAGATTAGCAATAACCTGCGCATGCCCCTAGTAAAATCCAGCAAGCAGCTATACAACAAAATATCCTCTCTGTATGACGATTTTAACGCATAAGGCACAGCAGACATTCGCATGCGACCGCTACGCCACGGAACTGACCGGAGTCTCCGTTGACCTAGTTGAGTCGTGCCATGCCCGTTGCTCAGTGGACATCCAACCCACCCACCGCAATGCCATGGGGGCCGTGATGGGGGGTGTTATGTTCACCCTAGCAGACCTAGCCTTTGCGGCTGCTGCCAATTCAGACCTACTTGCCGCGGATCTGCCACTGGCATGGGTCTCCCTAGGCAGCGAAATCCATTACCTGTCTCAACCCAAAGGCTCACGCCTGATGGCAGAGACCCAATGTGTGCGGCAAGGCCGCACAACCTGCGTGTACAACATCCACATTCAAGACGAACTATCCACTCCGGTAGCCCTTGTGACCACTACAGGAATGAAAAGCAAATGAAGGTTTTCGAAAGCCTTGGGTCGGGAGCACACACTCTCTTCCCAAGGTCCGAAAGCATCTGTTTCAAAGAAACGAACGCTATGACTATTGACCAGTTAAGACAACCCGTCATCGACGAGTACAACCTATTCTTAGAAGAATACCGCCGCCACACCCAAAGCAGCGTGGAGCTGCTGGAGCAAGTGGTCGACTATATAAGTCACTTCCCCGGCAAGCAGCTGCGTCCGCTGCTGGTGTTGCTCTCGGCCAAAGCCTGCCAACACCTCTCCCCTATGCATGTGAAACTGGCTGCAGCAGTCGAGATACTACACAACGCCTCGTTGATGCACGACGATGTGGTGGATGAGTCCAACTCACGTCGTCACCACGACTCCGTTCGGTACCGCTGGAGCAACCAGGTGGCTGTGCTCTGCGGTGATTTTTTCCTTGCCCAAGTAATGGCACTGATGCAGGAAGTGGACAACCGCATGGCTGTGAAAAGCCTGGCCCAAACTGTTGCCACCATGAGCCAAGGCGAACTGATGCAGCTAGCTGCCGTCCACAAGAAGGTGAAAGCATCCTCCTATATCAACATTATCGGCAGCAAGACCGCCTCGCTGATGGCCACCTGCTGCCAGTTTGGTTCCTTTGCACCAGGAAGCCATACCGACACACCATACTCCAAGGCGCTGTATGATTTTGGCTATCACTACGGCATCGTCTTCCAGATACGAGACGACCTCAACGATTTCAACCAAGACCACGACGTGGCCATGCCAGAGGATGTGTCGGCACAACAGCTGATAGCTGATCACACCCGACAGGCCCAGGAGGCACTAATGCTGCTACCCGACAGCCCGGTACGACAAACCATGCTGGACATGCTGCTACCCACGGCCCCACAACCGGCCTGATCGACAGATTATTCTAGCCCCTATTTAATTAGAATGATACAATAAATATAAAAGAAAGAATACAAAATAACAAATTAATATCAAAAACACCATGAAAAAAATCGTTCTCTCATTGTTTTTTATGGCCATCGCAGGCATAGCCATGGCCCAAAATGCAATTCTTCCCCAGAACATCACCATCAAGGCCCTCGACGGTTCTTCTGTTCAAACCTCTGCCATCCAAAATGATGGCAAGCCTATGATCATCAGCTTTTGGGCTACCTGGTGCAAGCCCTGCAACCGCGAGCTCAACACCATCAAAGAAATCTATGCGGACTGGCAGGAAGAGACAGGCGTAAAACTTGTAGCCATCTCTATCGACGATGCCCGTAGTGCCTCCCGAGTGAAACCCCACGTCGACGGCAACGGCTGGGAATACGAAGTCTATATTGACCAGAACCAAGATTTTAAACGTGCCATGAATGTGGTGAATGTGCCCCATACTTTTGTCGTCAACGGCAAGGGCGAAATCATCTGGCAGCACACCTCCTTTGTCGAAGGCGGAGAGGAAGAATTATACGAAGTAGTAAAGAAGGCCTTGGCCGAAACCGAAACAGCCGAGTAATAACCGCTAATGTACCTATCGATGAAAATAAATCTCAAACCCTTATCCCTCCTGACCCTTTTTGTGGTTGCAGCCATGGGGGCATACGCACAGGGCATCATGGGTGGCCACGTCACAGGCAATATACAACTGGACGGACAGGTTTCCAGCCAGGACTCTGTTATCGGAGCTGCCGATGTGCCCGAAAAACTATTAATGAATGCTCGTGCCGACATTCTATATACCAATGGCAATTTCAGTGCCGGACTGCGCTTTGAGGCATATCAGAACCCCATGCTCGGTTTCAATGCCAAGTACAAAGGGCAAGGCATTGCCAATTATTTTGCAGCCTATAACGGTGACAAACTGAGCGTCACTATGGGTAACTTCTATGAACAATTCGGCTCCGGCATGATTCTGCGTGCCTACGAAGATCGGTATCTTGGTGTCGACAACTCCCTACTGGGTTTGAATGTGGCCTTGCGCCCCTACGAGGGTGTCACCATCAAGGCCCTGGCCGGCAAACAGCGGTACTATTGGGAATATGGTGACGGCATCGTCCGTGGTATAGATGGCGAAGTAAGCCTCAACAGCATCATCAAACCTTGGGCAGAGGGCAAACTCCGCGCCACCTTAGGGGCTGGTTTTGTAAGCAAATACGAACCCGACCAGACCATCACCTCCACGACCAACCCTGCCTATCGTCTCAACCTCCCATTGAATGTGGGAGCCGGGGCTGTGCGTGCCGACCTGAACTACGGCAACTGGTCATTACAGGCCGAATACGCCCATAAAGGACAGGACCCCAGCATCATGAACAACTACATCTATCGTGAAGGCGAGGCCTTGATGATCAACGCCACATACTCGCAGAAAGGTTTCAGTGCCAACCTGCAGGCCAAACGTGTGGACAACATGAGTTTCAAGTCGGTCCGTTCAGAGAGCGGCGAGATGCTCTACATCAACTATATCCCCGCAATCACCAAGCAGCACACCTACGCCTTCCTGAGCATGTATCCCTATGCCACCCAGACCACCGGCGAGATGGGGCTGCAGGGCGACGTGATGTATAAAATCAAGAAAGAAACCCTCCTCGGTGGCAAATACGGCACAGACATCCACCTCAACGGTTCTATTATCACCGGCATCGATACCACCCGCATCGGCGGCGACGGCACCCTCGGATACACCTCTGAATGGTTCAAGACCGGCGACCTGTACTATGCCGATGCATCCATCGAAGTGGCAAAAAAACTGAGCAGTGCACTTAAACTGACCTGCACCTACGGCTACCAAATCTTCAACCCAATCGTAGAAGGACATGAAGGTGCATTGCACCACAACCACATCTTGGTGGGCGACCTTACATGGAAGGTCAACCGCAAGAACGTCCTGCGTTTCGAAGCCGAATGGATGGGCAGCGACAGCAAATACGACCCCAATGTCGACGACAAGCGTTGCGGCGACTGGATTATGGGCCTTGTGGAATATAACTTTACCAGCAAATGGTTCGTATCGGTCAGCGACCAGTATGCCTATCGCGACGGCGTAGGCAACTACTACAATGTCTCAGTAGGCTACAACCACGGTGCCACCCGTCTGCAACTGGGCTATGGCAAACAGCGCGAAGGACTTTTGTGCATCGGCGGTGTCTGCCGTCAAGTACCCGCCAGCAACGGCCTTACCTTCAGTCTCACCACCTCCTTCTAATCCCGTTCAATAATAATCATAATGAAAACAATAAAAATATTATCCATCTTCTTTGCCGGCCTTTTCCTGCTTGCATCCTGTGACAAAATAGAGGCCGATGCCAACGGCAACTATGTTGTCTTTAGCGGCAACACCGGCACCTGGTACGACAGTGACATAGAACTCCCCGCCACCCAACGTGCTATAGTGGAGAAATACACAGGCGTCCGTTGTACCAACTGTCCCACTGCCGATATCGTTATCAACACCGCTCTGGGAAAATATGGCGAATCACTCATGGCCATAGCTGTCCATTCGGGACGCTTCGGCGAACCCCTTAACAACGAGCAAGACCTCCGCACGGAGGAAGGCACCTCTTGGTTCGAGTATTTCGGCATAACGGCACAACCCTCTGCCTTGGTCAACCGTGCTCACAGCGGCTCCTCATGGGATATATTCACTCCTACCTCTGGGTTCGATGACCGCATCGATGCCATTGTCAACCGCTCTGCCCAAGTGGCTGTACAAGTTCAGTCGCAACGCAATTCTGGCAATAATTATTCCGCAGAAATCTACCTGGACTATAAGGAAGACCTCACTGTTGCTCAGACCCTCACCCTGCTGATTATCGAAGACAGCATCTTCACCACCCAGCGTGGTCAGGGCGAAGAATTTGACAATTACGCTCAGAACCATGTCCTTCGCCAGGTAGTCACCAACGAATGGGGCATGGACATCGATGCCACCGGTACAAAAGGCACCCGCCGATTTGTATCCCTCAACTTCGACCTCCGCGAGGACTGCATCCCCCAACATTGCCATCTGATTGCTTTTGTCTCAAACAAGGAAACGCGCGAAATCATCAATGCCGCCGAGTGCCACCTGCTATAGCATACGATGAACAAACGCATCCTAGGACTAGCAATTCCTAACATTATAACCAATATCACCGTGCCCTTATTGGGCATGGTGGATTTGGCTATTGTAGGCCACCTAAGCATGGCCCATTTAGGAGCCATCGCTATCGGCACGCAAATATTCAACCTCATTTACTGGAACTTCGGATTCCTACGCATGGGCACTAGCGGATTCACAGCCCAGGCCTATGGAGCAAAGGATATGGCCGAAGCAGTCCGTATCTTTGTCCGCGCCATCACACTGGCACTCGTCATCGCCCTCCTTCTAATAGTGTTGCAATGGCCTATTGCCAAACTCTCGGAGATAATCTTCCGTGTCGACCAAGAACCACGTATCCTACAGCTGGCCTTGGCATACTTCTTTGTCAGAATCTGGGCGGCACCGGCTACCCTTGGACTCTATGCCGTTAAGGGATGGTTCATAGGCATGCAGAACTCGAAGCTGCCGATGTGGATTGCCATCTTCCTCAATATCGTCAATATTGGCTGCAGTCTCCTTTTTGTGCTGGTCTTTCATTGGGGCATCCGCGGAGTGGCCCTCGGAACTGTTATAGCCCAGTATAGCGGACTGGCCATGGGACTCTTCTTTGTGGTGCACCAATACGGACACCTCTTCAAGCAGTATATCCATGAGCAAGGTCTTACCTATTACGACAAAGTGCGCCGACTACTGCAAGATGCCTTACAGTGGGAGCAAATGCGTCGTTTTTTCAAAGTCAATGGAGATATCTTCCTGCGCACAGTCTGTCTGGCTACGGTGTTCACCTTTATCACCGCCGCCAGTGGACGGATCAGTCCTGAAATACTAGCCATTGATACATTGCTGATGCAGTTTTTCACCATCTTCAGTTATATGATGGACGGATTTGCCTATGCAGGCGAATCGTTGGTAGGCAGATATATTGGGGCCAAAGACCCTAAGTCTCTCAAATTGTCTGTGCGACTGCTGCTTTTTTGGGGATTGGGTCTAACGGTTCTTTTCACTGCTCTGTATGCTATTGGAGGCGAGCATTTTTTGCGTCTCTTTAGCGACCAACCCGATGTCATTGAGGGTGCCAAAGTATATATGTTTTGGACCCTTATCATACCTGTCTGTGGTTTCTCGGCCTTTCTGTTCGACGGCATCTTTGTAGGGGCCACCGCCACCCGCACCATGCGCAACTGCATGTTTGTAGCCTCCGCAGCCTTTTTTGCCATCTACTATCTAGGGCGCCATCTATTTCTTAATACTTTGTCTCCGGACCCATTTGTCTGGAACAACATTCTTTGGTCTGCTTTCATGGTCTATCTTGCCCTTCGTGGCATCCTGCAGGCAGCAGCACTCAAAAAATCAATATTTAGTCAGGCTTATTAATTCTATAATATATGAAACATCTATACAAATCAATCATCATCATCCTATTGCTCATCTGTGCCAACAGTGCATCGGCACTGTACGTCAACAAGATGCCTGTCAATAAGATTCAACCCAACGGCGATACTGTCCATTTCTTTGTCACCGGTGACGAGTTCTATCACCGTTACCACGATTCGTTGGACTACACCATCGTACAGGACCATGCCGGATTCTGGGTCTATGCCGTTGCTGCCAAAGATGGTTCCATTCAGCCCTCAGAGTATCTCGTGGGAGTGC
>Ga0255059_10000294_pt1 | contig 11321 bp, 13 predicted proteins | sample 176RNAGHGlowgp2_FD_183551 | JGI IMG/M metagenome (GOLD analysis project Ga0255059, IMG submission 183551) | Metatranscriptome of sheep rumen microbial communities from Palmerston North, Manawatu-Wanganui, New Zealand - 1766 RNA GHGlow gp2... | ecosystem: Host-associated > Mammals > Digestive...
AATCATTTCTTCGAAACAAGGCAATTTGGTTCCCCAAAACACTTTTCCATTGTCTGTTTTCGACACCGAATTCAATCTATTATCATAACCTTTGCCACAAACGACACCCATGTCGTCCACTCCTATCAAGTAACTGCTATGCCAATTGTCGACATCGCTCCCCGCTTTACCTACTTTCAGTATCGTTGAATAAGTAAAAACGCCATTAATAAAAATCGACGTTACGCGACAACTATTAATCGAAGATGGATTCAATTCTTGGATTGCAGGATGTTGCCTTAGTACCTCTTGGATAACAAAATCCTTATTATAGGATTGTAGCAACTTTTGTAAATATTCTTGATTGTTGTTTTCAGAATCCAATCTGATTATTTTCACTCCTTTGCCGCATCCTGAATCAACCGAAGGCTTTATCACAAATAGCTTGATGTTTTCCTTAATGATGGATTCCGCTGCCTTTTCGACATTCATTATTTCTCCATCATGCCAATAAACACCACGAACATTTTTCAAATAGTTGTGTGGAAATGGTATTTCCGGAAAATAAACATCAACCATAGCCTTATTTTGCAAAGAAACTACTTGCTTATAAGGGTTGGTTTGTTTTAGAATGAAATGAAGTTGCCAATCAGTAATGAAATAAGGATCAAAACCGTGTTCTTTTTTGTACATTCGTACCCATATCAAATCCTTATTGTTTAATTGCAGCCACGGCCATACTTCGTGGATTTGCTGCAATTCCTGTTTGCTAAGTGGTGGTAAACTCATCGTTTTCACCATCCATTTATCGCGCTTTTGAATGCTCATTCGAAACCATTGTTCATGAGCTTTTTCAATCAATTGTTTGAATTGTGTTTTCATTATAGAACGGTTATAATCCTTTAATCATATTGTAGGTTTTAACAATCCTTTTGGGGAACAGTTTGAAAAGTATCCCCTCAATACGGTATTTCCCGTTACTTGAATGAGACATAGAATCTAACAAATAACGGCTCTCTTCCAACCGTTTGTTCAGCATAGATTTGTTATCTTCATCCATATAGTAGCTATTGCTTAGCGATTGGTTGACAGCGGCGGCAATTAAATTGTCAAAAGCCCTGCCCACATTCTCCATATCATGCGTCTGTTTGAAATTATAAAGACTCCGGGCAACAACAACCAAATCAAAAGCTTTTTTCGGATTCGGCTTTTGGGTAATAGATCCTGGGGTTTGTCGGTTATAATAAACATGATCGTTTGTGAACTCAATACGATTGATGAAGTAATAAGCCCTTGGGGTGAATTCATGGTCTTCATGATAAATGCCTTCATAAAAACGAAGGTTATTTTGGTCAAGAAACTCTTTTTTGTAAATGGTCTTCACTGCGGCACAATTTATCGGGTGCATCGACATCAATTCTTTTCCAGACATCACAATATTTGAATACGACACCTCTGCACCCAAAGAGGTCTTTCCCTCTATATATCTAATACCAGCGTAAACTAATCCCTCTAAATCGTCTTGTTCCATTTTCACGATCAAGGACTTTACACAATTTTCTTCAATCCAATCATCAGAATCAACAAACCAAATATATTTACCTTGAGCAATACCAAGGCCTGCATTTCTTGCCGCACTTAATCCTTTGTTTTCTTGAGATATGATTCTTATGTTTTTGTTGTCGTTTGCTATTCTTTCAACAATGGACATACTTTTGTCTTTTGTACCATCGTTAATCACAATGATTTCGTACTCATCCAATGGCAAATCCTGTTTCAAGCAGGATAGCATGCATTGTTCGATATAAGGTTCAGTATTGTATACAGGAATAATGATGGATAATTTCATAGTTTTTTTATCAATAATTACACAAATTCCCAGAAAAAATGAAATTCAGCAGTGTTTAACTTTCCTCTATAAATAATCGCGATAAATGTCAGCAATTCAAACAATATCAAAAGATAGCCCCAAATCTCATATTTTTTATTATAGCCTTGAAACATATAGTACAAGACATAGGCTGTAACAACGCCTCCGAAAACAGTAAAATACCCAAATGGCCTAGTCAAAATAACATTACCTGAAAAAGCAACACCACCAAACAATCCTATTAGATACAGATTTGAAATGATTTGAAAAAATTTGGAATCATAGAATTTTTTTGCAGGTTGCATAAACGACAAAGTAATCAATGTGATTCCTGTTGACACAAGACTTCCTATGCCCGTGGATTCATTCGTGTCATATTCAAGTTTTGTTAATGCCTGTTCGGTAGTATAACCTTCATCGTAATTAAAAGCTTCGGACACAACAGAAAAATATTGCTCAATATAATTATTAATAAAAGAGGTACGTGCCACAACAACAGCCATAATATAAACCAGCCATGGAAGCCATTTTATTTTAAAAAAATCCGCCTTATCAATAAAATAAAAAGGGAGTAATATTATAGCGCTTCTATGAAACATATATGCCAATAAACAACATAACAGATAGGGAAGCGGTTTGCGTTCCTCGATAAACTGAATGGAAAAAATAAAAAAGCAACAAGCTGTTGCTTGTCTGATGCCATTACACCATCCTAACCACCTTCCACCAAGAAACAAAATAAGAATTAAAAAAGGATAAAGATTTCTATCCTTAAACGCAGACAAAAACAATGTTATTTGCAGAAAAGCAATAAAACCAAAAAACCAAGCAAAATGTAAATTTAGGCTTTGAAAAAAAGACTCTATAAATGCAAACAATGGCTCAACGTCTCTATTTCGGCCATACAAATATTCTGCTATATAATTCAAGTGGTCAGTTCCAACGCCGTATCTACATCCAAACACAAATGCAAATAGCAAACACGGCAAAAACATATATAGGAATGGGATGTTTTTTTCAGGATTCAATTGGTTTTTTTCCAAAACATTTCCTGACCCTATCATCATTCCCATTAACGACAGATAAACAAACGCACTCTTAATCATTTTAATTACTACGGTCTTCTTGAAAATTTATGCACAATCTTCATCACCATATTCTTCTCAGTCTTGTCCAAAACCAAACAATATGCTGAAATGAAGGTTGAGATGCATGCAGTAACACATACAACCACAATACGAATTATGGAAGAAGGCAGCAATAAACTAACAGCCAAAGGAAGTGTCAGCATCACCAAAGTATGCAGTGAGCAAGGCACAAGAACTGCTTTTAGATAGTCTTTTATACTGACAATTTTGAATTCTTTAGAAAGAATGATAACACAAGCCAATAGATTGCCTAACGCCGAAAACAGCATTGTCCAATATACGCAGACAGGATCCAATCCAAACATCATCAAAACTATAGATATTGGCAACACTGAACTCACCACCAACGATGTAACTATCATATAATGCTTCATTTTTCCTGTAGCCGCAATCACAACTGTAATAGGATGAGCAAAACTGTTAACAACTCCTATAATCACCATCAATTGAGAAAAATAAATAGCTTCCATTGGGAATGTGTCGCCAAGCCATATATGGAGCAAGGCATCAGCCTCCAAAACAACAGGCACACATAACAACAGTTTCAATATAAAGATTATTTTAGACATGCTCAAGAGCAAACGTTTTGTTCTTGAGATGTCGCCAGCCGAATAGGATTGAATCATTTGTGGCTTAAACGCCAAACTGATATTGCCGCTAAAACTTTCAAGGGCCTGAGCCACTTGGTTCGAAATGCCATAGGCCGTATTCATAATAGGTCCATGATAGTAGTTAAGTGCTATGTTACTTCCTTGCCCTTTTATGGTATATGCAATAGGATCGAGCATTAGCCAACCTGAAAAAGAAAGCATAGGTTTAAACAAATCCTTTTTGAATCCTTTTTGTAGCTTTAATTCCTTGAATTTGATTTTACAGAAAATAAAATACAACAAATAATTGACAATGGATATGCACATCATAAGCACTCCATACAACAATAACTTGTCAGAAGAGGACCTTTGCAACAAAAATGCTATACTTAATTTAAGACAAGCATCCAATATGCTCACTATAGCCAAAAAATCCATCTTCTCGTATGCGATAACTGCCGCAGAATAGGGAGTCTGTAAGATGAGTAAAAACATAGAAACAATAGAACACTGGAAAACAATTTTCGCCACTTCCATCCTATCGTCAGGAATAACCATTTTATGCCCTATATACCAAACACCAATTATCTCTACCATTAAAACCACAATCACCGCTGCAGTTAATTGTATAAAGAATGAAGTGTTATATACTTTTCTAGCAGCATCCTTTCCGTTTTTACCAATCTCATAATTATAGAACCGACTTGTTCCGCTCGACAATGTCGTATTTAGAACACCAAACATGGCGACAAAACCACACACCACATTATATACGCCATAATCTATTTCGCCAAGTGCATTCAGAACAACACGAACAGTATATAACGTCACAACCATAACGAATGCCATTCTGATGTATAGAAAGACAGTATTCTTTGCTATTCGTTTGTTTGAAGAAGTGTTATCTGGCATAACAGATTAGTTGTTATTTATCGAGGTGGGTGTTTTTTTCAGGGTTAGAAGGATTCTACTAACAACTGTCTTGAGCAATATTTGAGGATGAACAGAAAACTTTGTGAGTTGGTTTGTGCGGTTCCGGGGCAGCGCGTAAAAGACTATGAGGTCGCGGTTTTTCAGGTTAATTAGGGATTGTCGTCTAATTCTTTTCTTATAATCTCAGCGGTAACTTTTGTTGACCGGCATCATCTGTTTAGAAGCAGACAATATTAATAACCGTCCATTTTTTGTTGATAACCGTCAGATTTCCGTTCTTTTTCGCATAGTCGATCTGGAATTCTCGCCGGAGGACTCCTTTTTAGACTCTTCAATGCACCTTGTCAGGCCGCTTCCGCCAGCTGCCCCCTCCCGCAACTTCTCCGCCAGAAGGACTGCATTGGCGGTGTGGATTCCGAAGAAGATGTACAGGATTTCCTTCTCTTTCTTCCTGGCCTTGACGTGTCACAATAAATAATGCTCCTTCTGCGTCCCAAACGACCCTTCCATCGTGGTGGCCCTCACTTTCACAAGCTCTTGCCTCACAAAGTCCTTCTCTTTGGCGGTCTGTGATGGACGGCCGCGTTTCACGAAGGAGGTCAGGATGTCGTTCTCCTTGCAGAAGTCCCGTTTGGCCGTCCCTGCGTAGCCCGTGTCGCCACCTATCGTCTTCACCTCCACCTCGAACAGGCGCCTGTGCATCTTGACGCAATGCTGCAGACGCGTCCCCTCGTTGAAGGCGTTGAACGACAGTTTCTCAATGAACGATATCCCATCCACCTAGATGTTGTTGTACTTCGCGCCGAACTCCACCTTCTTCACCTCCTTGCCCCTGACGATGGGCATCACGTAAGGATTGGACACGCTCAGTATCCTGTCGGGAATGCTTTCCCGCGGGTTGCCGCTCTCGAAGTGATTGCTCTACTAGCGGTACACCTTCGTGACAATGTCCATCGTCCTCCTCTCCTTGTCGGTCAGCCCCCGGCATCCGCATGCTCACGCTCCATCTTCCGGAGTGAAGTACAGCTTCGGCCCTCTTTTTGGGACTCTCCGCTTGCTCACCAGACCGAAATTCTCCGCCATCTCGCGCAGCGGGAAGAGCTTCTTCATCCGTCCCGGTTCCGAACGCTCGAATGAACGGCGGTAGAAATCAAAAAAATCGTATTCCGAGAATAAAAAACTATGACTCAGTTCCGAAAGATCTTGTACTTTTGCCAACTCTTTTATTATTGGATTCCCTCGATTTTTGCTTTCTCGGGGCAATTGGGGGAATTTCTTTTACGATGCTAAAATATATAAAAATTATAACGTGCTGGCTATCAGTTCGCTATACTTATTTTGGTAATTTACGATAGTCCCTAATTATTCTGCAGCCATTAGGTAGGTACCACAGCTGTGCGGCCTCTCGTAGAGGTCTCCCTCATTAAGTACATAGGTTACGCTTAAAGAATTGTTAGTTCCGTGCTGCAAATTATTTACATTAACTATCTTGATATTGCTTTATAAAAGATTCATCAACCGGCACTGCTGTTCCGAGGAGTGTGGTTGCCCAAGGAGCTCCTGGTTTCTTTCTTGAACAGATAACCCCTTTCTCTTCGTTCATTACTGCAATACTCTGTAGTTTATCAGACTTGTTTTGATCAAGTTTGCTCCTTCCTTTGCCGCTCTTATCCTTCTTTTTAGGTCCAGTAGAGGTAAGGTACATCTCAGAAGACAAGCCTCTATAAACAACTAGCATGTCTTTCTTTGGGAGTTTGATACCTGCATTGTTGACAAACACCGTTGAAACCGACACTGATGGTTTTACCATGTTCTTTGTCCAAACTTCCTCGCAGTATCCTGTATTGGATGAGTGGTGTGGAAGCTTGAAATAAGAGGCTTGTTTCGTTCCAAAAGTCGCACTTTTCTGTATTACATTACACCACCCTTTTTCCCATCGTGCCGCACAATCGCCAACACAAGCTCTTATATCCCTTCCTTTATTTCTATTGGCTTCAAGGTCAGCTCCCACTAATATGCATGTATCTGCTGTGCATAGAATTAAAGCCGTACTACACATGTTAGGTGTAATTACTGTTTCGTTTATCTTTTTTAAATCACTATCAGGTGCATCGTATTTGACTAATATCTTATGCATCTCATCTAACATTTTATCTGATGGGCTCAACGCTATCAGTTGTGTGCCATTACCTTGGTCATAAACAATCCGATCTAACGAACCATAATTCGTTCTTGACTTACCAGCAGCATTCAAGCAATTAAGAAACTCTCTCCATACACTTGATTTGCCTTGCGCGAGGTCACCTTCTATCAAGTACTTTAGGAGATTATTCATTTGACCCACAACAGGGTAATAGAACTGAGCATTGGGACAAGCCTTTATAACTTCGTGCAAACCATTGATATGGTCGGAATGCCAGTGAGTACAAACAATTATTGCGACATCTGCTAATGATACTTTCAGAGTATTCAAATATAAGAGCGGTAGATTTTGCCCGTCCTTTGACTTACAAGAATCAATTACGCCCCATTTACCATTTCCAAAATGAATAACAATAGATTCTCCCTCAAAACCTCCGACACCTATGGTTGTCACTTCTAGTTCATCATTGCCAGGTGTGGTTAATTTTGATATTTGATCTACCAATAATTCCATCACTTAAACAAATAACTTAGAGCATGCAACTCTTTTGACACAAGGTCGTCTATTTCGTTTCGGGTCAAATTAACTTGCTCAATAATCCTAATGGAATCAATATTTTCTTCCCTTTGAGTCAATTCTTTGTTTTTATTTTTAAACTCAATTCGTACATGTTTGAAGGTAAGCTCAAACATATCACCAACTGATAAATCCTTAGATATTCCTCTTGATGAAAAAACAGATTTGCTAATCTGCATTATTCGTGGTGAATATATGCGTTGGGTGTTAACGATTCTCGCTCTTATTATTTCTTCTTCTATTGAAACAATACGGCCTTCCCAATTCTCATAGTCACGCACCAACTCACTAAGTTCTACCGGCGCTGGTTCTACAGGAATATCTGTATCATTTCCTACCTTCTTCTTATAATAAGCAGTACCTTTTTCTTCCTTCTTTTTCTCTTCATGATGATCCTCAGCAATATCTCCATCACTCAGAGAGGAACATGCCTGGGTGTTTTTATCATCAAACTCAGGTTCTTCTTCTCTCCAATATATCGATGTGTCTTCCTTTAGCCAGTCCATTATATTCCTCTGAAAAAGATTTCTGCCTTTTCTCTAAATTCATTATGTAGCACTTCTGCTCTACTTACAATTTCCAAAACTTGCTCCTTTGTCTCAACAACAAAATGATTATTTGCTTGCATGGAGCAGACTGGCACCCAATCTTTTTCAGTACCATCTTGTTGGTTATCAGCATGTTTATTTCGCGCTTCAGTTGCTTCCTCCGCTTGAATAATTATGGAAGTCTTAGGTGTACCAGCCGTTGCCTGCTGATTACTCTCAAAAGTCACAGAGCGTAATCTTGGATCATCAAAAAACTGATTCATGACTTTTAGCCGCCCAAGATATTCTCCGAAACGGTACGAATCTTTTGTGTTAGCAAAAGTGAACAAAAGACCCGCATTAATGCCAACAGCCTTAAGCTCGGTATCATCATAATTATTCAGGATGTTCATGGTCATATTCACCAAATGATTAGACTGGGATATGTCATTACTAATCAACTGAATTCTACTTGGCTGGCTCAGGAAATCAATCAGTCCAAACTTAAATTTGGTTATAGGTTTAGAAACAAGAAGATCACGTTCCTGTCCGTTCCATTCTTCGGCCGTAATGATATTCAACTCATAGAGCCACTTTGGTGTTAGCTTCGTAGGGTCAAAATTTCCCACAACCACTATACCAATGTTCTGCTGACGCTGGATGATATCCATAATATGTTTGAGTTTATTTTTTTCAGCTATATAATGCGATTAACCAACAATCTATCCCACTTCTATTAATCCACCCACTCATACCCCATCAAGCCGAGGAATATTGCCATCAAGGTGTTCCTGCGTGCCCTTTTATCCTTCCCTTGTTCATGAAGGAAGTACTCTTGCGGATAGGGAAGATTCAAACTCATTATTCTCAATTGGTCAAGTGTGTCGTCGATTTCTTGAATCTTCCTAAAAGATTTCAACGAGAATTTCTTCTCGCCTAACTGATCCACAAAGGTCTTGACAGCCCTACTTTTCAGCAACACTTGTAATTTAAGAAGAGTATTCTTAGAATTTGGGTTATTATCTGAGTTAATATGTTTTTCTACCGCATCAATCAGTAATTCTTCGTACCTTAGTATGTCTTCTAATGTTGGTGTATTCTGTATCATCATCGGTATCTTAATATGATATTCACAATCAATTTCATTCCTTCTAAAAAATCATCTTTCGTCGCTGTCCTCACCATGGCCTTGAGCCGCAATCCCTCGCTAAAATCGCTGAGTATAGTTTGTTAGTTCAAGGTTCAAAGGTTAGAAGGTTAGAAGATTAAAAGGTTAAAAGGTTAAGGGGTTAAGGGTTAAGGGTTAAGGGTTCAAGTTTCAGGTTTCAAGTGTAAGTCTATGTCTATGTCTAAGTTCTAAGTCTTAAGTCTTAAGTCTAAACTCTCAGTTATGGCCGAGTCCCTGAAACCTTATAGGATTCCACGAACTTCAAAGTCTTTATCGCCCTTGGGGTGTGAAATGAGAGTTGATTATAGATTTTGTATGCTTTGAGTTGGTTGATGGCGGATTCGGCATCCAAGACACCGTCTTCGTATAGATTCACCGTCGCATAAACGTTATCGTTGGCAACAGGTCCCAAGACCAGGTCGAAATCATGCAAGTCGGGCTTGCTCTTTCTGTTGTTCACCACAAAGTCAAGCCATGCAAGGTCAACGCCATTGTTTCATCTCTTTTTCCTCTTATTGAGATAACCATCTATTTCGTCCAAGACATACCCCGTTCCCTGAGTGTGAAGCAAATCGTAGTTTCTCATCAAGAAAAGATCTGCATCGTATCTCTTTAAGAGAGATAATGCTTCCAAACCGCTCATCCCTTTGCTTAACGCGTACTTTTCAAGCGTATAAACCAGAAACTCGAATGCTTCGGGCGAAACCTCTTGCGACGCTCTTTCGACAGCCCGCTCAAATTCCTCATAAAGATCCGCCGTGCTCATATACCACCACTTGGCCCCCTCATCATACAGCTCCTTGTACATGGGATTGGAATAGATACATACGAGTGCCTCTTCCAAGGACAATCTCTTTTTCCGGGCCATGTATTCAGCCAAATGCGAAATCTTTATCGGGACAATGTTTTCTTCGTAAACGCCCATGGGATGGGTTAAGGGTTAAGGGTTAGGGGTTAGGGGTTAAGGGTTAGGGGTTATGGTCCACGGTGAGGAGGTATTCATTCCATCAGTTATTTTGTTCGCTTGACAATGCTTTCGGCTGCATCGGCGAATTTGGTCAAATCGGCCTCGTGGAGCGGATAATACATCGCCATGACCTCATTGATACCCAATCCTTTCCGCTGCAAGTATGAGAAACTACGGCAGGAATGCCACTGATAGTACGCCAACGCCCAACCCGCCCAATATTCAGGTCCCACAGTATAGGTTCCGTCGTTAAGCGGCGAGATGACACCATCCGCGGCCTCCACCACCAGATCGGCCAGCTCTGCACCAGAGAGCCCTACCAAATAACGGGGGTTACCGCTGGCGAACTGACGCGAAACTTCCGAGGAAAGGAACTTGTCGTAAAACTCTTCAATAGGATAACCGTACTTCCGAACGCCGCAATCCATCATCACGGCAAGATTGCGCATCGCCCCACCAAGGTATGTCTTCCTATACGCTCTGGCCATTTTTCCAGTTGTTTCTGATGATGTCAATCATATAAATCCCATTCTCTGCCATGGGCTTGGAAGCAATCTGGCGGTACTTGCCGCGTGCTTCCTCGTCGCGGAGTTTGTACTTCGCAAAATACTCCTCTCTCGGGGCTTCTATCGCCTCAATAAATGTAAGCGCTTCAAACGCTTTCCTTGACTTCAGCACCACTTGCTCGCCCAGTTTGCCCAAGCGCATGGCCTCCGACAGGTCGGAGAGCGAAAGGGTGCCATTCACAAAATCGCCAGCATAGGAGAAATAGGAGTCATTGGCGCGGTAGCCAATGATGAGGTCATACTTCTTATAGTCAACATTAAAGTTCTCCAACAGATAGGTCTTGGCTCGTTGCGGCAGACCCTCAGCCACATTGAACTTGCGATTTTCAAGCAGGATGGCCAGCCAATTCAAAATATTGTATTCCGGCCCATTGAGATTTAGCACGGAGAGGCCAGTCTTGTCCAGCTGATAATGATTGGCATAGCCGTCACGTCCCGACGAGCAGGCCCATTCCTTGGCCAACTCAACATGCTCGGTGCAATAGAAGCCCCTGCCATAGTCGTTGAAGAGCTTGCCCTCTCCGAAAAGAGGTTGCTCCACAACATTGACGGAGCCGTGATAGATGTCAATCATATCAAGCATTAACTAAAGGTTAGAAGGTTAGAAGGTTAGAAGGTTAGGAGGTTAAGGGTTAAAGTCTAAGTCTATGTCTATGTCTATGTCTAAGTTCTAAGTTCAAAGGTTAGAAGGTTAAAGGGTCAGAAGGTTAGAAGGTTAGAGGCTTGGGAGGTTAGAGGGTTAAAGTCTAAGTTCTAAGTCTAAGTCTAAGTTAGTCCCGTTTGAAGATATCACGGGTATAGACCTTTTCCCGCACATCGTCTAAACAGCTGTCGTAGCGGTTGGCGATGATGGC
>Ga0255059_10000299_pt1 | contig 11281 bp, 4 predicted proteins | sample 176RNAGHGlowgp2_FD_183551 | JGI IMG/M metagenome (GOLD analysis project Ga0255059, IMG submission 183551) | Metatranscriptome of sheep rumen microbial communities from Palmerston North, Manawatu-Wanganui, New Zealand - 1766 RNA GHGlow gp2... | ecosystem: Host-associated > Mammals > Digestive...
AAAAACAAGGTGAGAAAACGGTCATTCTTGAAAGTGGTGAGACAGCGACAGTGTTTATTCTAAATGATTTATCCGATTATGTTTTGATTAGTGACGCAATTACTTTGGAATAGGCGGGGAAGCGGAATGAAGTTTAAGATAACAGCGTTGATTTTATCGTTTATTATGTTGTTTCCGATGCTCCCTGTCATGGCGGCAGACAGCAGTTATTTCTTTGAGGATAGCTTTGATAACGGAGACGGAATGTGGAATGTTGAAAGCGGAGTCTATGTTGCAAGAAATTCAGAGATGATCATGCCGGTATTCGGGGCAACAGGCGATTCGCTGTTTTCTCAGGCTACGCTTGCGAATATTACATTGCAGTCTGCATACGAAATTGAGTTCAGAATGAAAATAGCAAGCGGTGCTTGCTCCGGTATAATGATAACAGACGGAACAGATAATTTTTCTTTGCTTTTCCGTGATACAGACGTGTGCTATCTTCCGGGTGGTGCAAATATGTATATTGCAAAGCTAAGTGATTATCCGTCCGGTTTCACATTTGCAGAAAATGACTGGCTTGATGTAAGGCTTAAAGTCGAGAGTACAGATGATTGGAACAAACCAACCGTGCAGATTAAAAAGTCAACTAACTTTTTGTGGAAAACATTGCCAATCAATTACAACCTTTCATGGCTCGGTGTTCCGACAAATGCAAAGTTATCCCTGAGAAGTCAGGGCAACCGAACCGAATATGATTATGTCAGGATAAAGAATTTGAGCGGATCGTCAAACAGCACAACCGAACCAAGCGTTACCACAGTTTCTACTTCTTCAGCATCAAAGACATTATATGTGGGTGAGAGTTATGTTGCGAATGCAACGGTAACCGGTGATAAAAAGGGCTACTACACGGAGTGGAGCGCACAGCCGGAAGGTATTGTTGAAATACAAGGAACGGATAATACTTCAAGAACGATCCATGCATTGTCTGCCGGTACGGCGACGGTTACGGTAAGCGCAGCAGGCAAAGCCTCAAGCTTCACAGTAACTGTAAGGAGCAATCCATCGGAAGAAAAAACGGTAAACGTACAAATTTCCGAGGGACGCAGAATACCCGATTCGTTTTATGGGGTAAATAACGTTCAGGCGTGGGATATCGGAAGAACGTATGACCATACGCCCGAGTATACGCAAAATGCTTTGGATGATATAAAGCCTTGGCATTTGCGTGGCCCCGGAGGAATCGACGGAAACTATTTTCTGTCTCTGACAGGCGATTTGTATAATAAGCATTACGGTAATTTAAATGGTTATTACGGGCAGGAATCATCACAATTTGACGGTTTGGGTCTCACAACCGCAAATGGGGAAAGGCCGGGTAATTATCCCCCTCTGACATTTGATGATATATTTGACGATTCCAACAGAATTGGTGCGTCATATATATACAATATGAATATTTTCTCTCAGACGACCGAAGAAATTGTCCAAGTTGTCGGAGAGATCAAAAGCCACTATTCGGGTAGCCTCATGATAGAAATGGGGAACGAGGTTTATGATATACCGAAGTATGCACCGACACTTTTAAACAATGCAAAAACGTATATAGACCGTGCGCGAGCGGTATCGAATGCAATCAAGGCAAGGTATCCCGACGTCAAAATCGGTGTTGTAATCGTTCCTCCCGATGTGATATCCAGATCCAGTAATCCTTTATACGCATCATGGAACACGAATGTTGCAAAGGATAAAAGCTATTATGATGCGGTGATTCCGCATATATATGAGGAAATAACGAGTACAACCGAAACACAGAGTTTCTATTTGAAAAATTCCTTTGGGTATACCGTGGATACTTGCAATTTGATCGAGAATTTAGAGAGCCAATTTGCAGGTAAGGAGATATGGATCACCGAATGGGGCAATCTTCCCAAAGGAATCATGGCAAGCACAAATTATTCGGAGCGCGCAAGAAGAGTAATTGCAAAATCTCCGGGTGCCGCGATCACTTACATTGACCGATTACTTAGTTTTTTGGAAAACGAGAATATTACTATAGCTTCCTATTATACCATTCATGATAATCAAGGCTTTGGTCTTATACAGGGTGATACAAAACTTCCGGAATACTATGCGTTCCGTGAAATCGGCGATATTTTAGAGGATAATCCATACTATTATCCGATCAGCTCATCCAATATCAGCGAATACACGGTGACCACGATGTCGCACAATAAAACCCCCAATGTGAAGGAAATCGGATTGTGGGGCTTTGGCGACGCGGCAAGTGCAAAAAAGATGGTAGCGGTAAACAGAAGCAATCAATCGATAAAGATAAGGCTTGGGGATCAATCGCTTGCGAAGGTTTGGGAGTATGGCGGAATCAACACGAACTTTCCTGACCATTTGAACAGGAATTGTGAATTGTTTACGGATGTTCCGTCAAGCATACCAGAACCTATAACGTATAGTGCAAATTATAATAAAGAAATCGTGATCGCTCCGTACTCTATGGTGGTGATGAATATTGGTGAAGACAGTATTTTTGACGGCGAATGGGTAAAGGTGTATGATAAAGAGCTTATCGATGTGCTCTCACCGGACGGGCCGATCAGCCCGGAATGGAGCATGGGAACAAGCAATGGCACTTGGGAAGAAAACCCCGATGCGGTAAAACAGTCTTTTGATGTGATCGATAACAAAATGGTGTTCGGCAAGCAGAGCGGTGATGCAACCACACTGGCAACACTTACGGATAACAGGCTAAGCGGTGATTTTATTATCGAAGTGAAGTGTGCCACGCTTGGGAAATTATCCGCAGGTGGTGGAACATATTATCCGCTTGAAATCAGATTTGACGATCATTGCTTCATCACCAATTTGAGTAGTACAGGCAAAGCTTTAAGATATGCTTTTGCACCGTCATATATGTATCAGTCCATGAGCAATATGGATTATGTTCAGCGATATGACCCGTATCCGTATACTACATATCCAAATGGCATTGGACCGGTGGAAAAATCAACGGCTCCGTATAGTTATTACTATGTGAGAATTGTGGTTGACAACTCTCTTGGTTATTACAAAATACGACCGTATATAAGAGTAAACGAAACGGATCCGTGGACTTATATATCAAGAGACGATTGGACAGTTGCAAATCTAAAACTACTGGATACGAACAATAATGTTACAATCAGAGTATACGATGCAAGAACAATTGTCGATAATGTTAAGATATTCAAAAAAGTAGTTGATACCGATGAGTATCTCGTAAACCGTTTTGATATCGAAAAGGAAAATGATGCGGAGTATTCAGTAAATCTCAATATCACAAACGTAAAAGCAGAGCATCATGCTAAGCTTTATACTGCCGTATACAGATTAGACGGAGAAAAAGAAACGCTTGATCATATGGAATCTTTGGATATATGGGTCGATCAGGGATATTCCGAAAACAGAGTAACGACGGTCACGGTGCCATCCGATGATAATCGCTATGTCATCAAAGCGTTTATATGGTCAGAAAACATGTGCCCATATGCTGATCCGGTCGAATACAGATAGCCGAAGGAGGTAGTTTCATTGAAAAAAAACGTAGTGAAAAAAATCTTAGTATATTTCGTCTGCATGATGGTGCTTACACAAACAGGAATCCTTTCGGTGTATGCGGAAGATTTCGACTTGGATTGGCCTCTTGCTTTTGAGGAAAATTTTGATACCTTGAGTATGTGGACGATGCAGAGCAATAATTATTCGATCGTGAATGGTGCGGCAAGAAAACCGATCACAGGAACAGCATATACCGATGCGGATTTTGCACAGGCAAGATTGGAGAGTTTTAAGACGACCGGTAATTACAGTGCAGAGTTTAGAATGAGAATTGCCGAAAATGCACCGGACAGCTCTTCGGGAATTATGTTTGGTGTAAATGGCAATGCAAATTTCTCACTCCTTTTATCCAAAACAAATGTAAGGTACTTGCCGTATAGCCAGGGCTATCTTGCACTTTCAGGGCTTGCGGAGCTTCCGGATAAATACAAAAATCATTTTGGAAAATGGATCGATGTAAAGCTTACGGTCTTAGAGAAAACACCTTATGTATATGTTAAGTTCCCTGAGGAAACAACGTGGGCCGAGCTCGATATCAATGCGACAAAGGATATTACTGTTGAACCGGGGAGTATATGTTTGCGTTCTCAAAAAGGTGTTGTAGATTATGATTTTTTGAAAATCTATGCGGAAGAAGGCAACTATACTTATCAGGAACCGGCTATTGATGACATTACATTAAGCACAAAGGGTAAAGAGTATTATGTTGGAGATGCTGATTATTTGCAGGCAACAATAAAAAGTAATGCATCAAAAGGCTTTAGGGTGTTTTGGGATGTTGAACCAAAAGGTATAATTGAAATCAGCGGTCCTTTACCTAATGCAAGAACCATCACTGCAATTAAGCCGGGCAAGGCTAAACTTACCGTAAAAGCCGGAGATAAAAAGACCTCAGCAGAATTTACAGTAGTGGGTAATTATGAGCCTGAGACTAAATCAGCCGAATTTCAGGTGTCAAGTGCCGCAAGAAAAATGACAAAATCAGCATATGGCGGACATCAGGAGCTTTGCTGGCATTATGCTACAAAGACAACTGAAAATATGATTGACCCAAGATATATTGAAAAGTGTGAAGAAATTGAAGTAAAAGGAATAAGAGGTCCCGGCGGTATTGACGCAATGAATTATGTAATGAAGAAAAACGGTACGGTGGGATTAAATGAACAATGGTATCCTTATAAGGACTCCCTTACTCCCGAAGCAGTCATAAAAGTTGCGAATGAGCTCAATGTGCCATATGTTTATGACATGAATATAATGGTTGAACAGACAACGCAGGATATGGTAGATGTTGTAAGAACGCTTACAGAAATCTATACCGGACCGGAGCTTCGGATCGAATTGGGTAATGAAATATATGACAGGCGTGCGCAATATCCTCAGGGGGATGCATATCTCACGCAGGTGAAGGAAATCTCCAAGGCGATCAAAGCGGAATTCCCTGATGTTAAGATCGGAGTATGTGTGTTAGGCTCCGACCTGGAAAAAAGAATTACCGCCGACCCCAATAATGGACCGAAAGACGCTACAGTTGATCCTACTACAACAAACGCATATCATTACGGAAAGTGGAACGAGTTTGTGGCAGAAGGTTTGGATTATTTCGATGCTATTTGTCCCCATTTGTATATGAACTATGATAGCGCATTCGGCATCACGCAAGATATATTTATGCGTTGGGGATACGGTTATAATCGTGATGTATATGAAGGATATTTTGAGCAGCTTCGTGACTATTTCCCGGGCAAGGAGATTTGGGTAACGGAGTGGGGTACAACGCCTTTTTATAATATCTGGATGAGCGATCCCGGAGAACGAGCAAGAACACAAAATGCAAAAACACCGGGGTTTGCACTGCTTAATATGGAACGTCAGCTTGATATGTTAGCTTCAGGTGTTGTTACTTTCGGTTCGTATCATGCTTTGATGGATGCACAGTGTTTTGGTATATGGGATGATGCATACCATAAACTGCCGAATTACTATGCATTTAAGGAAATCGGAAAACTAACTACAGAGAATGATTACTATTATGCATTTGATTCACAGAATGTCGGAAGTGAATGGATGAATCTGAAGCTTTCTTATGTGAAGCAAAAAACTGAGGTAAAAGATGCTAAGGTTTGGGGGTTTGGAGATGAGGAAGATGTTCGTTATGCGGTGATATCAAATGCCCTGCCTGATAATATGAATATTTCTTTAGACGGATACAAATTAAAAAAGACGTGGCTGTACGGCGGTCGGGACAAAATACTTCCGGATTTCTATAATAATCCTTTACCGTCATATGGCGATTTTAATCCGGATGCGGTATCATATCCTGATACAACAGAAGGTGAATGGACTGATACGGTAAGTTTGCCGGGTTACAGTATGATGATTGTTAAACTTGAAAGCACCGCAAACTGTGATATTATGGAAAATATCGGCACAAAAATCATGCTGAAAATAAATTGTCCAAAGGCTATTGTAGGCGGAAAAATAAGAAATATTGATAACGCAGACAGTGAAATTACTCCAATATTGGAAAACAGTGTGACGATGCTTCCTATGCGATTTTTGTCCGAAAGTAATGGCTGTTATGTTACATGGAACGGTGAAGAACAAAAGATTTCTGTAATTTCACCTGACAACAACGTAATGGAGTTTGTAATAGGCAGTAAAAAATACACATTTAACGGAGCGCCCAGGGAACTTACTGAGGCACCATTTATAAGAAATGATAGAACATATTTGCCGCTTCGGGCAATTGCCGAAATTATCGGTAAGGATGTTGAATGGAATGATGCAGGTGTTATTGTGGTAAGTAATGAAGATTACAAGTTGGATGATGATGCTGCCCAAATGATATCTGCAGCACTAAATTAACGGAGAAGATTGCGATGAGTATGAAAAGAAAAGTTACAGTAGCTTTGGTGCTTTCCATGTTTTTTTGTGTGTCCGTATCGGCTGCTTCTACTCAAAAGGGGAATGTAGTAAGCTTTGATATGGAAACAAGAGAAAGCGGAAAAATGACAGCCGTTATCACCACGAAGGGCGAAAATACGATCCGATGGATCGGAGTTGTGAGTGCGGACAGTGACGGAATGGTAAATTTCAATGCGGAGCTTGACGATTACTATGATGACAAACTGTCGGACGGCATGTACACATTGACGTTATCGGGTGAAAACAAATACAAAAAGTATTCAGAGGATTTCTCGTTTAAGAGTACTCCGACAAGGGAAAAAGTTTTGGAAAGTATTACCGATGCCGATTCGGTGTTAGATTTGTTTCATGATCCTAATGTTCGGGATGAATTAAACGGCATGGGCTTGTTTATTGATGAATTTTGTGATTTATCAGAAGAAAACCAGAATAAAGTAGCAAGCAAGGTGGCTCAGTTAGCGAAGAAGACAGAAAAGAGTATGTCGGAGGAAATCGGCCCGTATATCATTTATTTGAAGTGTATGGAAGACGGAAGCGATTACTTAGCTGAGAATTTCAGCAGATATGCAAACGATTGCTTCGAAGCCGATTTAGGGATCAGCCTCTATAAAAAGATTATGGAAGAGAAGGATGAGAAGGCTTTATATAACTATATGAAGGAACTGGGGGATAGCGCTGTAGGCAAATTAAAAAATGGTTTTGAAGATGCTCTGATCACATCGCTTTTTCGCTCAACCATCGATGCCGGTGAAATGCAGCGCATCCTTTCCACATACGGAGAGTATGCAGGACTGGATATGAATAAGTACAATCATGCATCGGATAAACGCAGCTTTGCCATTCATATGATCGGTGCGGATTATAATAGTGGTGCGGAGATCCAAAAAAGGTATAATAGTTATTCACCAAAATCAACGGATAACAACCAATCAGGCAACGGAAGCGGCGGTTCAAAGCCGATTTCAAACAATTCAGGCAGTGGGCTTAAAATCGACACATCCGGTTCTTCGGATCCGATTATGGAATATCAGCCGGTACAAAGCATAGAAGAAAAGTACAGTTTTTCTGATATGGCGGACTATGCTTGGGCCAATGAAGCCGTTGCACAGCTTGCAGCAAGAGGCATCATATCGGGCGTGGGTGACAATATGTTTGCACCGAGCCGTATGATAACGAGAGAAGAATTCGCAAAGCTTATATCACTTGCTTTTGAAATAAAAGACGAAGGCAACGTTACATTTATCGATGTTCCAAGTGACCGATGGAGTTGTAGCGCAATATCTGCACTTGCCAATGCCGGAATCATAAGCGGCGTCGGAAATAATATGTTTGCACCGGATGCATGGATTACAAGGCAGGATATGGCGGTTATGATTGATCGGGCTTTGGCGAAAAAAGGCGTTAGTGTTGAATCGCAAAAAAAAGAGGATTTCACCGATATGGATGATGTTTCTGACTATGCAAAGGATTCGGTAGCCGGACTTTACAAAAGCGGCTTTGTAGCAGGGATGGGCGACGGTAGTTTTAAGCCGATGAACAATCTAACAAGGGCGGAAGCTGCCCAAATCGTATATAACTGCTTTAAGGTTATGGGAGGCGAAGGCAGATGAAGAAAATACTTACCATATTGTTGGCTTTTCTAATGTTTCCGGTCATGTTTGTAAATGCAGAAGAACAAAATGTGAATGCGGAGGGTTTTGCCGAGCCGGAAATCAAGCAGGTAGCGGTCGGAAGTTATGCGGACCGAGCGCAAAAGCTTTTAACCTTTCTTGGGATAGGAAATAAAGATATCTTTGCACAGGAAACGGTTACAAGAGCCCAGTTTGCCAAAATGCTTGCACAGGCGGCAGTCATCAGCGATATTTCCGAGCCGGACAAACAAATATATACGGATGTTTCGATGGAGAGTGAGTATTACCCGTATATCTATGCGCTGGCAGTCATGAATATCATGAACGGTTACGGCGACAGTATATTCAAACCAACTGAGAATACCAGCATGGATGAAGCGTACACAGCTTGTGTGAATGCTTTGGGTTATAAACCTATCGCAGGATTCAGCGGCGGATTTTTTTCGGGTTACCACGATATGGTGAAACGTTTAGGTTTGGATAAAGGCATGAGTAGCGCAGGTGGACAAGCAACCGGATATGATATCGCCATCCTTATTTATAATATGCTGAACACCAATACTGCTGAGCTTCGGACAGATTCCGTAGGGAAGACACTTTTAGACATCAAATTTGATTTGACCGGTTATGTCGGAACGATCTCGCAAATCGGCAAAATTGGGATTGATACACAGGCGAGCGCCATAGGTGAAAATCAAATCATGATCGATGGAGTTACCTATGCGATCAAAAAGAGCTATGGCGAAAAACTGAACGAGTATATCGGTTGTAATGTAGAATTCTATGTTCGTGATGAGAAGAATGACCCGGAAGTGGTGTTGGCATATCCAAACAAAGAAATCAAAACAACAACCGTTTTATGGGATGATGTCACAGGAGTGACCGTTTCCGGAGGAGCAATCACGGTTGAGTATTGCGGCAAGGATGAAGAGAGAAGCCGGAAAGTAAGAATGGAGTCCGGCGCTTCGATGATACTCAATGACAGAGCGACGCCTTTAAATGCGCAAGAATTTGATGTACCAAACACAAAAACTATTTTCATAGATACCGACAATGACGGGAAATATGAAATTGCACGCGTGTCAAGATACAACAATATGATCGTTTCCGCAATCGACAATACAAACGAAGCCGTTTACGGGAAATATGAAGTATACAAGGAAGAAGAACTGCATACAAGCGAGTATGAAGTTAAAATCATACAGAATGGTACTACCGTAGGTATGAGAAATATTTCGGTCGGTGACGTCTTGAGTATTTTTGTTGGCGGAAACGGTTCCGACACATCAAAAAAGGTTTTTATAAACAGAGATCATACGGTATCGGGAGAATTAAAGAAGATTACAAAAGAAGGATATTTTGTTGGTGACACCTTGTATTTTCCTGCATACAACTTTACAAAAGCGGTAGAGACGGGAGTTGTCAAAGAACCCAAACTCGGAGACAATGTAACACTATGTCTGGATATCGAAGGACGCATTGCGGATATAAAATACGGTGATCCCGATAGAATATATGCTTTTATTGTAAGTGCAAAGACTTTGGATGATCATGCGTTTGAGGGAAAGCAGAATTATTCCTTGCATGTATTTACAGAGAATGGGGAATGGAAAGATTACGAGCTTAGAAATGAAAAAGTATATGTTAATGATGTTAAAATGACTCCTCATGCTGCTGTAATGAATCATCTTCAAGGTGCAGATGGCGCTATCATATATCAGCTCTTAAAGCTTCAATTAAATTCAGAGGAAAAGATCATACGAATTGACACCGCTCAAATTCCGGCGGATGAAAATGAGGCGGAGCAATTGCATATTGACGGTGTGTTTACACAGTCAAACCAGCCTTTATACCGGTATTACTCAAATAAAGGCGGAGCGGATATTATGTTTGCGTTAAATCCTTCTACTCCGGGCTGGGGCTATGGTGAAGTGGAGGACGCAAAGGCTGATTTTAGAGTCACCTCATCAGTAAAGGTGATGAGAATTCCTCCGAGAAACAGTCCGAGAGAAACAATGGAAAAAGAAGACATGTACACCATGGGAACAGGAGCCATGTTTCCACGTTGGGAATGGGCGTATACGGTAGGTTATGACGGTGACAGTTTCGGTAACCCAAGCATTCTTCTTTGGTATCAGCCGGAGGGTAAGGAATCCGAAATTATGATGGTTGATAACATGGGAACGATTTACAATGAAGATACCGGGGAAGTTGAGGCCTATATCGATGTTGTGACCGGCTCCGGTAAGACGAGTTATCGAGCGGAAAAGACCGAATTGTTTGATGGATTGCAAAAAGGAGATATTATAAAGGTTAAATGTGATATAGAGGATCCCAATAAGCGACATGTAGTATCTCTCAGAGTATTCACTCCTTCACAACTTAAAAACGGCACAGTCATTGGTGTTTCTGACGGTATGATAAGAGTAATGCCGCAAGGTGAGAGCAAATCTGTTTTATATGCGATAACAGCAATGCAAGGGCCTTATTTCTCCGGCTCTTATGTGGAATTATTAAAGACAGCGTCGCTCAAAGAAGGAACTAAGATTGTGTATAACGAATACTATGGAACCATCCGATCGTATATCATAGTAGACTAAAATTTGGTGATTGCGGGCGGGAATATCCCGTCCCGCAATCATATTTTATGGGAGAATCGATATGCTGGAAAAATCACAAGACTATAATGTATTAATCGATGGAAAGGAAATAGAGGTAAGAAATATACGTGTATCGGCGTATCCTATCAATCAGATATATAAGGGGTATCAAAGACCTATTGAGCAGACTGAAATTGCCGGACTTGCCACATTTGATTTTGATAAAAAAGTTTATGTAACAATAAAGACTGCAAGAACAATAGAAAATGTCAGAATAAGACCTGAAACTTATGGAATAAAACCGGATATTATTGACGGAAACACAGTAGGATTTTATGTGGACAAGCCTATAATGTGCAGTATAGAGATAAATGATTATCATTCATGCCTGCATCTTTTTGCAAATGAAAAAAGAGAAATTCCCACAGATTGCATTTACTATAAAAAAGGCGTACATAATGTAGGTGTGCTGAAATTGGAAAGCAACAGCCGTATCTATCTTGAGGATGGGGCGATCATATATGGAAG
>Ga0255059_10000303_pt1 | contig 11236 bp, 9 predicted proteins | sample 176RNAGHGlowgp2_FD_183551 | JGI IMG/M metagenome (GOLD analysis project Ga0255059, IMG submission 183551) | Metatranscriptome of sheep rumen microbial communities from Palmerston North, Manawatu-Wanganui, New Zealand - 1766 RNA GHGlow gp2... | ecosystem: Host-associated > Mammals > Digestive...
CCAGCTTTTTAAACATATATGCCTCCGAAATGACCGAAATATTAAAAGCGGCTTTCGCCCGACCCGTTTTTACACAGGTCAGGCGAGATGAACATATACTACTTGGTGAAATAATTCACTGCGTTGTTATAGCAGACATCCTTCACTATCTGCCCTACGAACTCCACATCGTTCGGATATTCGCCTTCTTCGATGAGCGTTCCGAACATATTGCAGAGGATCCTTCTGAAGTAATCGTGACGTGTATAGGACAGGAAGCTGCGGCTGTCGGTAAGCATTCCTACGAACTTCGATACAAGTCCGAGCTGCGAAAGAGCCGTGAGCTGACGCTCCATACCGTCCTTCTGGTCGTTGAACCACCATGCCGAACCGAACTGCATCTTGCCTACGATACCCGAATGCTGGAAGCAGTTTATCATAGCTGCAAGAACTTCATTATCACGCGGGTTGAGGCAGTAAAGAATAGTTTTCGGGAGCTCATCCGTGCTGTCAAGGGTATCGAGCAGCAGCGCAAGTTTCTTTGCAAAGGTCTGATCCTCTATCGCATCAAATCCGGTATCGGGACCGAGCAGACTCATATATCTTCTTGAGTTGTTGCGAAGTGCGCCGATATGGTACTGCTGTACCCAGTGCAGACGCGCGTACTGTTTTCCGAGGTGGACAAGTATATATCCCTTGTACTGTTCGATCTCTTCACGGGTGAGGGTATCGCCGGCAAGCGCTTTTCTGACGATGCAGTCCACGGTATCCCTGTCTGCGGGCATGAACATCACAACATCGAGAGCGTGATCCGAGCATACACAGCCCACACTGTCAAAGAATTCAATGCGTTTGGTAAGTGCATCACACAGGCTGTCGATACCGTCTATTTCCATTCCCGCCGCTTCCGCAAGCTTTCCGATATAGGGAACGTAGGTCGGCAGCTCTATGTTTATCGCCTTATCCGGACGGAAAGCGGGATAAACTTCAACATCAAAGGTCTTGTCTTCTTTCAGCAGCTTGTGGAAGTGCAGATCGTCGATCGGATCGTCGGTAGTGAACAGCTTTTTTACGCCGCTCATAGTGATCATTTTCCTCGCTGTCAGTGTCTGTAACTTTTCGTTGCACTTGTCAAAGATCTCTTTCGCAGTCTTCGGAGAAAGAACTTCATCTATACCAAAATAACGCTTCAGCTCCATATGCGTCCAGTGAAGTATCGGATTTCCGATAGCGTATGGAATTACTTCCGCATATTTAAGGAACTTCTCGTAATCATCCTTATCACCGGTCATGTAACTCTCGTCGATGCCCATTTCGCGCATAAGCCGCCACTTGTAATGATCTCCGCCGAGCCAGCATTCGGTTATCGAGTCAAACTTTCTGTCGTTGTATATCTCTTCTATCGGAAGATGACAGTGAAAGTCGAATATCGGCATATCCTTCGCATATTTTTCGTAAAGAGTTACTGCTGTCTGATTTTTAAGGACAAAGTCCTTATCCATAAAGTTCTTCATGTTGTACTCCTTGTATTATAATGTTACGCCTGTTTTGAACAATGCTATTTCACGGGAATCATAACGTTCGTTTACTGTCATTCTGCCGTTGGCTACTTCTACCACAAGATCGGTAAGCTCCTCAAGCTTCTTGTCGAACGAGTCTCCCTCAACTATGCTTCCGGCGTTGAAGTCTATCCAGTTCTGCTTTCTTTCCCAGATATCGGAATTGGTGGATATCTTTATCGTCGGGACGAATCCTCCGAACGGCGTTCCGCGTCCCGTTGTGAACAGCACAAGATGACATCCCGCACAGGCGAGATTTGTCACTGCTACCATATCGTTTCCCGGACCGTTCAGCAGATTAAGCCCGTGTGACGTGAGCCTGTCGCCGTCAAAAAGTACATCACAGACCTCGCGTGTTCCCGACTTCTGTGTACAGCCAAGCGACTTGTCCTCAAGAGTCGTGATGCCTCCCGCTTTGTTGCCGGGTGACGGATTTTCATATACGGGCTGACCGTTTTTCTGATAGTATTCCTTGAATCCGTTTATAAGCTTAACGACCTTTCCGAATGTCTGTTCATCCTTTGCGCGGTTCATAAGGAGCTGCTCCGCACCGAACATCTCCGGAACTTCCGTCAGTACCGTAGTGCCGCCCACGGACGCAATATAATCGGAAAACCTTCCTACCAGCGGGTTTGCGGTTATTCCCGAAAGCCCGTCCGAACCCCCGCATTTGAGCCCGACTTTAAGGCAGCTTATATCTCTGGGTACGCGCTTGTCGTTTTTTGCATTCTCATACAGCTCACCCAGCAGTTTCACACCCTCGGCAATCTCATCGGAGACTTCCTGTGCCACAAGAAATCGCGTCCGGCTCTCATCATACTCACCGAGCGTCTCACGAAACACATCCATGCGGTTGTTCTCACAGCCGAGACCCAGTACGAGAACTCCTCCGCAGTTCGGATGTTTCACCATTCTCTGGAGCAGCAGCTTTGTGCGCTCGTGATCCTCACCTATCTGCGAGCAGCCGTAGGGGTGGGTGTAAGTGAAACAGCCGTCGATACCGGCAGGCTCCCCGTACTTTTTCCTGAACGAATTAACGATAGCCTTCGCCTGTGCATTTACACAGCCTACCGTCGGTATCACCCAAAGCTCGTTGCGGATACCGACTTCGCCGTTCTTACGCTCAAAAACATTCACGGTGCGTGACGGTGCCGGTGTTGCCGGAGCAATATCACGCTTGTTGTACGAATACTCAAGCGTACCTTCGAGACACGTCTTCATATTGTGTGTGTGGATATGTTCACCCGGTGCAATATCGCAGATCGCTCTGCCGATGACTTCACCGTATTTTATGACGTTCTCGCCGGCTTTTATTTCTTTCAGCGCGAATTTATGTCCTCTGTCTATATCTTCGGCAAGAGTGACACCATCCGCCTGCTCACCTTTTTTAAGCGCCGCGAGGGCAACTCCCACCGAATCGCCGGGAGAGATGACAATGCTATTTTTCATATATATACTTTATCCTAAAAATTTCTTCAGTGCTGCCCTCATACCGTCATTCAGCATATCGCTGATGTAACCTGCAACAAGTTCAGCGTTGTTGTCCTCATCAAGATCCTGCTGCCATATATTTGCTGCGGAAAGAGCCTTTTTCGCTATCTCCTCAGCAGACTGGAGCTGCCATACTTCCTTCCAGAAATCAATGTATTCCTGATCGTCCTTTATCTCGATGTCATCATCGCCGCGTTTGCCGCGGAAGAACACTGTCAGTGCCGCGAACGCAAACAGTATGTGCTTCGGAGACTTTCCGAACTTCGCACGATAGTCGTTATAAGACGGCAGCAGACGCGTCCTGAATTTCGTTGTGGAATTCAGCGCTATCGACATAAGCTCGTGACGTATGAACGGGTTCATGAAGCGATCTCTCACGCTGTTCACAAAAGAGTCCATTTCGTCGGCGGGAAGGTCGATAGTCGGCTTTATTTCATCGTTTGCAAGCTCAGTGATGAATTTTCCCACGTCAGCGTCGGTCACTGCTTCACGAACCGTATCTATGCCGCAGAGATAAGCTATCGGTACCATAGAAGTATGGGAACCGTTGAGTATCTTTACCTTGCGCTGCTTATAAGGAGTTATATCGTCTGTGAAGATGACATTCAGCCCTGATTTGTCTGCGGGCAGCTTTTCATATACGAACGGTTCTTTTTGAAGCACCCAGAGGTGAAAAACTTCACCCTTGACGATACTTGTGTCATTGTAGCCCTGTTCCTCACATATCTGAGCAGCCTTATCCTTCGGGTAACCCGGAACAATTCTGTCAACGAGTGTGTTGGTGAAGTGATTGGCTGTGGTGAGCCAGCTTATGAAGCTCTCATCCATGCCGTTTATCTTTGCGAGCTCGACAAGTATCCGTTTCAGTTCATCTCCGTTGTGATCGATAAGTTCACACGGAACTATTGCCATTCCCCTTGACGCGTCGCCGCCGAAATGATCGTATCTCGCTTTCAGAAATGCCAGCAGCTTTCCGGGGAAACTCTTCGGGCATACCGAAAAATCGGTATCCGTGCTGTCAAGTGCGATTCCGGCTTCTGTCGTGTTGGAGACAACGACCTCAAGATCCTCGCTCTTCGCAAACTCAAGGAATTTATCATAATCGGTATATGGATCAACAAAATCCCGCAGAACATCTATTATCTGACGGCTCTGCACTTTTTCACCGTTCTCTATTCCCTCAAGGCATACAGTGTAAAGCCCGTCCTGCTTTTCGATTTCGCGCAGCCTGCCATTGGGGGTAGGCTGAACCAATGCGACATCTGCGTTTATAACACCTTTGTCGTTAAGATCCTGCAATATCCAGTCAACAAAAGCGCGCAGGAAATTTCCCTCACCGAACTGCAGAACCTTGATCGGTCTGTCTTTCGCGGGGTGAGTGGTTCTGTTAAGATCATTCATTGTTTTTATCCTTTTTCATGCAATTGTTTGCTGTATTTTTTCTCACGCATCAGGCAGAGAATAAAATACAGCAATACAAATTATTCTTTTCTCAGTTTAATACGCTTTTCGGTATTCTTGTCAAACAGATATACGCTTTCAAACGGTATAGCAAAATCAAAGTTGGATCCTACATCGGGAGATTGGTGGGGATCTACCTTCAATATGCTGTTTACACCGTCAAAGTTGACGTAAACGTTTGTATTGTCACCGAGAAGCTCCACAAGATTGGTGAAGCAGCGCACAGGATATGCCCTGCTGGCATTTTCACCGCGTGTCAGGACCTTTACCGCCTCGGGACGGAACCCAAAGATCACATCCTGACCTTCATACTGGTCAAGAACCGACTGATCGGCAACTGCACCGAGATCGATCTTGTTTTCCTTCAGGTCAAGTCTGCCTTTTTGGATCTTTGCCTCGATGAAATTCATCGGCGGTTCGCCGATAAATCCCGCGACGAACATATTGACCGGATTGAAATAAAGCTCATATGGCGTGCCTATCTGCTGTACATATCCGTCTTTCATAACGACGATCCTGTCAGCCATTGTCATAGCCTCGGTCTGGTCATGTGTAACATATATGGTCGTGGCACCGGTCTCACGGTGTATCTGTGTTATTTCGGAGCGCATCGTCACACGCTGCTTCGCATCAAGGTTGGAGAGCGGCTCATCCATAAGGAATATATCCACCTTACGGATTATTGCGCGTCCTACCGCGACTCTCTGACGCTGTCCGCCGGAAAGCTCTCTCGGGAGTCTGTCGAGGTATTCGGTAAGACCCAGTATCTTCGCAGTTGACTGTACTCTCTGTTCTATAACGTCATCGTCAACACCCTGGAGCGTAAGTCCGAAAGCGAGGTTATCGTACACCGTCATGTGAGGATAAAGCGCGTAGCTCTGGAATACCATTGCCACACCGCGCTCACGCGGACCCTTATCGTTCGCTTTTTCGCCGTCAATGTAAAATTCGCCCTTACTGATATTTTCAAGTCCGGCGATCATACGGAGAGTTGTGGATTTTCCGCAGCCCGATGAGCCGACGAAAACGATGAACTCTCCCTTTTCGATCTCCATATTGAAATCATGTACGGCATGGTAGCCGTTGGGGTATATCTTGTTGATACCGCGTAATGTTAAATATGCCATAACTTCAAGCCCACACTTTTCTGTAAGTATTCAGAGACCTTCCGCTCTTTCACTTAAGGTCGAGATTGCTTATATTGTCCATATCATCGTATGTCTGGTTCTCACCGCACATACCCCAGATGAATGTATAATTGCTTGTTGCCGTACCGCTGTGGATCGACCAGCTCGGGCTGATGACAGCCTGCTCATTGTGCATGATTATGTGGCGTGTCTCCTGCGGCTGACCCATGAAGTGGAATACTACATTGTCGCCCTCAAGCTCGAAATAGAAGTAAACTTCCATTCTTCTCTCATGAGTGTGAGAGGGCATTGTGTTCCACGAATTGCACTTGTCAAGCTCCGTCATCCCCATCTGCAGAGAGCAGGATTCGCATACCGCAGGGTGGATATACTGGTTGACAACGCGCTTGTTCATATTCTCGTTGCTTCCGAGAGGTCTGTGGTTCGCCTTATCCTTCGTGATGTACACCGTCGGATAGGTCTTGTGTGCCGGACTGGAATTGAGATAGAACTTTGCCGGATCTGCGGGATCGTCGGAACGGAAAACGACTTCCTTTGTTCCCATTCCTATATACATACCGTCCTTGAAGTTCAGCGCGTATTCCTTGCCGTCCAGAACTATCGTTCCCTTGCCGCCGACGTTGATGATCCCCATTTCTCTTCTTTCAAGGAAATAATCCGTTCCGAGCTCCTTTGTGCTGCCGAGTCTGAGCTCTCCGTTGACCGGCATCGCTCCTCCCGCTATCATTCTGTCCTGATGCGAGTATGTAAGAGCGATCTCATCGTTTACGAATACTTTTTCGATAAGATAATTCTTACGGAGCTTCTCCGTATCATAGTATCTGGAATCATCGGGATGATTCGCGTATCTGATATCTAACTTCATTGTTATCGTCTCCTTTTAGTTATATGAACTTTTTCAGATGACTTACTGCGGGTGCTATATCATCGCCCGTCGTGCCCTCAAGCACGAGGCAAGCATCCGGACAGACCTTCCGTATCTCCGGAATGATCCTGCCGAAGTCAAATATGCCTTTGCCGACACCGACCTGTTTCAGCGAACCGTCGCCGTTTATGATGCAGTCCTTGATGTGGAAGACACATATCCTGTCACCGAAAGTCTGTAAACCTTCCGCAAGTATGTCGTACATCGTATTCACATTCGACCCGTCAAGATAGTTGTACAGGTCAAAGATAAAGCGGATATTTCTTCTGCCGATGCGCTTCACTGCCTTATCGAGCGTCCGGACATTCCAGCAGACATGCCCGAAAGCACCCTCCATACAAACGTTGACACCGTAGTCTTCGGCGTGATCGGCGAGCTCCGAAAAAGTGCTCACCACACGGTCAAGGGCTTCCTCAGTACGGTTCTGCGGATGATAAGTCCACTTGTCACCGTTATAGGAACCGGTCTCCGAACCGACCCTGTCACAGCCGAACTCTTTTGCCAGCGCGATATGATCCTTGAATACCGCAATGCCGTTTTTTATCTTGTTTTCATCGGGATGAACGGGATTGAAATATGCACCGATGAGTGCGATCGTTTTACCGGCTCTCTCAAACGCGTTCCGGAACGAAGCTGCTCTCTCCGCCGTTACTGATCCGGCAGTATATGATATCCCGTCAAGACATTTGTATGTTACCAGCTGTACGCCGTCGATACCATATTCGTCAAGCTTCGCGATAATGTTGTCTTCGCCCTTTACGCCAAGGTCATGCGCACGGATAAAAAGCTTCATCATCTCTGAACACGACCGGAAGCGTCGCCGCCCGCGAGCGTTTCTACATCCGCACGGGTAACAAGGTTGAAGTCTCCGGGAATTGTGTGTTTGAGCGCGGATGCAGCTACCGCAAATTCAAGCGCAGCCTTGAAGTCCTTACCGTCGTTGAGTCCGCAGATAAGACCGCCCGCAAAAGAATCTCCGCCGCCGACACGGTCAACGATCGGATTGATGTTATATTTTCTCGAATGGTAGAATTCTCTCGTTGCGCCGTCCATGATGCACGCCGACCAGTCGTTGTTTGAAGCGGAATGGCTCTCACGAAGAGAAGATATCACATATTTGAACCCGAACTTGTCGATCATGCGGTTGAAGATGTCAACATAGCCGGAAAGCTCCAGCTCACCCTTTGTAACGTCGGTATTGCCGGGCTTGAAACCGAGAACTTTTTCCGCATCCTCTTCGTTTCCGATGCAGACATCAACGTACTGCATAAGGTTTGTCATAACCTTCTGCGCCTTCTCGGACGACCACAGCTTCTTACGGAAGTTAAGGTCGCACGAAACAGTAACATTATGCTTCTTAGCGGCTTTCAGAGCCACCTCTGTCACTTCCGCCGCAAGGTCGGATATCGCGGGAGTGATACCTGTGAAGTGGAACCAGTCAGCATCCTTGAATATATCGTCAAAATCAAAATTGGAAGCGTCCGCGGTAGATATAGAGGAATGTGCGCGGTCATAAACCACATTCGATGCTCTGAGCGAAGCGCCGGTCTCAAGGAAGTATATGCCGAGTCTCTCACCGCACTTTGCGATATGATCGGTCTTTACATTATACTTGCGAAGCGCCGCAACGGCAGCCGCACCGATCGGGTTGTCGGGTACAGCGGTCACAAATTCAGCCTCATGACCGTAGTTGGCAAGCGATACGGCAACATTTGCCTCGCCGCCTCCGTAGTTGATGTCAAATTCGTCCGCCTGAATGATCTTCTCATTGTTCGGGGTGGAAAGTCTGAGCATTATCTCGCCCATTGTCACTATTTTAGCCATTTTTGTATCTCCTTTTACTTCTTTTCCACAAGATGAACGGCAAATCCGCCGAATTCGTCCTTGAGATAAACGACTGTCATCCTGCCGTCGGCATCATATTTCGCAGTGGTCATATCCGCTTCTATACCCTGTAATCCGAGCTGATATACGGCTCTCTTCACATTGATCGTGGATACAGCGATATGTCCCTTTGTGCCCTTGAACGGGGACTTCATGCATTCTATGAACGGACCTGCAAAAATACTGCTGTTGCCTGTTTTCTGTGTCCAGCCGAACATCTTTTCAAACTTTGCGGAAACACTGTCCGCTTCGTTCTCGTTTTCGCAGTTGATACCGATATGTACCAGCTGGAAATCGAGCATCTTATTCACCGCGGAACGGCACAGTGCTGTGATCTCGTCCCATTTGCCCGCCTTTACGAGTTTATCCGGAACTATCCAGCTGCCACCGCAGCACACGATCTTTTTGAACGCGAGGTAAGTGTTGAGGTTGTTCTCGTTGACGCCGCCCGTGGGCATGAACTTCATCGACGAATAGGGCGCGGATATCGCCTTTATATAAGGCAGTCCGCCCGCCTGCTCCGCAGGGAAGAATTTCACGAAATCAAGTCCGAGCTCCATCGCCTGCTCTATCTGCGAGCCGTTCGCAACACCGGGAGTAAACGGAACGCCCTTGTCGAGACAGTGCTTTACGACCGTAGGATTGAGACCGGGTGCTACACAGAACTTCGCTCCCGCAGCAATAGCGCGGTCACATTGTTCTACCGTGAGTACGGTACCTGCTCCGACAAGCATATCCGGATACGCTTTTACCATATCCGCGATGACCTTATCGGCTCCCTCTGCGCGGAATGTTACCTCCGCACATCTGATACCGCCGTCATAAAGGGCTTTTGCAAGATTTACTGCATCTGCTGTGTTCTCAAGCTTGATGACCGGAACTATACCGGTGCATTCAAGCTGCTCAAGAAATTTTTTGTTGTCCATTTCAGTTTGTCCTTCCGAATAATTCTGATTTATCTGGCTAACCAACCGCCGTCAACAGCCAGTGTAAAACCGTTTACATAATCACTTGCGGATGAAGCAAGGAATACTGCCGCGCCCATGAGATCATCGGGTGTGCCCCAGCGTCCGGCAGGTATCCTTTCAAGAATGTCCGCACTTCTCTTCTCGTCGTTGCGCAGAGCTTCCGTATTGTTAGTCGCCATATAACCGGGAGCGATAGCGTTTACGTTGATGCCGTATTTCGCCCACTCGTTAGCCATTGTCATGGTGATTCCCTTGACCGCGGATTTGCTCGCTGTATAGCTCGGCACTCTTATACCGCCCTGATAGGAGAGCATACTTGCTATCTGGATTATCTTTCCTCCGCTCTTCTGCTTCATGAACTGCTTTGCGGCAGCCTGCGAGAGGAAGAAAAGAGTGCGGCAGTTTGTGTTCATTACGACATCCCAGTTATCTACAGAGAAATCTATACTGTCTTCGCGCTTTATGATGCCGGCATTGTTTACAAGTATGTCAAGTCTGCCGAACTTCTCAACAGCTGTACCGATAATAGTCTCAACAGGATCGAGGGAAGAAAGGTCGGCTGTGATGTATGCAAAATTCTCATCACCAAGCATCTTCTGTGTTTCATCGCTGGGAGACCTCGAAACACCGAGCACCTTAGCGCCCGCTTCAACGAACGCCTTGCATATTCCCTGTCCGAGTCCGGTATTGCTGCCGGTAACTACTGCGACTTTGCCTTTCAAACTGAACATATCCAGAATCATATTTTTACCTCCATTTTCCGGAAAAATTAACCAGTTGATATACGCTCAGAAAATACCGAGCATTTTCAGTATCGTTACATAAACGAATATCGTGACTGTGCTGAACAAACTCGTCCATACCACAAGCTGACCCGCGAGCTCGTCGTCGCCGCCCATTTCCTTTGCCATTACCGCGGAAGAAACAGCTACCGGTGTCGCGAACACGCCCACAAATGCCGCAAAATGCTCGCCCGACAGCCCGAGAGGTCCTTTAAGCAGATACGCCGCGGTGAAACCTATCAGCGGGACTGCCACATTTCTGAGCGCGGTGCCGAATATGATCTCCCGCCGAAGCTTAGCAACAGCGGAAAACTCGAACCGTCCGCCGAGAACTATGAGCGCAAACGGCGTGCATATCGTCTTGATACTGTCGAGAGCCTTATAAAGCGGCGTTATATCGCTGAGCCGGAAGGTTATGCCGAGCTGCTCTGCCGGAATGCGCAGGCACAGCACCGCAAATCCGGCAGCGGTACCTATTATGAGCGGATTTGTGACGATGCCGAAAAGTATCTTCCCGATGTCTGCTTTCTTCGCTTCCCCGCTCCCGTTGAATACCGAAAGCGAGATAACACCGAGCATGTTGAAAAGCGGCACGACCAGTGCGAGCATCACACCCGCGGCGACTGCTCCGGCATCTCCGAACAGCGATTCCGCAAGCGGTATCCCGATTATCGCGTAATTTGAACGGAATATAGCCTGTATCAGCACGCCGCGTTTGCCGCCGTCCTTCGTGAACGCACAGCACACAGGTATCGCGATCAGGAATATCAGTATCACAGCCGTAACGCCAAATATCATGTACGCAGGCTCCACGTCCGAAATGCTCTCGATCTTGTACACGTTGCAAAAGAGCATCACCGGCAGCAGCACTCTGAATACGAGCTTGTTTCCCGCGTCAAAAAAGTCTTTTCCGAGCAGCCCGATACGCTTTATGACATACCCGAGCGCTATCAGTATGACGATCGGCAGTACGGCGTTTGCCGCAAATAAAAACGCTTCTCCCACCTTTACAGCTTCTCCATGGGATAGTAGTCCTTCA
>Ga0255059_10000307_pt1 | contig 11206 bp, 7 predicted proteins | sample 176RNAGHGlowgp2_FD_183551 | JGI IMG/M metagenome (GOLD analysis project Ga0255059, IMG submission 183551) | Metatranscriptome of sheep rumen microbial communities from Palmerston North, Manawatu-Wanganui, New Zealand - 1766 RNA GHGlow gp2... | ecosystem: Host-associated > Mammals > Digestive...
GTAGAAAGAACAAGGTGTCCGGTGATAGCGGCACGGATACCGATATCTGCGGTCTCCGAGTCACGCATCTCTCCGACCATTACTACGTCAGGGTCCTGACGGAGGATAGAACGGAGGGCAGCTGCGAATGTCATACCAGCCTTCTGGTTAACCTGACACTGGTTGATACCGTCGATGTTCTTCTCGACAGGGTCCTCAACAGTAACAACGTTTACGTTCGGCTTAGCTATCTCACCAAGAGCAGCGTAAAGAGTTGTTGTTTTACCTGAACCGGTAGGTCCTGTTACCAGGATAACGCCCTGAGGAACTCGGAGCATTGATTCAAAGAGCTGATAGTTGTAATCCGACATACCGAGATCAGTGATCTTACGAAGAGCGATCTGACCAGTTGAGAGGATTCGGATAACGATCTTTTCACCAGCAACCATCGGGAGAGAGGATACACGGACATCGAGGGTTGTGCCGTCAACGACCTGGGTGAAACGGCCGTCCTGAGGGATACGCTTCTCAGCGATGTTCATACCGCTGATGAGCTTAAGACGTGTAGTAAGAGCACTGTGAACTGCGCTTGAAATGTTCATAAGTTCAACAAGGTCGCCGTTTACACGGATACGGATTCTTGTGTACTTATCGAAAGGCTCGATATGAATATCGGTAGCGTCTGCTCTGTAAGAGTTCTCAATAATAGTTGTAGCGAGCTTAACGATAGGAGCGCTCTCAACTCTGTCCTTGGACTCATCTTCAGCGCTCATTTCACCGAGATCATTCTGCATAGCAGTGATCTCACCAACCACGCTGTCAACGTTCTGCATTGAGTAATTCTTACCGATAGCCTTGTTTATCGCAGAAGTTGTTGCGAGAACAGGAACGGTGTCCATACCGGTAGATACCTTGATGTCCTCGAGAACGATGAAGTTAACAGGATCATTGGTAGCAACAGTAAGTCTTTTACCCTGAATGTTGATCGCTATAACGGTGTGCTTTCTTGCAAGAGCCTCAGGGACCTTCTGTACCGCTTCGATATTGATGTCGGTATTGTCGAGGTCAACATACTGAACTCTCAGCTTTCCGGCTAATGCCTTTGTGAAGTTTACTTCGGACATAAAGCCGAGCTCAACGACAACGTCGCCGAACTTTTTGGTTCCATTTGACTCTTTCTGAGCTGCAAGAACCTTCTGGAGCTGTTCTTCATTGATCAGCCCCTGGCTGACTAAGTAGTCACCAATTCTCTCGTTTCTCATAACAAACCTCCGCTTATATAAATTTAAATTGTAGAATATACTTGCAATTTATTGGTTTTATGATATAATATGTATATGCACTATATATAATAATGTAAGGAGGAAACCCCAATGTCTGAATTATTCAATTCACTCCACAGCGAAGAGGTATCTCCGGTTTTTCTGATCACGTTTTACATTGCTGTATTCATTTTCGGGATCAGTATCGGAAGCTTTCTCAACGTTGTGATCCTGAGACTTCCACGTCACGAATCACTTATAAAGCGATCGTCACATTGTATGACGTGCGGAGCAAAGATACGCGCCTGTGACCTTATACCGGTCTTCAGCTGGCTTTTTCTGAGAGGAAAATGTCACAGCTGCGGTGAGAAGATCTCACCCAGATACCCGATCGTCGAAAGTCTGAACGGCTTTATGTATCTTTTAGCATTTTATGTCCTTGACTTTAATGCTGACTCCATAATAACCTGCGTTCTTATGTCACTTCTCATCGTAGTAGCCTTTATGGACTGGGATACGATGGAGATCGATATGATAATCGTCGGACTCATCTTCCTTCTGTTCATTCCTTCCGCAATTCTCACTGACAGAGTATCACTTCTCCACCGCATAATCGGAGCTTTTATAATAAGCGTTCCATTTTATGTTATCGGTGAGATCAGCAGAGTTTTCATAAGGAAGAAAACAGGTGAAGATTTCCGTGCGATCGAACTCGGAGACACCATACTGATGTTTGCAGCAGGAGCACTCCTCGGAACAAAAGCTATTATCGTTTCAGCATTGATCGGCATTGTAGTTGCCGCTTTCGCCGGACTTATCAATAAATATGTTACCGGCAATTCAAAATTCGCATTCGGACCGTTCCTTTCAATAGGAATAGCAGTCGGTATGCTCTGGGGTGACCGGATAGCTGATTGGTACATCAACTTACTTAAAGTACCGGCCGAGGGTTAAGAAATATTTTACAGGCAGCAGCATTTGACTGCTGCCTGTATTTTTTTGCGATAAAACAAAATCAGGAATTGTATAGATAAAGTAAACGCAATCGTAATCCTTATCTATCCAGTCGAGATTTGCAGCCTTCTTTGCGTTCAGAGTAGCCTGTGACTGAGTGCTTACACCGTGAATGAAAAGTCTTTCTGCGATCTTAGGAGCCTGTTCACTTGTGATCTTTGCATACTTCCAGTTGCCGTTATCATCCGGGAAGAGCTGATCGGGAGTGTACTTCTTGGCTACACCGCCATCGATGTAAGTGCCCTCACATCTGACCGGACCATAATTGTCAGAACCCTTGTTCTTGCTGAAGTCTGAATTGATATTTACAAGTGACATATTTGTGTTTGTGAGAGCGAATGGCGACTTGAATGCAGTATAAGTAACTGCGTTGCCGTTTTCGTCCTTCTGATTTGCAGTACCCATGTACTCAGATTCACCGCTCGCGTTCTTATCATTCTTATAAGTAACAACGCTGAGTGAGAACATTTCCTTTGAGAAAGCAGAATACTTATTTCCTGATGCTGTAAGAACAGGCTTGAGAGCGCCGTAGTAAATGTCAGGAGTATCATCTGATTTCTTGAATCTGCTGAGTGTATCAGCTTCGATCTCTTTCTCGTCAAAAACAGTTTCAACTGTGTTGTAACCTGGTGCAATATAGAATGAGTAATTCTCATAGAATGCAGGGTTTATAACACTTGAATCAGTCTTTACGAATTCAAGACTTGCATTGACTCTGCCCATATCAGGCACGAGATTTCCGGAATCGTCCTTCTTCATGACCTTGTCGCCGGTATGATAGGTCGTTCCCTCATAAGTCGTATCTGTATCGTAATACTTGTCGTAAGTGCAGCCAGCCTTGAATTTCCATTCAGTTTCGCTTACTACACCGCCGTTGTTATTATCGATCTTGAGCATTCTGACTCTTCCGCTTACCGGATCGGACTTATTCTCAGTATTTGGTTCAACTCTGTTTGAGTAATGATTGTCAAGGAAGTTTATAACTGCAGCTTCCTCAGCAGTAACATTAGATTTGTTACCTGCAAAATCCTTAACTCCGAAAGTATCTCTGAGTTTGATCTGAGTATATTTGGCAGTATCCTTGAAAAAATCTCCGCTGTTATCTGTAAGTCCCTCAGGGAAAACTTCTATACAGTCTGAATATCTCAGTGAGCTTTCGAGATAACTCTTGATGTTATCAACAGCTGAGGCATTTGCCTCCTGTATCGATGCCCTCTTTGAGAGCTTATTGAGCGGATTGATGATCGACATTACGGCAGCCATAAGGATGCCGAATATCGCCATTACAAGTATAAGCTCCAGAAGGGTAAAGCCTTTAAGATTTTTGCGTTCTTTCATACTCTACCTCCTTACGGAACTGCTACTGCTGTAGTTGTGGGCATAGTTACGATGATATACTTCGGAACATAGTCACCGGGTTCAAAATTGGTATCGATAACGATATCGCCATTTTGATCAGTTGCATTTGTCACAACCTCAGAATTGTTGTTTGCATCTGTTGTAGTAGGATTAACATAGCAGAGTGTACCCTCTATGTTGATGTAGTTCAGGACCTGATTGCCGTTTGAATCAGTAACAGCCTGACCGGCAGCGTCCTTCTGAACATCTCCTGCCTTAGCAACCTGAATAACGAACTGATCATTTCCTATATAGGAATCATTCGTTCTCTGTGCTTCGGCGATAGGACCATTCACTGCAACATTGGTATTGATCTTTCTTGCTTCTCTGGAGTGCTTCTCCACCGCACTGCCCATTGTAGCAAGGATCAGTGCGAGTGAAGCAAACACAGCAAGTGAAATAATCATTTCAACAAGGGTCATTCCGCTAAGCTTTTTCTTAAACTTTTTCATACGTCATCCCCCTTAGTTTGCATAAGCCCAGTAGTTTACAGCCTCATATGCGTGTGCACCCTCAGCGTCAACAATAGTCTGGTTCTTAGTTTCATCCTCGGTTACATAGAGGAGAGTCCAGTCATTTGTTGCGTTACAAGCTGCAACGTTAAGCATTCCTATGATAGCAATACGCTTTGAAGCAGGGCTTGTTTCTGAAAGAAGCTGACCGTCATAGTAGAATCTGTCTGCGAAAGATACATCGTTAACAGTAGGCATTGTAATTGACATATAAATAGCCGAGATATATGCTGTGATAAATGAACCATCCTGAATGTTGAGAGATGCATCCTTAGCAGAATACAGTCTTACACTAAGCGGTTCCATTACAGGATAGCCGTTCTTAGCAACAGCTGCCGAAATAACAGGATCATTTGCACGGCTTACGATGTTGATCTTATCGTTTGAATCAATAACGTGCTGTATTGATCTTGCAACGATTCCGCCGCTTGAACCGAGTGAGCAATTACCCTTGACGTAGAAGTAAACCTCACCATCGACCTTCTTGTATCTGCCCTTATCATCCTTGACGTGATTGCCGTTTGAATCAAGCTGACAATCCTCAACGATGATCTTGCGCATATTATCAGTCTTGAAGTTATCAAGAGTTACCCAGATCTCACCTGTTTCAGGAGCCTTGATAACGATGTCCTGTGTACAATTCGGAGTAGATGCCCACCACATACCTGTGAGTGTGCAGTCAGAATCGAAGCAAGTATAATCGTTACCGTCGATCTTGATCTTTTTGTTTGTACCGGTTGTACCTGAATATGTTGTACCTTCCCTTCCTGAAGGACTCTTGTTGATACCTTCGAGGTTGAACTCCTTCTGCCAGTCATAAACTGTCTTAACGAGTTTTGTGTTTACATTTTCACCGGAATAATCGTAGTTACTCTGTACAGAGCCTTCAAGTACGAAGTAAACTCTGCCGGCACCGTTTTCAGTTACTGTAATACGGGCAGCATTGTTAGGAGCAGTCTTGCCCTCTGCATTTGTAGTTTCAGGGCTCTTGAAGTTTACATTCAGGAGTCTGACATAGATATCGTCATTTCCGGCAATAACATTTACAGTCTTATTGAACTCGCCTGTAAGTGTACAGCTCTGTGTTACGTTCATACCGCCGAGTGTGAGCTGAGTATAAACCTTGTTAGGATCATGAGTTGCTGCGAACGCTGCATCATCAAGCGCACTTGCGCCCTTAACACGGTGTTCGATACCCTTTACAGGCCATGAAAGTCCGAGAAGTGTTTCTCTTTCAGCTCTTGCAGGATAAATAGTACCCTTTGAAGCTGCCATTGCCTTATAAAGAGCGATTGATGAATAACCGCTGCCTCCGTTGGAAACGATGCAGGCATCAGCCATTTCCTTTTCGGTTACTCTTTCCTCAGGATTTGAACCCTTCTTGATCCAGTAATCCTGTATGCCGGAAGGAGTATTCTTTTTATTTCTAAGATTATACATATCGTATTCAAAATCTAAGAAATAGTTATCCGGAGCAACATCTGTTTCATTTGAGTAGTAGTTTAATCCATTATGGTGGAAGTCATAAACTGTTCCGAGATCAGGATCGTTAACCGCAGTGTATCTGCCATTAAGCTTAGGATCTGTCAGGAATGATTTACGAGCCCATCCATTCTGAACATCTGCTGTCCAGCCTTGCATTCTTGCTCTTGCATTTATGACGAATACCTTGCCGGCTGAAGCCTGCTGAGCCATATAATCGGTGAGCTCATTGCTGGTAGACTTGTGGATATGTTCAAAGAGCTGATTTCTTCTGTTTTCGTCATAGGTTCCAGCCTTATCACAGTAAGTTGTACCTGAAACAGTAAGATTTCCTGCCTTTATCAAAGTACCGCCGACAACAAGGTCACCGTTAACTTTAAGGTTAGCACCCTGCTTGACATTGAGGTTGCCCTCAACGATCATTTTGCCGTTGATAGTCATATTGCTTCCAACATCAACGCTTCCCTTAGAGTAGAAATTACCGCCGAGAGTTGAATAGCTTACACCGCCGTTTACAACTGAGTTTGCCCATTTGTAAAGTGTGGGATTTGAACTTGAAACAGTTGATGTTTCGTCAGCATCCATACAGTAAAGATCTGCATAGATATTAAGGTCATTCTGATTAACATCAAGCTTTCCGCAGAATATGTTGAGAGGCATATTAGCACTGCCAAGATTGAGCTTAGTAGACTTGATCGCACCATCAACATAAAGGTAAGGCATTGTATTGAAGTCATAGCCTTTTCCCTTGATGTAATCTCTGAGGCTGTCAGTCATATAAAGCTTTAACTTATCATTTCCGCCGGCATCAAGGTTACCCCAGATCTGTACGCCTGGAGTATCAATACCAGTTGAATTATAAGTGTAATAAATGGAAGCACCGTTTACAGCGTTGAGGTTACCGTTTATAACGACAGGTGACTCAAATGCCATATCATTCTGGAGATGATAGTTCATATTTGTGAGGTATTCCTTATCCTCGAGCACAGTCAGCTTGTTAAGAGCGTTATACCATTTAATATAGTTAAGGTCGGTATTCCAGCTCTTATCGCCCCATTTACCCATACCAACGTATGTACCGCCCCATGCATAGGAGTGGTTGTCGATGCTTGCGCCGCCCCATGTAAGGAACGCAGCACCGCCGCCGCCGCCGCCGCCCTGAGGAGGATCCTGAAGAACGCTTGCGGTTATGGTTGTTGTTTCACCGCCGATTGTTACATCGGCAGTGATAGTGTAAACATTACAGGTGATCCATGACATTACGTCTTCTGAAGGATCAAATACAGTTTTTGTACCTGTATATTTTATGGTAGCATTATCGATTCTGCCCATTGAGGGATTGTTAACATTGACAACAATGTTCATCTCTCCGTTCTCATTAAGGCTTCTTACTGCTTTAGAAAAATCCTTGTCTTTACCAATAGCTGCAAGGATACTGTCGATAGCAGATCTTGCAGTATATGATGACTGAGCAGTTGAATACGTCTTACGAGCACGCTTATGGGCTGCTGAAGCCATAGCCAGCGTACATGTCATGAAAATGATCATGATCGAAAGTACTGATACAACTGTAAACAGTACAGTACCCTTGAGGCTTCTGTTTTTCTCAGTTTTCATTTCTCTTACCGCCTTTCAAGTTATATTTTTTTAATAACCAAAGCGATTTCACCGAATTACTGAACTTCATCTACCTTGACCTGTGGTAAATCATATACTGAATAGAGTGAGATAATGATCTTTGCTTCAACTTCATCATCGGGTTCAATGCGCTTTTTCTCTTCGTCATCATTCTGTTCCTCAGAATTGCTGTTCTCATCCTTAGCACGTGTAAAGGACACAGAATTAATTATAACAGCCTTGTCATAATCTGCAATAGCATCCATGAACTTATAGAGATCCTTCTTTTTACATGTTGCCTCTATGCCATATTGAGTTGTAAGAGCATTTGAAACAGGACGTTCTGTAAGCTGATTTGCTTCTGCGTTCTGAGAATCAACTTCCTTCTGATAATCACCGTTGATATCAGCTAAAGCACGGAGGCCTGAACCGATGTCCTTGCCTTCCATATAATAGTAGTTAAGACCTGTCTCTGTCATATCACCTACTGCGAGTGAAGTAAGTCTTACCTCGTTTTCTACTGCAAAATGCTGCATATAGCGATCAAGACGGACAGGATCAGAAACCTCATCCTTCCCTACGAAGTTTGCTGTGACCTTGCCTGTGTCAGTAACTATCTCATTGATAGTTGTCTTGAGGGGCTCGATCTGAGCGATTCTTGTCTTATAATCATTTTCAGTTACTTCAAGTGAATCAAGTCTGTCACTGTCAGATTTTATTTTTTCATTCTTTGGCTTGATAAGTGCAAAATATCCTGCAATAACGATAGCGATAGCAAGTACAATACCAAGTATAACTTTATCTCTGTAATTGAGTTTCATCTTAATCTGCCTCCCTTATTCTTGAACCTGCTGCTCAGCAGTATCGGCCTCGGGATCATATGCGCTCTGATTGCTGCTGACGTTTACAGTAATATTGAAACTTACCTGATCCTTAACAGACTTAGGATCCTTTCCTTCTTCTGGTTCATTCTTTTCAACAGTATATCCTGAGTATGTTGCCTGACAGAAGATATTCTTATTGTCTTCGTCCTTCTTAGCAAGGAGATTCTGTATGAATTCTGTCGGGAATTCCTGGACCATCTTATACTTGCCGTCTTTCTCTTCTGCATCCATTGTAAGAGTAAGCTGGATAACGCCTTCATTGAATCCGCTATCAAACGAAACTACGCCATTCTTTATATCAAAAGTCTTGGCTGTAGCGTCTGCAACATCCATAATTGCATCGAACTTTGAACCTCTGATAACCGGACGTGAGAGATAAGCTGCATAAAGATTATCCATACTATCCTTATAGGACTGTACCTGATCTCTTACTCCGAGGAGTCTTTCCTGAGTCTGGAGCTGCTGGAGAGTTGTCGGACTGTTTATGAACTCTTCTGTTGACTTTATGTCATCACTGATGTTCTTAGCCTTGATTGCACGAGCTATGTACCAGCCGCCTGCAACGAGAACTGCAAGACCAACTGCACCGATGAAGATAAGATTTCCGGCACTGTCGTCCTTGATCTTGTTCTTAACAGCAGTTCCGAGGTCAGTTTCGAGAAGGTTGATCTTTTCGCTTTCCTTATTTCTCTTGAACATAGCACCGATCGCATTAGCGTACAGTGAGAATTCAAGGTTCTCATGACCGTGGATCTGGGGAGGAACATTGATAAGGCTTGTCTTAAGGTCGAGTTTTTCGAGCTCATCAGTAAGTCTTACATAATCGTGAGTGTCACCGTAGAAGATAACGTTCTCGATCGTTTCACCTGTGTTGCGGCTTCTGTGGAACTGGAGCATACGGAAGATGTTCTCGTTAACAGCCTCGAAAACGTAGTCATCAGAGTAACCGTAGTCAGCAGCATCGATAGAAGCGAAACGTGAGTATGAAAGCTGTCCCTGCTCATAGAGGTTGAGAGAGATGAAGTTGTTGTCGATCTGAACAGCAAGGAGCGGCATCTTGGACTTGATCTTTGTATCAGCAAGAAGAACCTTTGTGATACAGTTGCATCCGACCATTACTGATCTGAGTGAGATACCGAGAAGCTTGAATACTTCTCTGTAACTGTTTACGATCTCATTGGGGCAGGCAGTAGCAAGGATCTTGTAAGCAGGCTCGCCGCCTTCTGATCTGTCAGTTTCACCAACGATGATGTAGGATACTGAGTAAGAATCATCAAGATTGAGCTCAGCCTGCATCTGCTGTTTAACTGTCTTCTGGAGGTCCTGAGTTCTTGCAGTCTTTGCAACAGTCATTTCCTTGAAGATCGTGAGGTTGGAGGAGATCGAAACGATAGCCTCCTTATCAGGCATTCTGTTCTTTTTAAGAACACCGTTTATAAGTGTTGCGACATTCGGAACATCCTTAACGTGACCGTTAACAATGAGTCCTTCTTCAACGTTAACAGTAGCAGCGGAACTGATTCTGATCTTGCCGTTGCTCTCTGTTCCTTTAACGACGCGTATATTTCTATCGGTAATATCAAATGAAAGCATTTATCTTTCCACCTTTCCGTATTATTCGTTCTCGATAGACTCGAATGAGCCGTAGAGTGCGGGGTAAACACCTGCAACTACAAGTCCGATGATTACAGCCATGAAGATGAGCATTACAGGCTCGATCATTCCGCACAGACGCTGTACAGCTGACTGTGATTCTTCTTCGTAGTATTCAGAAGTCTTTTCAAGGATCGAGTCAAGCGCACCTGACTCTTCACCAACGTAGATAACTGAGCAGAACATCGGCTCAAATATCTCTGTTCTTGTGATAGCTGCTGAAAGGGTCTCGCCCTGCTTAACCTCGTCGATAACGTCCTCAAACTTTTCATCGACATACATATTTCCAAGAACCGCTGAGGCTCTTTCGAGGCATTCTACCATCGGGATACCGCTTGAATAGAGGGAAGAAAGTGTTCTTGCGAAACGTCCGGTATAAACCTTGGTCACGAGAGGGCCGAAACCAGGTCCCTTGATAAGCATTCTGTCAATCTTTACCCTGAACTTAGGAACCTTGAGGGCATATCTGATTCCGAAGAACAATGCAACTACTGCTATTACAAGTATGTACCACTTTGTCTTCAGGAAGTCACTGATAGCAGCGAGCACCTTTGTAAGTGCCGGCATCTTTGAAGGATCCTCATACATATCAATGAAGGTCGGCATAATAAACGTAAAGAGGAAGATTACGATTACAACGCAAAGAACCGCAAGGATTATAGGGTAGGTCATAGCGCCCTTGATTACGTTGTGGAGTTTATTCTCGTCGTTGTAGTGCGACGCCATACGCTGCATAACAACATCGAGCGAACCACTGGATTCACCGGCAGCTATCATTGAGATCATAAACTCGGGGAATGAACCTGAATGTGCCTCAAGTGTGCCTGAGAAGGATTCACCCTTCTGAACATTCTCGTAGATGTCCTGCCAGATTCCTCTTGCTTTCTCGTTCGGCTGTTCTTTAACGAGAATATCGATAGCCTTAACGAGCGTAAGACCTGACGTAAGCATCGCACTCAGCTGTCGACAGCAGAACGCCAGTTCTTTGGTGTTGAACTTGTACAAGGATTTCGAAGCGCCTGATTCGGTTTCCTTGTAGTCCTTGACGTACAAGCCCTTTTCTTTGATTTTTTTAAGGAAATCCTGTTCATCCTCTGCGTTGATCACGCCTTTGACCTGCTTATTTCTTGCGTCCTGAGCGATGTAGGAAAAACTCCTCATAAAACCACCTCCGTATAATTTTGCTTTTTGAGCAAATTTTTCACTGTCTTAATAATTATCATTATAGCATTTTATAGATTAATTTTCAATCGCTTTTTTGACATAAATAATCACCGGTTTTTTATTAATATTCACCAACTTATATACAAGATGTAATATAACATTTCAAACTGATAGACTAATTTCTCAAAAAATGTAACCTCAAGACAGCACAAAATGAAGCATTGACCTCCCAATGCCACAC
>Ga0255059_10000308_pt1 | contig 11162 bp, 15 predicted proteins | sample 176RNAGHGlowgp2_FD_183551 | JGI IMG/M metagenome (GOLD analysis project Ga0255059, IMG submission 183551) | Metatranscriptome of sheep rumen microbial communities from Palmerston North, Manawatu-Wanganui, New Zealand - 1766 RNA GHGlow gp2... | ecosystem: Host-associated > Mammals > Digestive...
ATATGGCATGGGAGAAGATAAGATGGCTGAAGTAGCCGAAATAGATGTTGAACTAGCAAGAAAAGTATTAAAAGATCTTTGGGAAAGATGCCCAGTTCTCAAAGAGTTTATTGAAAAGAAATCTCAATGGGCTGAAGATCATCCAGGTTATATTGAATCAGCATTGGGGGATGTTGTGGAACTTGGTGATGAAGATGGAGAAGATAGATTTGCAAGATTAGGGATCAATCAATTTATTCAGAATTACTCATCAGTATCATTAGCAGATGGATTCTTTAATAATATTGAAAAATCAATTCACTATCGTGATGAAGTTCTTCATGATAAAGATTTCATTCTGAGACCTGCTGGAGTAGTTCATGATTCTTGTCAGATCTATTTCCCAACTAAATATTTATTTGAGATGCAAGAATATTATACAAGGAACTTAACTGGATACTTGTTTGATATTCACCAAATATTGTATGCATTTGATTTGGAAATCGGAGCTAACTATTATGATATGTTGGATATGAAACAGTCCGATCCAACTCATATGGAATTCTCTGGAAATTGGACTTCGATTATGTCATTCTTAAAGAAGTGTACTGCTGATAACTTAGGTTTCAAAGTTACATCATGTAAAACAAATCCTAAACATGGTGATGCTGAAGATATTGAGGTTATTGATAATACACATTTTGGAGAATTATTTAAGCCGAAGTATTATAATTCAGTTATAGATCAATTCTTTGATAATAATTGTTTTGCATGTTTCCATAGAGATAAATCTAAGTTCAAAATTAAGATTGAAAAGATTGTTAATGTATAATTAGTAAATGACAAATACCGATTGGGGAAGTTGAAATATACTTCCCCAATTTAATCTTTTAAAATTATGAAAATAGAAACTAAATTTGAAATAGGAGCTACAGTATTTACCATATTTAATAATCATTTTACAAAAGGTATTATAAAAGGTATAGAATACAAAGAAGATAAGGTATACTATAAACTTAATGTAAGAGATTATCATACGCTGGATAATGCTACTATCCCAGAAGATAAATGCGGTGGTACTGTAGAAGAATTGGTTAAAATTCAAACAGATTTAATGAATTCAATGGGAGAGCCTAAATAATGAAAATAGTACTTAAACCTCAAGAGTTATCATACAAACAGATGCAATTATTAATTGATCATTTTAATTATTCAATTGCAGATATCAACAGTTATGATGAACTTACAGATATTGAAAAAGAAATGATATCGAAGGAACAGTTCGATGCATTAACAACTGAATAATATGACTTTAGATCTGGATATTATCAAACAAAAAAAAATTCAAGCAGGATTAGATGCAGTAGATGTTAGACCTTTAATGCTAATTCAACTTGAACAATTTCCAATTATTACTGAACCAATATGTGGATTAGATGTATATGAGTATTCATATGTACTATCGTATCAAGATGGATATGATTGTCCATTCCTTCCATTATTTGATGAGGACTATGTAACTAATGTCAATAGATTTCATAGAGCATATTCAAATTATGACCCAATTAATCATATATCATGAAACTAAAAGGAGAAGCAAAAATAACAATTGATAATACTAAACGCATCATAGTTAATGCAAATACTGGAGTTAATTTTTATGCAGATACTTGGCAAAGACGGTATGTTATACAATTAGATAGAATAAATAATGTTGACTTCAGAATATCACTTAATAGTGAAGATATCTGTCCATCTGGATTTGCTCATGCTGGAACTGAAAAATGTTTCTTAAATAATGAAGTAGTTGAATTATCTCCAGAAGAACAAGTGGATCTTAAGGAACCTTTGACTCGACTAATTCAAATACAAGATGCGGCATTCTACAGTCAATATACAAATGTTCAATTAACTTTCAAATATTAAGATCATGTTAAAACTTATAAGACGTGAATTCATAGCTTATCCAAATACATTGAATTGTTTTACTAATGATCAACTCGAAAGAATAAATGATAGATTAAGTATTATTGATGTAGAGAAGATTAAGCAAGCAGTAGTACAACAAGAATCATTTTATAGTAAAGAAAATTACTATGAGTATTTTAAAGATTATTTGGAAGTAATTAACAATCTTAATATTCCAAAAGATGGATATATTATAGCATTGTGGAATACAGATCTTACTGAAGATATTATTACTGCTTTGGAATTTAGTAATGATCCAGGTATTAATAATATGATGTTACTATACTTCCAACAAACTTTCTACAATTGGTTCCAACATGCAAAAGGATCAATAGATTTTCCAAAATCATTACATAAATATACTCGTTATGGAGTTTATAAAGGATGTGTTCCATTTTGGCAAACTATGGGACAGTCTGGAGATTCATGGTATGCATATTTATGTAAAGAACAGTTTGATAAGTTATTTACAATATTTGATGAATCATTCACATTTGAATTATTCTTAAAAGATATATTCAATATATTCTTTAATTGGCAATTATCAGTAAGTACTTCTACAGAAGGTAATGTTACTGTTGAGATTGAACCTTTCATTGAACGAGTAATTAAATCCTTATCAACGAGTGGACTTGATCCAGAATTATATGAAGCATTGGTTCCTAATGAGACGTTCTTAGAAGGCTCAAAACCTTAAATTTGTAAAACTAAGAATTATGTCTGAATATGTAAAAATAAGATTCGAAGATCACGATTTCGAAAAAGAAAATTTAGTTACAACTTCCAATGGATTAGATTGGTATGTTTGTAAAAAGTGTGGACTTAAAGCTTGGAGAACTGGTTTGCGAAATTATTTAGAAGCCTACTCTGACCCAGGTCCATGTAAGTGCCATGAAACTGTAACTGGTTCAAGTACAATTGGTAAGCATGTTATAATTAAAAGTAGATATGCTCAAGTTCAATTTGGATTCGAACCTGATAAAGTTTATACCTCATGTGAAGGGACTGATCCAAAATATGCAAATGATATTTGGGTCTATTCAGAAGCACGTAAAGAACCAGTTAGATTACTTCCACAAGAGTATTATTTTGTAGACTAATGATTAAGATTCAATTCATTTATCTCTATGGAAAACAAACTATAGAGTTTAATATCAATCATTATATCAGTATATTTTCTAATATATGTGTTAATAATGCAGAAGCTTCAATTTGGACTAATGATATTGAAAGATTGAAAAATAATTATTGGATAAAGATGCTTCAATCTGAATATAAATTAGATATTAAGGATATTCATCCAATATATGAAGCAATTGAAAATAGAATTGATTTAAGATTAGATAAGCTACCATATATGGCTCATGTAGCGGATATGTGTAGACTTTATATAATGGCTAATAATCCAGGAATTTATTCTGATGTTGATTCTATTGCAGTTAATCCAATACCAGAAGAATTATTAAATTATAATTATGTATTTTGCTTAGAATCCAATACTGATAATTGTTTATGTAATGGTTTCTTTATTGCAAATAGATGTAATTTTCTTTTAGATTGGTTAGATGATTGGGAAACATACAGTTCTATTGAATGTGAACCAGGAACTCCAAATTGGACTAAATATTCTGTGCAATTAGGTTGGACTCATTACCTTAATTATAAACATGAAGTTACTTTAATTGATTCAATTTCATTTCAACCAAAATATTTAACTTATAAAGATACTTGTGAATTATTTTTCTTAGATAGATACGATGAAATAAAAAATAATCCTAATATTTATCAAGTTCATTTATGGGAAACTAGGAATCAAAGTATATTAAAAGTTTTAGATGAAAGATATTTTAAAGAAAGTAAAGCAACCTACGCTCAATTAGGAAGTCCCTATGTATAAATTAATAATTATTAATCAACATCGAAGCCTTCCTGGTAAAAAGATACAAGAGTTATATGATCATCTTGACAGTTATATAAACTACTGGTGTGAAGGAGTGTTTATGTTCTTAAAGATTGATCAGATGTTAACAGATGGTGAAATAAGAAGGATTGTGGATTATAATCAGAATCATCCTAATAAACTCAGTATCTTATATGATGATCAAAATATATATAAAGGTTTAAGTCCAAGTAGATGTACAGCATATAATGCTTATGTTAACTCTGGTAAATATGATGCAACTGCACATGTGATGTTTGGCTGTACTAATTGTGTTTATATTTATCCATTAGAAGAGTTAGTAGCCAATTTAACTGACCATAGAGATATAATTTTAGTACCTTGTGAGTATGAAAATTCAGTTCAGAAAGTGAGTAATAGATTATATCTAAAAACAAGTTATACTTTTGATGAATATTTCAATGCAGTAGATAAACCCGACTATACTTTAATTCTTCCAGGAGTTTCTACATCATTATTACATGACTTAGAAGGTAATGACATTACTGAAAGATATTATCCTGAAGAAATTTATATTCATAGAATACTTTATTTCTATCAGAGAAATATTTTAAAAGTTGCTGATAAAGCTTATCAACATTGTTGGTATAATAAAGGAGGATTATCTGAATCTTTTAATCGACTGACGATGATTGAATCAAGGCATGGTTTTTCTGAAAGAGCAAGATATTTCCTCAGTCATTATATGTCTAGTAAACTAACTTTATCGTATGATAAATTAAAGAACTTAGTTTATGAATATGTGACATTATCTGATAAAGTGGATACCAAGTGGCTCAAAGGAACTATGTTAGAACCGATGGTATATTATGCATTACAACATTGGGTTGATAATGAATCATTCCATCACAGTTTTACATTTAATGAGAATAAAAACTAACTTAGTAATTTTAGACGGAGTCGGAATCAACTTGAAAACGAGCATTATGAATCGGTTAAAAAATCGAGGATATTGTACGCTTGAATCCGACTCCCATTTTTACATTGATAATGCTATCGATTTATTTCCAAATATGAATGATTGTGTTAGCAAAATTCAATGTAGATATTTAGAAATCAAAACTGCTTTGAATTACTGCCATAAATTTACTGATGGACTATTATTTGTAGATAGAGGAGTAGTAAATCAAATTATATGGAGTAAAATTTTGTATTATGATATGGTAGATGATTATTTAAAGAAGAAAGAAGATTATCTACGTTTAATGAATAATGCTGATAAATATGTAGAGTTGGAAAATTCATTGAATCCATATCGTATACTAATAAGAACTCGCAATCCTCAAATCATTGAAGATTCTTTAAGTGATTATCGCTATTATAATGGAACTAGTCATGATGTATTTAGAATAGATACATTTGATAATCCAGAAAAATATAAGAACCTTCAAAAAGCATATTATAGATATCATAAGAAGTTAACAACTTCAGTACGATATGATATTATGGATGGGGATGTAGAAACTGAAATAAATAAACTAGAAGATTTTATAGATAATCATGTTTACAATATCAATAGTAACTAATAGAGGTGATAATTTAATTAAGAATATTCACCGATTAAGATTATTACCTCAATTCGAGGAAATAAAAGTAAATATCTTTCTTAATAATCTTAAACCTGGAGATCAATACTGCATTAGTGAAGCTTTAATTGGATTAAGTAATGTGAAGCAATACTATTGTGAAACTTTTATCCAAGCTAGAAATAGAGCTATTAGTGAATGTACTACCAAGTGGATGTTATTCTTAGATGATGATGACTATCTGACAGTCAATGTAGTAGCAATGATTAATTACTATATTGAGAAATATGGTGATACTGCTGACATGATTAACTTCAGATATGAAAAAGTAGGTAGATTTGATGGAACTCCAACAGGAGAAAACAAATCTAATTATACTGAAAACTTTAAAATATTAATGCTTTCTGATTTTGATAAATATGAACTGTCAAGACAGTATAGAATATATCTTGGAAATGGCAATTCATTATTAAATGTGGAAAGTATAAAAAAGTGGGATATTAAGTGGAAGTATCCTTATTGTGATGATATTTATCCTATCACGAATTTATATATAAGAGGTACAATCGTTAAGTCTCATGAATTGATTGGAGTATATCCAATTCAAACAACTGTTACTGAAGATAAATCCGAAGAACAGATTAAGTTACTTGAAGATGATATGGTGAGTTCATATTCTGATTTGATAGAGTTATTCGGAAAAGAAAATCCAATACTCTACTTAGCAGTACACAATTCATATCGTCAACTACAAGTAATAAATCACTATACATCAGAGCGATTAAGAAATTTAGTAAATTTAACATTTGTTAAAAATGAGGTCCTACGCAATAGACTTTCTAACTCCTAAATCAAACTTCTTAGGAGGAGCTTTGGTATCTGCCTACCATATTGGTAAAGTATGTGAAATGTTTATTGATCACTACTATACTTTCAAGAAGAGTTCAGAATACTTAGATCGTAATGGAATTAAATATACTACGATTACAGAAGATAATGAACCATTGAATGATACAATATGGTGTAATGATACTTGTATTGATGAAGGATATTATCCTAATTTACTTGAGAAAAATAAATCACTGTGGAGATTCTTGTCTAAATATAAACTAGTCTATCTTCACAATCATCAATCACCATCTAGATATAGAGATTATTTGGAGGAAATGACATCATACTTATTGAGTCATGGAGTTCAAAATATAGTAATATTAAATTATCGTGGGTGTTGGACTAAAGAGTTCTTAGATGATCCATTAAAGAGTAGTAATAGAATAGTTTATGTAACTGCTCCTTATTGTTATGATTTAGATATGAAGGTATTCATCCCATCAGTAAATACTGTATTGAATAAATTTGACTCAGATAAGTATTCTATATTAATGCTTGGAAGAACTTCATCTAAATGTAAGATAACTCACTATATTGATGATTTAATGTATCTAGGTAATCTTACTCAAGTAGTACCATCTCCATTAGTAACCAATTCAGAATTATTAACTACTATATCATCATATAAGTATACTTTAACTGGATTTTATTGGGGAGGAGAAGGTGAACCTGAGAAAGATGATGCAATGAATAAGTTGGAATGGAGTTACTTGGATGCAGTATTATCATATTCAATTCCAGTAACATCATCACTATTCAGATCACATTTGAATAAGCTTGGAATAGATACTCCTATCTTGGATTATATGAATCCGAAAGATGATATTCCAAATTTAAAAGCCTATTTGAATAGAACTCCAGCAAAAGATTTTGATAATTTTTCTCAATATTATGATATTATATTAAATGAGCTACGACAAGGTAACGGAGATTTTAGAAAGATATTCAATGGAACTAACACCCTTATATAGGACTCCACCAGTATATTCTTATTCGAATGGTACTGGAACGTATTCTATGGATATCAACCAGTTAATTAAGGTTGAAGGAGGAATACATAATTATTTAATAAAGAATTTACTTATAAGTTATGCATATTACTTAAATCAAGATTTAATCATATATTATAGGGATCATAGTAAATTCTTTGTAGACCTTAAGAACTGTCTTACGCAGTTAGTTAAAGAATCGATTATATCTGATTTCATTCATAAAATTGAACATAATACTATTACTCTTAATGAATTCGATCAGTTAATTGATTATACGATCTGGTATTGTATTAATACTACCGATGAAAATATAGACGTTTGAACAAGGTTTAAAACCTTTTAATTGTAAAGCATTATAAAATGAATGTTAGAAAATATATTAACCCTTCAGTAAGATTAGTTAATTTAAATTCTACAGATCTTGGATTTCTATTATGGTTGAAATCTCGTCAATGGGTTATTGAATCGGATCATGGAGATAAATTCATGGTTGACTTCGATTTAGAAACTGGATCTATTGGTCAGATACCACTTCATTTAAAAGTCGGAGATGAGATAGTAGAATTAAATGAATATCGCCAAAGAATAAATAAGATGAATCTTCAATATATGAATTTTAATCAATATGTATTTGAAATTGATGGTTCATGTTTATTCAGAGATTTATTATTTAATATTAATAAAATAAGCCAATGGTCCCAATCGAACCGTTTTTTATTTAGTATATTAGATAATTCTGAAAGATTCAACTCTATAAATTATCATATTAGTGCAGAATATAAAGATATACCTGAATGGGAAAATCAATTTGATATCTATATGGATAAGATTAAAGATGATCCAATAGTAGATCATAATCGAGTTGAAATGCCATATTCAATATCATCTAAATTCTGGATTAGTATTAATCATAAGACTTTATTAGATTTATTAAGTTTTCTTAAATATCAATGCCCATTCTTTTATGAGATTTATGGAAAACAATTCTTACATCAAATTACTTCAGGTAAGTTTAATGAATTAGTTAGAATTGATATTGATGAAGATAATATTCCAACGGAACCCTCTGCAGCTATAACTCAATATATTTTAAAGGATGTAGAACATTGGGAAAATAAAAAGTTGCATCATATCCAAGGAACATTTAATTTGAATCTTGATATGGGATTAATTCTGTATTCACAATTTATTCGTCAAGCTGACACTAAAATCTGTGGATTATTTAATGAATTAATTCATGAAGACATGGAAGAATTTAGTCATAAAGTATTCAAAGGTGGTACTATATTAAAAATTAATTATACTGCTGATGAAGATAAAGTTTATTCAACTATTAAGACTAGGTTATGTGCATTTGCAATGTCTTCAGGAAATACAGATGATCCTTGCAGTTGGAATCATTTCATTAGCCAATTTATTGATGTTAATGTATCTAATGAAGATTTTATGAAGTTACTTCCATGTTCATTTGAAAATGGAGAAGTGACTAATTGTAAATTCCATGATGATATTAAATTTAGAAATGAGGGTAAAGAGATATCTAATTGTCCATGTCCTTTAGTTACTAAATCATTAAAAGATGCCCAAGCTAAGAAAGATAGAGATCATAATGATATCGGAGATGCTTTTTATAGATTGACTGAATATCTGATAAATGGAGGATTTGATCATTCTATCAAAATGACAAATAGATGGACATCTGATTTGGAAATTAAATATAATGGTACTATTCCAGCAGTCAATTATCTCATTGAATCAATTGATGAAATACTTACTGATTTGGCTGCTGAAAGATCTAATTATACTAATCATGATGAGAATCCAACTCTTATTCCTATTAAGTATTTACAATATGGACTCGATAAGGATATCACATGCATGATGAAAGGTGCAGCAATAGATCTTATAGCAAGTAAATTATTATCAGACTATAATGAGCTTGACAGTTTCATTATTAATTTTGGTGGAGATATTTTAGTATACAATATCGATACTGAGATTAATATTGAAGGTACCAAATTTAAATTTAGTTTACCTAAAGGAATTTATTCGATTTTCACTTCAGGAAATACTGCTAAGCGTGGAAATCATATTGTTGGTGGAGTTGAACATCAATTTAGTGTATTGTTTGTAGATTGGACTGGATGCTTTAAGAGCTATCCAAATACAAGAGCTGATATTGCAGCTACAAAACATTTTGCTAATGAGATCGGTGATTTGTCAGATTTGTTAGGAACTCAAAATTATTTTGCATTCGAATTTAATGAGGATGGTAAATTATTAAATGAAACTTATATAGCAAGTCCATTCTTTAATGAAGAACAAATTCAAATACGAGATAATATGGAGTCTCAATTCCAATATACATTTAGACCAGATAAGACTGCATCATCTGAAGCTTTTGAAAATGGAAGTGAAGATCCAGAATCAGTTGTAAGGGATAATATTATTGGAATAACTGAAAGTGATGTTTTGGTATTTCCAGAAGATACCGATGATATTGGAACATTATTTGAAGTTGGTATTGCATTAGGTATTAATATCCCTCATCCAATTATTAGATATAATCGAATGAAAGATGAATATTTAATAGTCATGTTATTCGATAAACCTAAAATGGATGAGTATGAAGAAGATGGATATTATTTATTTGATGCAAATAAAAAATTAGATGTGATTACTATGGGATATCTTTCCTATATTAATCCAAAGATAGATAGAATCTATTATCAACTCAAAGGCAGTAGAGATAATTTGATGCTATCTACTAATTTTAAACATATTGAATACAATAATGAATATGAGTTATTTGATCAAATCGAAAGAAGGAAAGATAGTCGAGATACCCAGATTCAGTGAGAAAAGAATTAATAGAACTATATTTAATCAATTAATTAATAAATCTATTCAAAATAGAAAAGTAACAACTAGTGTATCATGAGCGATAATATTGAAAAAGATTTTGATGAGGCTACTGCTTCAGAGACTCCCATGATGGATAAGTTAAGAAAAGAAACTACTGTATTCATGGATCCATGTCCAGAAACTTTTTTAGATAAAATCGGAAAGCTCATATCAGGAAGAAGACGATATGAACTTAACTTATCTAAACAACCTGATACACATCAGGAGGTACTCGGGTAATTTACTGATAATCCCAGAATCAGTATCAGATCATGTATGGGCAATGAATGCATTAGCAATTGAATATGTTCCAAAGTTAAATGAAAAGATTCCACAGTTATTTAACTTAGAACACATAATTTATTTAATTACTATACATGATATTGATGAATCATTGTACACTGATATTCCTAGAAATTTCAAACATAGAAATAAAGAAATATTAGGTGCAATAAATAAAGTTGCTGAAGAGATATTATCAGAAAGTAAACTCGACAAAGCTGTGTTATCTGATTTGAAAACACTCGGACTGCACAGTAATAAAGATTCATTATTAGTAAAAATTCTTGATATAGTTCAAGCTGGCAATAAGATGGTTCAAGAGATTGAACTAGGTAATAAATATTTTATAAATGAGCTCGATAATGTAATTGACTCATTAAGAGGTTTGCAGTTATATCAAGTTCCATATATTGATAATTGCGGTTTTTCAATGGATGACGTATGTGAGCTATTGAATTACTTTATAGAACAGTTCAGAACGGAATTTATTGACTTTAAAAATTCACTAAATAAGTGAGTAAAACTAGAATTGCAAATTGGCTTTCAGATACACAATTAGATTTACTATTTAATAAATATAATAGATCTAATTGTGTATCTAATAAGTCTTCTAGAACATATTATTTAATTCCAGCAGAATTAGTAATAAATAAATCTAAT
>Ga0255059_10000321_pt1 | contig 10885 bp, 20 predicted proteins | sample 176RNAGHGlowgp2_FD_183551 | JGI IMG/M metagenome (GOLD analysis project Ga0255059, IMG submission 183551) | Metatranscriptome of sheep rumen microbial communities from Palmerston North, Manawatu-Wanganui, New Zealand - 1766 RNA GHGlow gp2... | ecosystem: Host-associated > Mammals > Digestive...
CCAGAGACAGGGCACACAGTCCGCTAAGACAAGAAGCGAAGTCAAGGGCGGCGGCAAGAAGCCTTACAGACAGAAGGGTACCGGTCATGCAAGACAGGGTTCCCGCAGAGCTCCGAACCACGTAGGCGGCGGCATCGTCTTCGCACCGAAGCCGAGAAGCTACCGGTACTCCATCAACAAGAAGGTCAGAAGACTGGCAACCAAGTCCGTCCTCACCTCCAAGGTTCAGGAAAACGAACTGATCGTTATCGACGACATCAAGTTCGAAGCTCCGAAAACGAAGGAAATGGTTAAGATGCTGGCAGCAGTAAACGCTGAAAAGAAAGCGCTGATCGTTTTACCGGAAGTTGACAAGAACGTGATCAAATCCGCTTCCAACATCCCGGGCGTGGACACCACCATCGTAACAGCACTTAACGTATATGATATGCTGAATCACAACAGTCTGATCCTGACACAGGAAGCAGTAAACAAGATCCAGGAGGTGTACGTATAAATGGCATCCACAACAAAAACACCTTATGACGTAGTCATCCGCCCGATCATCTCTGAAAAGAGCATGGATGATGCGCAGGAAAGAAAATATACTTTTAAAGTATCCAAAGATGCAAACAAGACTCAGGTCAAACAGGCCATCGAAGAGATCTTTGACGTAGAAGTTGAAAAAGTCAACATCATGAACTGCGTTGGCAAGCAGAAGAGAATGGGCAGAAATGTCGGCATGACTTCCAGCTACAAGAAAGCCATCGTAAAACTGACAGAAGACAGCAAGGAAATCGAGTTCTTCCAGGGACTCTAATGTGAAGGAGGATAACAAATGGGTATCAAACATTATAAGCCAAATACTCCGGGCCAGAGAGGAATGACAGTCTCCACGTTCGAAGAGATCACCACCTCCAAGCCCTACAAGCCTCTGACAGTCACCCTGAAGAAACATTCCGGAAGAAACTCCAGAGGTAAGATCACCGTTCGTCACAGAGGCGGCGGTTACAGACCGAAGTACAGAATCATCGACTTCAAGAGAAATAAGGACGGCGTACCCGGAAAGGTAGCCACCATCGAATACGATCCGAACAGAAGCGCGAACATCGCACTGATCGTTTACGCAGACGGCGACAAGAGATACATCTTAGCACCGAACAAGCTGCAGGTAGGCGACACTGTTATGGCAGGCGAAAGCGCTGACATCAAAGTCGGCAATGCTCTTCCGCTGAAGAACATCCCGGTAGGTACCGTGATCCACAACATCGAACTGAAGGCCGGCAAAGGCGGCCAGATGGTCCGCAGCGCAGGAAACTCCGCACAGCTGATGGCGAAGGAAGGCGACTATGCAACAGTCAGACTGCCCTCCGGCGAAGTCAGAAAAGTACGGATCGAATGCAGAGCCACCATCGGTGAAGTCGGCAATCTGGACCACGAAAACATCAGCATCGGTAAAGCCGGCAGAAAACGCCACATGGGCATCCGGCCGACCGTCAGAGGTTCCGTAATGAACCCGAATGACCATCCTCACGGCGGTGGTGAAGGAAGAGCTCCGATCGGTCGGGCAAATCCTGTTACACCCTGGGGTAAACCGGCGCTGGGTTACAAGACCAGAAAGAAGAACAAGCATTCCAATAAATATATCGTAAAGAGAAGAAACGACAAATAGTAAATGGAGGAATTAAGGCATGGGTAGATCACTCAAAAAAGGCCCCTTTGTACACGCTAAGCTGTTAAAGCAGATCGAAGAGATGAATGCGGCAAATGAAAAGAAAGTCATCAAGACATGGTCCAGACCTTCCACGATTTTCCCGCAGATGGTAGGACACACCATCGCTGTTCATGACGGCAGAAAGCACGTTCCAGTGTACATCACAGAAGACATGGTAGGTCACAGATTGGGAGAATTCGCTCCGACAAGAACCTACAGAGGTCATGCAGATAAAGAAAAAGGATCTAAAGTTAAATAAATAGGAGGTAACTCGCATGGAAGCGAAGGCTGTAGCAAAATATGTTCGGATCTCCCCGAGCAAATTAAAGCCGATCACAGACCTGGTCAGAGGAAAGAGCTTAAGTGAAGCTCAGGCAATCCTGAAGTTTACACCGGGCAGCAGCGCAGCAGCAATCTTAAAGGTAGTAAGATCTGCAGCCGCGAACGCAGAAAACAACCACGACATGGATTTAAATAAACTGTATGTAGCAGAGATTTATGCGAACCAGGGTCCGACAATGAAGAGATGGAGAGCTGGTGCAAAAGGTGGCGCTGCAATGATTTTAAAGAGAAGCAGCCACATCGGTGTTACATTGAAGGAAAGAGCGTAAGGAGGTTTGCTGAATGGGTCAGAAGGTTAATCCGCACGGACTTAGAGTCGGCGTTATCAAAGACTGGGATTCCAAATGGTATGCAAACAAGAAAGACTTTGCAGATTACTTAGTGGAAGACGAAAAAATCAGAAAATTCTTAAAGAAGAAGTTATACTTAGCAGGCGTTGCCAAGATCCTGATCGAACGGTCCGCAGCCAACCAGGTAAAGGTATCCATCTTTACAGCGAAGCCGGGCATGGTCATCGGAAAGAGCGGTGCCGGCATTGAAGAGATCAAAGCAGACATCCAGAAGCTGACCGGCAAAGAAGCAGTGATCAACATTAACGAAGTCAGAAGAAGTGAGCTGGACGCTCAGTTAGTAGCAGAAAGCATCGCTCAGGCCCTGGAAAGAAGAGTTTCCTTCCGGAGAGCTATGAAGCAGGCCATCAGCAGAGCCATGAAGGCCGGCGCTAAGGGCGTGAAAGTCGTTGTATCCGGCAGAGTCGGCGGCGCTGAAATCGCCAGAAGCGAAAAATACAGCGAAGGCAATGTTCCGCTCCACACACTGAGAGCAGACATCGGCTATGGTTTCTGGGAAGCCAACACCACTTACGGCAAGCTGGGCGTTAAGGTTTGGATCAACCACGGTGAGATCCTGACCAAGGGTATCGAACAGCAGGAAGAAAAGCCGGAAAGAGGCGAAAGAAGAAGAGGCGACCGGAGAAGAAGAGACAGAGACGGTGGCCGCGATAACAGAAGAGACAGAAGAGACAGAAGAGATAATAACCAGGACAGCAAGCCTGTTGTAAATCCGAGAGTCAAGAGAGCTCCGAAGAAGGTAGCGGCTCCGGTAGAGGAAGCTCCGGTTGAAGCGGCAGAAGCACCTGCAGAAGCGCCTGCAGAAGCACCTGCTCAGGAATAGTTCAGACCGGAAAGGAGGAAATGACAAAATGTTAATGCCAAAGAGAGTAAAACGCCGCAGAGTCCACAGAGGAAGAATGAAGGGCGTTGCTACAAGAGGTAATACGATCACATACGGAGATTTCGGTCTGGTGGCCACAGAGCCGGGCTGGATCACTTCCAATCAGATTGAAGCAGCCAGAATCGCGATGACAAGATCCATCAAGAGGGGCGGTAACGTATACATCAAGATCTTCCCTCACAAGCCTGTAACAAAGAAGCCGGCTGAAGTACGTATGGGTGCCGGTAAAGGTGCTCCGGAATACTGGGTAGCAGTAGTAAAACCGGGCAGAGTCATGTTCGAACTGGGCGGAGTTTCCGAGGAAAAAGCCAGAGAAGCGATGAGATTAGCATCACATAAACTCCCTGTTAAATGTAAGTTTGCTGTGAAAGAACAGGCAGAAGAGGGCGGTGAAGTATAGTGAAAATCGAAAAATTCAGAGAAATGACCGAGCAGGAACTCAACAATGAAGTGATGAAACTGAAGCAGGAATTATTCAACCTCCGGTTCCAGCACGTGACAGGCCAGCTCGAGAATCCTATTAAAATGAAGGACGTTAAGAAAGATATCGCAAGAGCGAAGACTGCGATCCGTGAGAAGCAGCTTCAGCAGGAAGCATAGCCGAAAGGAGGATGAACAATGGACAGAAACAGAAGAAAGACCAGAGTTGGCATCGTGACCAGCAATAAGATGGACAAGACCATCGTTGTCACTGTCGAAGAATTCGTAAGACATTCTCTGTACGGCAAGGCAGTAAAGGTTACCAAAAAGTTCAAGGCTCACGACGAACAGAATGAATGTAACATCGGCGATAAAGTAAGAATTATGGAAACAAGACCTCTTTCCAAAGACAAGAGATGGAGACTTGTAAACGTAATCGAAAAGGTGAAATAATAGTTGGAAGGAGGCACTGAATATGATTCAGACAGAAAGCAGACTGCGTGTTGCTGATAATTCAGGAGCGAAAGAATTATTATGTATCCGTATTCTCGGCGGTACCAGCCGTAAATATGCGAACATTGGTGATATAATCGTATGTGCTGTGAAAGATGCGACTCCCGGCGGCATGGTCAAGAAGGGCGATGTTGTGAAGGCTGTTGTGGTCAGAAGCAAGCATGGTGTAAGAAGAAACGACGGAAGCTACGTTAAATTCGATCAGAATGCAGCCGTAGTGATCAAGGATGATAAAACTCCCGTTGGCACACGTATCTTCGGGCCGGTAGCAAGAGAACTGAGAGACAAGAGCTTTATGAGAATCGTTTCCTTAGCTCCGGAAGTATTATAGGAGGTCAATAGGAATGCATATCAAAAAAGATGATACAGTCATCGTACTGACTGGCAAAGATAAGGGCAAAAAGGGCAGAGTGCTGAAGGTAATGCCGAAGAAGAACATGGCCATCGTTGAGGGTGTCAACATCCAGACCAAGCACAGAAAGCCGAACAATACAATGAGACAGGGCGCCATCGAGCACAAAGAAGGCCCCATCAACATCTCTAATCTGATGTATTTTGATAAGAATGAAAACGCACCGACAAGAATCGGATATCGGATCGAAAACGGCAAGAAAGTCAGAGTATCCAGGAAGTCCGGCAAGGTCGTAGACTAATATCTGAAAGGAGGAGGACATCTTGGCAGCAAGATTACAGGAAACATACAAAAAAGACGTTTTTCCGGCATTAATGGAAAAATTCAAATACAGCAATGTGATGGAAGTTCCGAAGCTCGAAAAGATCACCATCAACATGGGTATCGGTGAAGCGAAGGACAATCCGAAACTGCTGGAAACCGCTGCAGAGGAACTGGCTCTGATCTCCGGACAGAAACCGGTCATCACCAAAGCGAGAAAATCCATCGCGAACTTCAAGGTTCGTGAAGGAATGGCCATCGGCACGAAGGTTACTTTAAGAGGAGACAGAATGTATGAATTTGCAGACAAATTCTTCAGCATCGCTCTTCCGAGAGTAAGAGACTTCAAGGGCGTCAGCAGAAACTCCTTCGACGGAAGAGGCAACTATGCTATGGGCATTAAAGAACAGCTGATCTTCCCGGAAATCGAATATGATAAGATCGATAAGATCAAGGGTATGGATATTGTATTTACCACAACGGCTAAGACCGACGAAGAAGCAATGGCTCTGCTGGAGCTGCTCGGTATGCCGTTTGAGAGATAGGAGGAAACAAGAATGGCAAAAACATCACTGAAAGTGAAACAGCAGAGACCGCCGAAGTACTCCACAAGAGCGTACACGAGATGTAGAATCTGCGGAAGACCTCATTCCGTTTTAAGAAAATATGGAATTTGCCGTATCTGTTTCAGAGAACTGGCTTACAAGGGCCAGATCCCTGGCGTGCGGAAAGCAAGCTGGTAAGAAGAAAGGAGGAACAAACCAATGTCAATGACAGATCCCATTGCTGATATGCTGACAAGAATCAGAAATGCCAACATGGTCGGCCACGAAAGCGTAGACGTTCCTGCATCCAAAATGAAAAAATCCATTGCTGAGATCCTGCTGAAGGAAGGATACATCAACGGATATGATCTCATAGAAGACAATAAACAGGGCATCATCCGGATCCAGATGAAATATGGTGCAAATAAAGAAAGAGTTATCACCGGAATCAAGAAGATTTCCAAGCCGGGTCTGAAAGTTTATGCAAAGACCGGAGACATCCCGAGAGTTCTGGGCGGTCTGGGTATCGCGATCGTTTCTACTTCCCAGGGCGTTATCACCGATAAGGAAGCAAGAAAGAAGAACATCGGCGGCGAAGTTATCTGCTATGTATGGTAGGAATGGAGGTAAATAAGAATGTCTAGAATCGGAAAAACACCTATCACTGTTCCTGCTGGCGTTGAAATCAAGATCAGCGACAATAACCTGGTGACTGTTAAAGGTCCCAAAGGCGAACTGTCGGAACAGCTGAGTCCGAAAATCAAAATCGAAAACAATGACGGCGTACTGAACTTCTCCAGAGGTTCCGACGTCAAGGAAGAAAGAGCACTGCACGGCCTGTCCAGAGCCCTGGTCAACAACATGATCATCGGCGTCACCAACGGCTTCCAGAAGAAGCTGAACCTGGTGGGTGTTGGCTACAGAGCTGAAAAGAAGGGTGATACCCTGGTATTATCCTTAGGTTATTCCCATCCTATTGAGGTCAAAGATACTGCTGACGTAAAGACCGAAGTACCCAACCCCAACGAGATCATCGTTTCCGGCATCAACAAAGTGCTGGTGGGCGACTTCGCGGCGGATATCAGAGCCTGGAGAGAACCGGAACCTTACAAAGGCAAGGGAATCCGTTATGCGGATGAAAGAGTTATCAGAAAAGAAGGAAAGACCGGTAAATAATAGGAAAGGAGTGAATTGAATGGCTGGTAAAGCGAGCAGAAATGCGAGACGTCTGAAAAGACATCAGAGAGTAAGAAATAAGGTGTTCGGAACTCCTGAAAAACCGAGAATGTGCGTATTCAGAAGCGCGAAAAACATCAGTGTTCAGATCATCGATGATACAAAGGGTCACACCCTGGTAGCGGCTTCTTCCATCGACAAGGACCTGAAGGATCAGATCTCTTACGGCGGAAACAAGGAAGCAGCAAAGATCGTTGGCGAAGCAGTAGCCAAGAAGGCACTGGCAGCCGGGATCGAAACCGTATCCTTCGACAGAGGCGGTTTCCTGTATCATGGAAGAGTAAAGGAATTAGCAGACGGAGCCAGAGAAGCTGGCCTGAAATTCTAAGGAAAGGAGAACACAGATGCAGCGCGATATGATCGATACATCTAAAATGGAATTTAATGAACAGATCGTTAACATCAGACGTGTAGCCAAGGTTGTAAAGGGCGGCCGGAACTTCCGGTTCTCCGTTACCATCGCAGTCGGAAACGGCGAAGGCTATGTAGGAGTTGGCCAGGGTAAAGCCCAGGAAATTCCGGATGCTGTTAAAAAGGCGATCGAAGATGCAAAGAAGAATTTAGTATATGTTCCCATGGTAGGTACCACCATTCCTCACCGGATCAAAGGGATCTTCGGAGCCGGACAGGTTCTCCTGATGCCTGCTGCTCCCGGTACCGGCGTTATCGCCGGCGGTGCAGTCCGTACCGTTCTGGAACTGGCCGGAATCAGCGATGTCCGGGCGAAGTCCATCGGCTCCAACAATGCCGGCAACATGGCCTATGCGACCATGGAAGGGCTGAAGAGCTTAAAGACCGTTGATGAAGTCGCCAGACTCAGAGGCAAAACCAAAGAGGAAATCTTAAGATAGGAGGGGATCGCTGTGGCAAAAGAACTGAAGATCAAATTAGTAAAGAGCACGATCGGCTCCAAACCTCTTCACAGAAAGAACGTTGAAGCGCTCGGGCTGAAGAAGCTCGGACAGGTAGTGACAAAACCGGATAATCCCCAGATCAGAGGGATGATCAAAAAGGTTGTTCACCTGGTAGAAGTAGAAGAAGTTTAGTCGGAGGTGTTTACAATATGAAATTACATGAATTAAGAGCACCGAAAGGCGCAACGAAAGCCCCGAAGAGAAAGGGCAGAGGTACCGCTACCGGTCAGGGTAAGACCGCCGGCAGAGGTATGAACGGCCAGAACTCCAGAAGCGGCGGCGGTGTAAGACCTGGATTTGAAGGCGGCCAGATGCCCCTGACCAGAATTATGCCGAAGAGAGGCTTCCGGAATCCTAACAAAAAACAGTGGGCCATCTTAAACGTGGAAGCACTCAATCTGTTCGATAATGGCACCGTGGTAACACCGGAAATGCTGATCGAAAAAGGAATCATCAAAAAAGTCGCTGACGGCGTGAAAGTCCTGGGCGACGGAAAGCTGGAAAAGAACTTAACAGTTCAGGCTAACAAATTCACAGCCAGCGCTGTGGAAAAAATCGAAGCAGCCGGTGGTAAAGCTGAGGTGATCTAATGAGTATCTTCTCGACACTGGCAAGCGCATGGAAAATCCCCGATGTCCGGAAAAAGATCATCTTCACCATGTTGATGATGGTGATCTTCCGGCTTGGCTGCGCGATTCCGATCCCCGGTGTGGATCGGGATGTGATCACACAGTTGTTTGAGTCTACGGACGGAGGTCTGTTCGGAATGTTCGACCTCTTCTCCGGCGGCGCATTCAGCAACTTCACGATCTTCGCACTGAGTATCACGCCTTACATCACCGCGTCCATCATCCTGCAGCTGCTGACCATCGCGATCCCCGCGTTGGAAGCACTGGCCAGAGAGGGCATGGAAGGCAGAAAGAAGATCGTACGGTATACAAGATACCTGACCGTAGCTTTGGCATTGATCCAGGCCATCGGTCTGACAGTCGGTCTGTTCAACAGCGCCGTGGTGAACCGGGGAGCCTTCTCCTTCATCACCATCATCTTAGTCCTGACGGCAGGCACCGCCTTCCTGATGTGGCTGGGTGAACAGATCAACGAATTTGGTGTTGGTAACGGCATCTCCATGCTGATCTTTGCGGGTATCGTGGCAAGACTGCCCTCCGCACTGCAGAACATGGCCTTCGGAGTAAGAGAAGGGACCCTGAGCCTGTTTACCCTCATCCTTTTCGCCGTATTCGCACTGTTCGTTGTACTGGGGATCATCATGATCCAGCAGGGAGCCAGAAAGATCCCGGTTCAGTATGCGAAGAGAGTAGTCGGCAGAAAAATGTATGGCGGTCAGAGCACCCACATTCCAATCAAAGTCAACCAGGCAGGTGTAATCCCGGTTATCTTTGCTATGGCATTGCTGGCGTTCCCGATGACCATCACATACTTCGTTCCAAACACAGGGTTCTCCGCTTTCGTGAGCAAATATCTGTCCACTTCCGGCAACCCGGGTGTCTGGATCTACTCGATCATCTACTTTATACTGATCATGTTCTTCACTTATTTCTACACCGCCATCACCTTCAACCCGGCGGATGTAGCCTATAACATGAAGAACAACGGCGGGTTCATCCCCGGTATCCGTCCGGGCGTGCCCACCACACAGTATCTGACCAATGTCATGATGAGAGTTACTTTTGTCGGTGCCGTATTCCTGGGCGTGGTAGCTGTACTGCCTACCATCGTATCCCACTTCCTGGGAATGAACCTCCACTTCGGCGGAACTTCTCTGCTGATCGCGGTTGGTGTAGCACTTGACTTGATGAAACAGATAGAAAACCAGTTAGTAATGAGAAACTATTCTGGCTTCCTGAATTAGAGGAGATAAAAAATGAGAGTTGTTTTATTAGGGCCTCCGGGCGCAGGGAAAGGCACCCAGGCGACTGGCATCGAAGAAAGATATAATATTGTTCATATTTCCACCGGCGACATCTTCCGTAAGAATGTTAAGGAAGGCACACCGCTGGGCAAGCAGGCGAAAGCCTACATGGACAAGGGCGAATTAGTACCGGATGAACTGGTTATCGCTCTGGTAGAAGACCGGCTGAAGCAGGATGATTGTGCAAACGGTTACCTGCTGGATGGTTTCCCGAGAACCGTATTCCAGGCAGAAGCCATGGAAAAACTGGGCATCGACGTAGACAAAGTCGTGGATATCCAGGTGGGCAGAGATGTTCTGATCACCAGAGCCACCGGCAGAAGAGTCTGCAAGAACTGCGGCGAAACCTACCACATCTCCTTCCGGCCCACAAAGGTTGAAGGCGTTTGCGACAAGTGCGGCGGCGAAGTTGCCCACAGAGCAGACGACCAGGAAGAAACCGTGGCCAGAAGAATCGATGTTTATCTCAACGAAACAGCACCTTTAGTCGATTACTACGAAAAGAAGGGTAACATTGTCCACGTAAACGGCGAACAGGATGCCGCTGTGGTACAGGAAGAAATCTTTGCTGCATTAGGTTAACAGATAGGAGACTCATCAATGATCGTGATCAAAAGCGAACACGAGCTGGAAATCATGAGAGAAGCAGCTAAGGTGACGGCCTACATTTTAGACGAAATGTTACCGGAAGTGATCAAACCGGGAATAACGACCGCCGCTATTGACCGCATAGTTGAAGCTGAAATCAGAAAGAATCACCAGTTGCCGGGATTTAAAGGCTATGGTGGATTTCCGGCCAGTATATGTGCTTCCGTCAATGAAACCATTGTCCACGGGATCCCCTCCCACCGCAAGCTGAAGGAGGGCGACATCATCAGCGTGGATACCGGGACCATATACAAAGGATATTACAGCGACGCTGCCAGAACCTATCCGGTGGGACAGGTCTCTGAGGAAGCGGAAAAGCTGATCAGAGTAACAAAGGAAAGTTTTTTCAAAGGGATCGAAAATGCAAAAGTGGGGAAACGTCTCGGCGACATCTCCCATGCCGTCCAGGTCCACGCCGAATCCCACGGCTTCAGTGTCGTGAAGGAATTCGTCGGACACGGGATCGGCACGAATATGCATGAAGACCCGCCGGTTCCCAATTACGGACCGGCCGGGCACGGTCCGCGCCTCCGGGCAGGGATGACACTGGCTATCGAACCCATGGTCAATCTGGGGACAGACGAGTGCATCGTTCTGGAGGACGAATGGACCACGGTGACCGTGGATGGAAAGTTGTCGGCGCATTACGAGAACACCATCATCATCACAGACGGGGAACCGGAGATCCTGACGATGCTGAAATAGGCAGACAGGTGTAAGATCCATGGATTGCAG
>Ga0255059_10000322_pt1 | contig 10882 bp, 2 predicted proteins | sample 176RNAGHGlowgp2_FD_183551 | JGI IMG/M metagenome (GOLD analysis project Ga0255059, IMG submission 183551) | Metatranscriptome of sheep rumen microbial communities from Palmerston North, Manawatu-Wanganui, New Zealand - 1766 RNA GHGlow gp2... | ecosystem: Host-associated > Mammals > Digestive...
AGCACCTTTGCGGCGTTTTTCCCACTGCAGCCCCTTTTTTGTTGACACAATACACCGGGGGTGTTGCGGTGTCAGCCATCGCAAACCATTGCTCCGACCGGCGGCTCGGGACGCCGCAAGTCATGATGCCGGGAGGGCAAGGCGCGGTTCCGCGGCGGGTGTCCGCGGGATGGCGTGAATCCGTTCGTGTACACGGTCCGGCCCGTCAGGGTTTTGGATCTGTACAATAAAAATCTCTCAGGAAAGGAGGCGAGGCCGAAGGAATGCGTGGCCGGAGAACGGCCCCGACGCGCTGAAGGAGCCCAGAAGAGGGAACAGCGGAGGACGGGGTACTTCCGGGACCCCACGGACCAAGAGGACGTGGGACAGGACCCGGAGGGCGGCGAAGGCGCGCGAGTCAGGGGCAGAGAATGGCCGCAAACCCAGGGAAATCTGGGGACGCAAAGCTATGGGGGCTAAGGCCGTGGGACCTGAAGGGAAGGAAAATCCGTCAAGGACTTCTCCTTTACACCAACTGGAAACACAGCTATGTCAGCCCGGCTGCCAGATACATTTGATCCATGGCAAGGTATGGGAAACCATACTACGCAAAGCCAGGGGGCTACAGCGGCCCCGGGAAGGACAGCACATGAAACTTTCTCTCATTATTGGGGGCGGAGGGTCACGCGCTGGCTTCGTTCGAGCCGCCATGCCAGCCCAGCTGCCGGAGATGTGTGATCTGTTAAGCAAACCGGTGGAAACGCCGGGACGCAAAGTTACGGGACTAAAACGCGGAATGCGCGTGATCGGAAGCGGACCAGGGCGAGATTCGCCCACGGAAACGTTTTCTCACCTTGCATTCAACGTCACGTTCGCCGGACCGCCAGTGAAACGCATTTCTCCAAGGGCCTTGCTTGACAAGGGGAAATATGACCTGTGGCGAGAGATGTTTTCGTCAGACGAAGCGGAATTTGCGCAGGAATCCTGGATGGATTTCAAGGAAATTCAGCGAAGTATGGCGGAAAAAGCTCCGACAGAGGGCGTATTGACGATTGGAAAGCATGGCCTTATAGGCAAACCCGTGGAAACGCGGGGGCGCAAAGCTATGGGGGCTAAAGCGGATGTAAGCCCTCCGGTCGCACAGACCGGAACAGGAAACATACGGACGCAAAGCCAGCCCGGCCGCCGGAGAAACGTGAACTGCTTCGCAAACCCACGGAAACGTGGGGACGCAAAGCTAAGGGGGCTACCGCGCACCGACCGAGCCCGGACCCCGAATCATATGAGGCAATTGGTCACATGATTCGTAAGGCCGGAAGAAGCCGGAGCGATGCGCAATGCCAGCCCGGCCGCCGGAGTCTTTGCCTCCGCATTATTGACGGGAAGACCGCATAAGCGGTTTCCTCTGCCAAAATAATGAATGCAAAGAAAGGAATGTAACATGAATAATACTTTTATTAAACGCGCGCTTGCTCTGCTGCTGGTCATCGTCCTGTGCATCGGGCTCCTGCCCGCCAACGCACTGGCTGACGAGATCGAAGCGGCGATGGAGAGCGCAGAGTCTGCGCCCGCGGCCACTCAGGTGGTTGCCGAGGCGGAGACCACTCCCGAGCCGGCACCGGCTCCGGAGCCCACCCCCGCGCCTGTGGTGGCCACAACCGAACCTGTGGAGAACACCGCCGCGGAGACCCCCGTTGTGGAGAACACTCCCGCTGACACCGAGCAGGCCTCCACGCCTGACGACGTGAGCGGCGAAGACGCTTCCAACGAGGGCACCCAGGAAGACGCCCAGGCCGACGAGGGCCAGACCGACGGCGACGCCGCCCAGTCTGACACCCAGGAGGCAGGGGAGTCCGACAGCGCCGCTCAGGACAACGCTTCCCAGGACGAGAGCTCTCAGGAGCCCGAGACCAAGGACGAGGCCCAGAGCGACAAGTCTGACGAGTCTTCCGACACTTCTTCCGACGCTGAGGAGACCGAAGAGGCCGCCGAGGCTGAGGAGGAGGAAGATGCGATCGAGTACCCCGCCCAGAGCTTCGTCAGAAGCGCCGGCGGCGTAGGCGTCATCGTCCATGCACCTGAGGGAGCCTTCCCCAAGGGCACTGAGATGGTCCTCTCCGCGGTCTCCGACGCGGTGGCCCAGCAGGCTGCGGAAGCGGCCATGGGCAGCAACGCCCAGGCGGTTGCAGCGGTGGACATCTCCTTCGTCTATGAAGGCGGCGAGATCGAGCCCCTTCTGCCCATCACCGTGACCATGGCGTCCAAAGAGATCGCCAAGGCGGACAACGCCACCCTGGTTCACCGGGCCGACAGCGGCGCGGTGGAGACCATGGGCGCGTCCACCAGCGGCAGCATCATGCAGTTTGCCAGTGATGCGTTCTCCATCTACGTCATTGCGACGGAGGAGACAGTTAAGGCTCGGGTGACTTACCAGTTCCAGAACGCGGACGGCACCGCCTTTACGTTCCAGAATACTGCTGGTCAGTCGGTTTCTACCCAGATCATCAAGGATGGCGACGCTCTGCAGAACGTGGGTCTTCCCGCGATCGAAGAGGGCCAGAAGTTCCAGGGCTGGTATGTCTGTGAAGGCGAAAACTACACCCAGGAAGTGAGCTTCGGTACGCCTATCACCGTTAATGATACCGATGACGGCAAGGTTATTACTGTCAGACCTTACTTCGGCGATGTGGGCTACCTGGTGTTCTATGAGGACGCCGCAGGCACTAACGTTCTGACCAAGAAGCAGGTTCCCCTGAATACGGAGAACAATATCTCTGGTGAGAAGGCCACTGCTCCCAACGCAGAGCTGTCCTTCTCTGGCTGGAGTAAAACTGCGGGGGCCAACAATGATGGCCGTACGCCCCTCTCCGGAGATGGTCTGAAGGTAACGCTGACCACGGTCAACGAGGAGATGGCGTTCTATCCGATCTTCGCTTCCGGTCACTGGATCAGCTTCCACGCCGGCGCGACCGGAAGCGGCGCGACCTATTCCGCGCCTGTTTTCGTTCCCGCCGACGGCACGCTGGATTCTCTGCCCTCTCCTACCTGGAAGGGGTATCAGTTCCGGTACTGGACCACTGAGAATCTGTTTACCGGCGAAAACGGCGCTTATGTGCTGCCTGCTTCCGCTCCCTCAAGGGTGAATACACCGGCTTCCTTCACCGAAGCGACCACGCTCTACGCCTACTGGACGCCTGCCGATACCACTTACACCGTGGTGTTCTGGCTCCAGAGCCTGGATGACGCCTGGAACGCAGCGGAGAAGACTTACTCCTATGGCACCCAGAGCACGGAAAACGGCACCACAGGACAAACCGTGTATGCCGGCAACTACTCCAACCGGTATCCTGGATTTACGCTGAACACCACGAAGAGCGATACGTCCATGGAGATCACCTCTGACGGCAAGGCGGTCATCAACATTTACTTTGACCGCAATGTTGTTACAATAAACTTCAACTCCGGAAACTCCCATATCTCCTATAAAGGATTGTATGGACAGCCTTTGGAGTTTTACGACTATGAGTGGCCGGAGGGGCTCTGGAGTTATAAAGTTGGATCTGGATGGGGTGCAACCACTTACACTATTTCGTATCTGAGCGATTTTGCCGTCCCTGGCGATGAGAATGCAACTGAACTCACTCTTACGAAAAATAACAACAGGTCAGTTGATCTGGTTATTTATTTCCAGGGTGTAGAAGACAGTCAAGGCAAATACGACCATGCAACAGTGGTGAATACAGCCGTTACGACTGGAGGCACTTGGTATTTTGATGAGATATACACGGGGTATACTGTTGATCAGTACCGTATAACAACGAGCGGCTGGGGTGGTGGTGAAGGCAGTTGGACTACCACCTCGAACACCGGGTCTATTAGACTTCCCAATAGTTTGGCCAAGTTTGAGATCCGCTACAAGCGTAACATCCATAAGGTCCAGTACCTAGATTCCGTGGACAACACTGCGCTGAAGGGAATCAGTGCCGCATCCGTCGCCTATGGCGCGAGTGTTTCTGGTGCCCAGCCCAGTGCCAGCTTTGTCCCCCAATCTCAGTATGCTGGCAAGGTTTTCGAAGGCTGGTACAAGGATCCTACCTGCAAAGAGGCGTTTGATTGGAGCATCACTATGCCCGATGCGGACGTTCCGGTTTACGCCGGCTGGACGGACAACAAGTATCGCGTGCAGATCGACCCCAACGGCGGTGCGCTTTCCGGCACAGAGTCCACCTACTTCAACAATACCTACGGACAGACGGTAGACCGCTATGACGATGTGGTGCGCGACTATGTGGAGATCCCGGCCGGCAGCATCGTGGATGCCGCCACCCAGGTGTTCTACTATCACTACGACGCGTTTGTGGAAGAGCTTAACGGGAGCCAAACCGGCGAACGGAAAGCCTACTACACCACGGACGCATCCAAGTCCACCGACGGGAAGATGTATACCTATGAGAAGGGCGCCTACGCCCTGATCGGCTGGTATAAGGTCGTAGACGGCATTGTGACGGATATCTATAACTTCGGAGAAGCTGTGACTGAGCCTGTGTATATCCAGGCCCAGTGGCGCAAGGTCGGCGAGTATCGTCCTTATTACAATACGACTTCGTATGTAATGGATGAAAGCGGAAATCTGGCCAAGAGTGAGAGTGTTCAGGCCACCAGCGTGAAGCAGGACAGCTACAGCTATGCGGACTTGTCTCAGTCTGCAATGCTGCCGGCGGCCGGCGCCCCCGATAACTATGTCTTCAAGGGTTGGTATTACGACGGTACGGTCTACACTCCCGGCGACGTGTATACCATCAAGGCATCTCTGGCCCGGAACGTTGTCCAGGGGCAGGATGGAGAAGGCAATGACATCGTTATCAAGCGCATCGATATCTTCCCCGTGTTCCAGGAAACCAAGCAGCTGCCTGTTGAGGTGACCAAGATCGTCTTCAATGGTAACGGCGGCACGGCGAACGGCGAGGCTACCGTGACGATCGAGCCTCAGCAGATCAACGCTGGCCACAAGCTCAGCAACGAAGGGTTTACCTACCCCGGCCACAAGCTGGTGGGTTGGTCCCTCGACGCTAACGCTCAGCCCGGTGACAGAAGCGTTTGGGCTCTCGGCACCGAGATCGGCGCCGACAATCTGGACGACACCAGCAACACGCTCTACGCTGTTTACGAAACCGAGACCTATACGGTCACGGTGCAAAAGGTCGTTGTGGACGGTGTGGAGGCTGACAAGAGCTTCGGCTTCACCTCTTCTCTGTCCCACGAAAACTTCTCCCTGAAGAACGGTGAGAGCAAGGTGTTCACCGGTGTGGCCTATAACACCTCTGTCACTGTGACGGAGGGCGTCGAAGGGTATGACACGACTGTCAAGGTCATTGACGCCGACGGCAAGGTGACGGAGACTGCTGCCAGCACGGTGACCTGTTCGGTCGATTCCAATATCACCATCGTGTTCACCAACACCCCGAAGACCTACACGGTGACTTGGAAGAACTGGGATGGGTCTGTGCTGGAAAAGGACGAGAGAGTGCCTTATGGTGCGACTCCCAGTTATGACGGCGCTAATCCCACCAAGGCAGCTGACGCGCAGTACACCTACACCTTCGCAGGTTGGACGCCCGAGATCGTTGCCGTCACCGGCGACGCCACTTACACGGCAACCTATGATAAGACCACCAACAAGTACACCGTCACCTTCGTGGACGAGGACGGCGAGACCGTTCTGAAAGAGGCTACGGAGTATGACTATGGTACGAAGGCGGATGATATTGCGAAGCCCGTTGATCCCACCAAGCCTGAAACGCCTGAGTACACCTACACCTTCGCTGGTTGGACGCCCACGATCGCTGACGTGACCGAGGACGCTACCTACAAGGCGACCTACGCCAAGACAGCCAACAAGTACAATGTGACCTACAAGAACGGCGATACTGTCGTGTCTGGTCCCACTGCTGTTGCCTTTGGCACCAACGTGACCGTCGGCGATGGCGTGGCTGCCCCCTCCAAGGAAGGCCACAGCTTCACCGGATGGACCACTACCGATGCGACTGTGACGGACGGCTCCTTCACGATGCCCGCTAAGGACGTTGTGCTGTATGCGAACTTTACGGCTAACATCCATCGGGTGACCTATCAGGTTACAGCACCCGATGGCGTTGAAGTAACGAATGTTCCTGAAGTGGCAGAGCATGCCTTTGATGCAACTGTTCCCGTCGCTGGTGCGCCCACCGTTCCCGTCGGCTACACCTTTACCGGTTGGAGCAAGGATAGTAGCCCGATCGAGAGTGGTGCGACCTTCCAGATGCCTGATGCTGATGTCATCATCACTGGCACTGTGACGGCCAACACCGACACCGGCTACAAGGTGGAGTACTACTTCCAGAACGTTGAAGGCAACGCCTACGAATTGGACAACGATAAGACGGAACGCAAGACCGGCACCACCGGCGAGACGGCTACGGCTGATACGACCAAGACCTTCACTGGTTTTACGTTTGATCAGAAAAACTCCGCCAACGTTCTGTCTGCGCCCATCAACGGCGACGGCACCACGACCCTGAAGCTGTACTACAACCGGGAGACCTATACTCTGACGTATCGGTATGACGGCGTTGTCCCCGCCGGCGCGATCCCAGAAACTGCGCCCGCTGGCGGCAGCTACAAGTTCAAGGAGACCGTGAATGTTGCCCAGGTTACTGCACCTGAAGGCTACACCTTCTCCGGCTGGACGATCCAGGATGACCCGATGGGTGGAACGATCCAGACGACAACAATGCCGATGCCCAACAAGAACATCACTCTGGTGGGTTCCTTCGAGGGCAAGCCTGCTGCACTGACCTATGACGCCAACGGCGGCACAGGCGGAACAGACGGAAAGATCATCGATAACGGTGACGGCACCTATAAGGTCGGCGCTCCTGCGGTGGTCAAGGAAGGCACTATCTTCACAGCGCCTGCTGGTTATCACTTTGAAAAGTGGAACACTCAGGCAAATGGCGAGGGTGATTCCTACAGTGCGAGCGCACAGTACACGCTGCTCACTGAGAACAGCGACGTCCTGTACGCTCAGTGGATGGCCAACGACAACACCGAGTACAAGGTGGAGTATTATTTCCAGAATGTGGACAATGATAACTACACCCTGGACAAGAGTAAGACGGACAAATTGACCGGCACCACCGGCGCAGAGGTCAATGCTGACACCAGCAAGTCCTTCACCGGCTTCACGTTCGATGAGAACAACGGGAACAACGTCCTGTCTGCGACCATCAACGGCGATGGCAGCACGACCCTGAAGCTGTACTACAACCGGAACACCTATACGGTTTCCTATGAGTACAATGCGGTCGAGGGCGCTTCCAAGCTCCCCGATGATGCAACCTATCGCTTCGGCGCGACTGTCACGGTGGCTCCTGCGGCTACCGCTGCTGGTTACTCCTTCGATGGCTGGAATTCTCAGAAGGTGGATGCCACCAACGGTCAGAGCTTCGAGATGCCCGCTGACAATGTGAAGTTCACTGGTACTTTCAATGCCCAGCCTGGTATTGGCTACAAAGTATATCACTATCAGCAGAATGTGGACCTTAATGGTTACACGCTGAAGGATACGGATACACTTACGGGCACTACCGGTACGACTGTGGAAGCGGTTGCCAAGGACTATTCCGGCTTTACGGTCAATTATGATGCGCAAGGCACTGTTCGTTTGGCTACCCTGAAGGGCGACGGCACCACAGAGTTGTATCTGTACTACGACCGCAATACCAACTTGGGTTACACGGTCAAGTACGCCGAGAAGGACTCCAACCCGGTCAACTATATCGCTCTTGATAAGGTTGAAACCGGCAAGACCTTCGGCGCAGCCTACGATGAGGCTGCCATTGACATCCCCGGCTACAACAAGGTTGAGCCCACTACCGCGAAGATTACGATCGGCACTGGTGATAACGTGTACACGTTCTTCTACACCAAGAAGACCGACCTGACCTACACGGTGAACTACCTTGAGAAAAACGGGGAAGAGGTTACGTCCATTGCTGGACAGAACCCCAAGATCGTTACAGGCAAGACCCTCGGTGATGTTGTCAACGCTGCGGATGAAGTCATCAGCATTGATGGCTACAACTATGTAAATGCCGACAAAGCACAGCTGACCATCGGCGCCAACGCCCAGGACAACGTGATCAATCTGTATTACGAGAAGAGAACCGACCTGAGCTACACGGTGAACTACCTTGAGAAGCTGGAAGACGGCACTGAGCAGTCTATCCATGCAGCCAAGACGAGCGACGCCAACATGACCTTTGGCGCGGTTGTCAACGCTGAGGATGAAGTCATCGACATTGACGGCTTCTCCTACGCCAGCGCTTCTCCTGAGAGCATCACCATCAGCACCACCGCCGCGAATAATGTGATCAACCTGTACTATACCAGAAATGAGTATAGATACACGGTGAACCATTATACGGTGGAGGTTGGGGCAGAGCCCGTTCTGCATCATAGCGATGCAAGCGAGACAGCGGCGTATCAGTCCGTGATCAATGCGGCTGATAAGGTTGCTGACATCAGTGGTTACAAGTTCGATAGTGAACGGTCGGATTCCTCCATCACCATTGGTACGGAGAACAACGTTCTGAACCTGTACTACGACGCCGATAAGATCGGCGGCGGCACTCCCGAGAACCCCACTGGCGACGGTACGCCCGACAAGTATCAGGTCACTGTGAACTATCGGGCTGTCAATGGTACGGTTGCTCCCGTTCAGCAGGTCATCACACTGGGAACCAGTGCTGCGCCCGCAACAAGCGGCACTATCACCACTGGTGCGACTGCTACGCCCGCAGCTGGTTATGCCCTCGATTACTGGACCAACGACAAGGACAACGCCCAGAACCAGACGGGTAAATTCACTCTGAATGTTACGGGCGGCGACGTCATTACCGTTACTGCGAACTTTGCCACCGACGTGATTGGCGGCAAAGATCCTGAGAACCCCGGCGATGAAATCCCCGACAAGTATCAGGTCCAGGTCGTGTATACGGCTGAGGGACACGGTAAGCTGGCCGAAGATCAGACTACCACTGAGGTCTACACGGCTGATAAGAACGCCGACGGCAGCTATCAGAATACTGTGAGCTTCTCCTCTACGGAGAAGACTGCGGTTGCTGATCGCGGCTATAAGCTGAACAACTGGACAGAGAACCGTGGCAACACGAGCAATTCTGACACCAGCGTGTTTAGCTTTACTAACGTCCCCGGCGGTATGACCGTAACTATCACTGCAAGCTTTGTTGCTGATGAATCCGTTACGGAACCCATCACCTACACTGTGCAGCATGTGGTGGACGGCCAGGTTCAGGATACGCAGGACTATTCTCAGAACGTCTGGGTCAATGCGACCGACAAGACCATCTCTGTGACTGCTGATTCCATTGCCTGGAACAATTACGAGGGTTACGACCACGGCACCATTGAGGCAGATGGGTATGACACGATTGCGGCCGGCACCAAGGTTGCCGACGGCACGATCATCACTCTGAACTATGTTGCCCAGAATTACGGTCTGACCTTCAGCGCTGTCCTGCGCAGCACCGATGCTGAGGGCAATGAAGTCCGGACTCCGATCAACGACTACACCGTTACTGTCAATGATAATGCGCCTGCTTCCCAGTATGCCTTTGGCACCGACATGCGTGTTGTGATCACCGTGAACAACGATGGTCCTCACACTTATCGGTTTGACAGTTGGGAGAGCAATCCCGAGTCGCTGCCTACAGAAAAGGTCATCCGGCTCCTTGCTCAGGCCATTGCGACGGATCCCGCAAAGACCTTCGTGATGCCTGCCAGCGATGTTGCGCTCACCGCTGTGTTTGAGGAAGTCTCTGCGGATTACACCGTTGAGTATCTCAACAGCGCAGACGAATCGACGCTGAAGGAGGCTCGTACCGGCAACGGCCTGATTGGCGATACTGTCAGCGTGACGGATGCCGATAAGGCTACCATCACCGTGGACGGCGTGAAGTATGTGTTTGACGCGGGTATGGAGAACGTGGAGTCTGCCACTCTGGCGGCGGACAATAACGTTCTGAAGCTGTACTTCGCCGAAGACAAGATCGGCGGCGGCGACCCCGATCCCACGGATCCCGACAACCCCAATAGACCTGACGGCATCCCCGACAAGTATCAGGTGACGGTCAACTACGTTGCTGGCGACGGCGGCACTGTTACGGGCAAGACCTCCGAGGTCCTGACCATCCCCAACAATGCTACCTCCGGTACCGTGACCACCAGCGGCAGCACTGCCACTGGCAATTCCTCCAGATATACGTTTGTAAACTGGACGACCGGTGACAATGCGGCCAGCGCAGATGGCGTCTATACGCTTGATGTCAATGGTGGCGATGTGATCAACATCACTGCGAACTTCAACTACAGTGGTGGCGGCGGGAATCGGCCCAGACCCGATCCCAATCCCGATCCCACCCCCACGCCCGATCCTGATCCCGATCCCATCGACATTCCCGATCCCGATGTTCCCATGAGCGACCTGCCCGACATCGACATCCCCGATGAAGATGTCCCCATGGCCGATCTGCCCGATGTTGACATCGTCGACGAGGACGTGCCGATGGCCGACCTGCCCGACATCGACATCGTCGATGAGGACGTGCCTCTGGCACCGGCTCCTGCCGCTCCTGCCACTGTGAGCATCAGCGACGAAGCAGTGCCTCTGGCTGATACGCCCAAGACGGACGACAGCCGTCACACCGGCCTGTGGGCTGGTATGGCTATGACCGCTCTGGCGGGTCTGGCTGTTCTGTTCTTCGATCAGAAGCGCCGCGCTGAGCAGTAATTGCCCGGCACAGTTGCCTCCTGATCCCTGAGCGGATCACCAAACAACAAAACG
>Ga0255059_10000323_pt1 | contig 10870 bp, 9 predicted proteins | sample 176RNAGHGlowgp2_FD_183551 | JGI IMG/M metagenome (GOLD analysis project Ga0255059, IMG submission 183551) | Metatranscriptome of sheep rumen microbial communities from Palmerston North, Manawatu-Wanganui, New Zealand - 1766 RNA GHGlow gp2... | ecosystem: Host-associated > Mammals > Digestive...
CGTGAGTCTTTTTTCTAGATATATGATATCAAATTATTCGTTCAATAATTTAGATACACTGTATCTTTCATCTTTTCCATTATATTTTAATGAAGATACTTCAGCTCTTAATACTGATGGTTCAATAGAACTTCAATCTATCAAAATGTAGAATGTTACTTCATCATTTTCATCCAAAGTTCATTGTCATGCATGCCATGTATCATTTGTTAATACTTTTGCAAAATCTCAAGAAGATAAAACTTGAGAATCTTCACAACTAATTATATTAACATCATCAACTAAACATACACTTCCTTTGAAATCTACATTTGCTACATCTGTTCTAACTCTATATTTCAAATCAGTATATGTTATTCCTGTATCATTCAAATTCTTAATTGTTACAGCAAACATATTGTCAGAAGCTTTTGCTAATGTGATTTCTGGAGCTGTAGCTCTGAATGTATATGTCTTTGTTGTTGGAGTTCATGATATATTTGATGCAGATGTTGTTGATGTTTTAAATGTTCATCCTGTAACATCTAATTTTACAGTTCCCTCCATTACATCATCTATACTTGCAATATTAGCCATAACTTTTAAATTAACTGTTGCATCTTTTGCAACTGCTAGATTCATATCTTTTACAGCTATCTTTCCATCTGTATTTGTTGTATCAAGATCAAATGTAGCATCTATTTCTTCATCATTTTCTACATTTACTAATCTCAAGTTTCCATCAAATAAATCTTTAATTCCTGTCAATGTTGCTGTTCATCCAGCTGTAGCTGTTAATTCTAATGTCTTTACTGTTATATTGTCACTTGCAGCTTTAACAGCAAATCTTGCAACTTCTTGATCTTTGTTTGCAAATAATGATTCTGTTACAGGTGCAGATTTTGTAGCTGTTTTAATTGTAGCTGTAGCAGCTTGTAATTTTGTTGTGTGTCCAGCAATATTCTTGTTAACTGTTATGTCTCCATTTCAATCTGTTGTTTTAGCTCCACTCAATGTTAATTTCATAGTATAATTTGTTCATGTTGCTTCTTCTACAAAATTAGCAACAACTCTTACTGTTACAGGATTTGAATCAACTGTAAATTCATTTTTCTTTCCATTTAACTCTAATGGGCTATGAGTGCTATCCATTTCATAATCTTCTCAATCAACATATACAGTTACAATTCAATCAACAAAATTATTCCAATCAACTGTAGCTGGTGCTGTAAATTCTACTTTGTAATCATTGATTGTTAATTCTGATTTTGATGTAATTTGAACATTTAATAATTCTACATCTGAAGCTCATGGTACTACAGTTTGTTCTTTTGTAATTGTATTCTTTAGTTTCAAATCTGCTCAAGCAACAGTAAATGTAGCTGCTGAAGTTTTAGCATTTCACATATTTTCATCTGTATTTGCTTCTACAGCCAAAACATCGTTCAAATCAACAATTGCTCAAACTGTAACAGAGTCTCATACATATATACAATCTCATCTTAATTCAATGCTAGCTGATTGTCCAGCATTTCTTTCTATATTAAGATCAGATATTACGATTTTTTCATCAGTAACTTTTACTGTACCAACTACTTCATCGTTGTAGTATGCTTTTACATTATTTACTAATTCATCAAAATCTTCTCTTCATGAATCTTTTGAAACAGTTACACCTTTGATTACTCATTTTTTAGAAGGAGTTAATCTAACTGTGTATATAGTTTTATCTGTATCTCCTGCTTTTAATGTAGCAGTAGAAGTAATTGAAGCTGTTACAGATCCTGCAACATATGAAGTTGTTTTTAATGTTCCTAATGCAACTGGTGTTCCATCAGCTTTTCCGTTAGCAACATTTACAGCTTCTACTGTGAAGTTGTGAGTTTCATTTGAAGCTCCGCTCAAACTTGCTACAACATCAAATGTCATAGAAGAATTAGCTTTCATAACTACTGCAGGAGATAATTTCAAAGTAACTTGTTGAGAAGACTTTGAAATGTTCTTTTGAGAAGATACTGCTACTCCATTTTGGAATAATTGTGCAGATACTGCAGAAGCATCTCCTAATCCAGAGTGTCCTATAACTATAGAAGAAATTGTTGTATCATTTTCTCCAGCTTTAAGTGTTACAGTTCCAACTTTTTTATTTACAGCATTCATAGCTACTTCTTGAGTTGCTTCAGCTTTTCCAGATACTTTTGCATATCCAGGAAGATTTTCTTCTGCAGGATTTTCTGCTGAACAAGCAGCAACACAAGCATCGTAATCATCAGCTGTTAAACATTTCAATAATTCTTCTGCTGAACATCCTTCTGTTGGTGTGTATGAATCATCTGATCTCATCATCATCAACATTACATATCCTCTTACTTCTTTCATGTTAGGATCAGAAATGTTATTCATGATTCCTTCTTCTTTTAAGAAGTTCAAGTGATCTTTGTAGTAAGGATCAGCTTTATTCATTTCAGCTAATTTTTCAGCATCATTTGCATTTAATGCTCTTGAGAAAGCTGTACCGAATTCAGCTCTTGTTACTAATCCATTAGGGTTGAAGTTTGTAATTCCAACTCCCATTAATCCTAATTGACAAGCTTTTGTTACTCAATTGTCGTATTGAGCATCCAAAGCAGTTGTTACATCAGGGAAAGTACAATCTTTTGTTGTATCAGGTTCTAATCCTAATACATCAATAGCATAATTTCCTAACATTTTAGCCATAGCTATTCTTGTTAGATTTCCGAACATGTCAGCATTGTCTATGCTGTCCATAGTTGTAATTTTGTGTCCGTATGCATAGTCATATGCTTGAACCAACTCTGTTGTGTAGTTAGCACCGAAAGCATACATAGGCACTAATGTTCCTAACAATGCAACGATTGCAGAAACAGAAAATAATTTTTTAAATGTTTTCATGTGTACATTATAAAAAAGATATAAAATAGTACCACAATCTTTTTTGGTTAATCGTGATTATCGATCGGTCAACATACAAAATAAGTCTCCACTTATTAATTGAATGTTAATGATCTACACGGTGTAAATAAACTAATTTGTAGGATGTATCAGTTTATCTAGATACTTACTGCAATATCTATCTAACCTCGTTTTCCCCGTAGGTTTAGGAAATTGGAGTAGACACATATTTTTTAACCAGTCTATACCTATACAAACCGATAAATAACCGACCTACTCATCGTGTCTCCACACGACAAGATCGACAGGGACATATTATTTTTCTACCAAGCTTTTGCAAGAGAAAATTGACACAAATCGACAAATCAAAATTTTGTCTAAATCTCATCGTAGATTTGCATTTATTTCCCAGGTCAGGACTCGATAGAAAATACAATAATATTTCTGTCCTTCGCTATAGTATACGATTGAGGGTGTCCATTTGTGACAAAAAAGTAGAAAAAAAAGTCAACAGTCGTCAGTCAATAGTCGACAGTCGCTAGATTTGATGCTATGTTTCATATATCTATTTTTATTTCTCTGAAAGGGTATTACACCTCATAAATTCCTCCCCATGCGACTGAAAGGAGTCCCGATGGAATCGGGAGGGAGGAGGGCCACGAAGTGGCGGTGGGGGTTCAACCCCCTCAGTCTCACTTCGTTCGCCAGCTCCCCCAAGGGAGCTATTCCCCTTGCCCCTCAGTCTCGCTTTGCTCGCCAGCTCCCCGAGGGGAGCGATTTCCATCAAATTTGCTTGATTTTCAAATCCAAAAAAATATACTAAAATGAACCGTAAATTCGGGATATGCTCCCATAGTTCAGCCGGATAGAATAGCCCTCTCCTAAGGGGCAGATACAAGTTCGAGTCTTGTTGGGAGTAGGTTTTGACATCTCAATGACGGAAAAATTTTTCTGTATGATTTGTCGACAGATTATTTTATATTTTTAAATCTATTAATTATGGCAGAAGCAAAAGGTGTTTCAGTATTCAAAAGACATGCTACAGACACAGGATCTCCAGAGTTCCAAATCGGTTTGTTGAGTGATGAAATCACTACATTACAAGCTCATTTGCAAAATGCACCAAAAGATTATGATGCAAAGAGATCTTTGTTGAAAAAAGTAGCAAAGAGGAGAAGGCTTTTGAAATACATCAAAGCCGGAGATGTAGAGACTTATACAAAAGTTTCAAAAAAAATCGGTGTAAGAGTTTAAATTTATTTCGTTACATTTCCAAAAATGTCAACTGACTAAATTAAATTTTGTTTTTTTATTTTTCTAAGTTTTATTTTATAATGGCAAAAAACACATTCGCTCAACAAATCGAGAGTTGAGAGATAAAAATCCCTTTGATCAAAGAATGAAACAAGGTTAAAGGTACCATCTTAAAAGAGATTGAAAATGGAGTTTTAGTAGACTGTGCAGATGGAGCTTTTACATGAATCATCTTGTCAAAAGAGGTAAAAGAATTAAAGAGAAGTCACTATGATTTAGTACCAGGTAGAGAAATCGAATTAGAAATAGTAAATCCTGCAATCAGACATGAAGATGGATATTACATCGTTTCAGTGACAAAATTATTGCAATACGATGTATGGAAATCAATTCTTGGAAAATTTGAAAAGGATGAAATTATCACTGTGATACCTACAGAAGCAAACTTATGAGGATTACTCATAGATATGCACGGTATCAAATGATTTATACCTTTGTCTCAATTGGCTCCTATTCACTACCCTAGAGTAGAAGATGGAGATCAAGAAGCTATCTTTGATAAACTATTGGATTTAATTGGTAAAGAAATCTCTGTAAGAATTATCAATATTGATGAAGAAGAAAAGAGAATTATCTTGTCTGAGAGAGAAGCTCTAAAAGAAGAGAGAGAAAAAGTATTACAAGAATTGGAAGTTTGAAAAATCTTTGATGGAGTTGTTTCATGAGTATCTTCTTATGGATTATTTGTTACAATTGGAGGTACAGTAGAATGATTAGTCCATATTTCAGAGATTACATATGGACATGTAAACAATATCGATAAATTAGGAAAGATTGGAGACAAGATCAAAGTAAAAGTTATCTGATTAGAAAACGGAAAGATTTCACTTTCTTCAAAGAAATTGAAAGAAGATCCATGGACAGAATTACCAAAGAAATACAAAGTATGAGACATCATCGAATGAGAAGTTGTCAGATTTGTACCATATGGAGTATTCATCAGAGTATTTGATGATATCAACTGATTGGTTCACTTGAGTGAATTATCTCAGAAATCTGTAAACAATCCAAACGAAGTAGTTAGATTGTGAGAGACAGTAAAGGCTAAATTGATATTATTAGATCCAAAAAATAGGAAAATCTGATTGAGTATGAAAGATTTGGACAAACCAGTAGATGCTGAAAAATCTGAAAAACCAGCAAAAGCACCTAGAAAATCAGCTTCAAAATGATTGGAAGATGTAGTAAAAAATTTAGAAGAAATAGCTGAAGATTAAAATAAAAGAAGTCGCTAGTCGTTAGTCACTAGTCGCTAGAGGTTTAATACGTATTGTGTCTAGAGATTATCGGCAAGAGACTAGCGACTTTTTATTATGCTCAGGTGGCGGAATCTGGTATACGCGCAACGTTGAGGTCGTTGTGGACATTTGTCCTTGGGGGTTCGAGTCCCCTCTTGAGCAGAAAATAATTAATAATGAAGAATGAATAATGAAATACCAATTCTCAGTACAGGAACCATATAAGACATTTTTGTTGAATTGACAGAAAACTATCGAATGAAGATTAAATAGATGAAAATTTGTGAAAATAAAAAAGTGAGATATTTTACAATTTGAGACATGAGAATCGTTTTTGATAGAGGATATTACTAGACATGAGTCATTTATGGATATGATAACAAAATTTGGTAGAGGATGTATCATACCAGATGCAAAAGATGATAAACAAGCAATTAATATATATCATAGATTTTATTCCTCAGAGGATGAAAAAATGTATTGAGTATGTGCTATCCATGTAAAAAGATTATAAATTATTGATAATATTTTACAATTATTGTGCTCCTTTTTACTGTGTCCGGCTTTAGCAGGGAAGGAGCTCCCCGAAGGGGTGAGGATTTTAAAATCCCCCTCGGCTTCGCCGAATCCCCCTTTTTAAAGGGGGACACTTATTTATACATTAATCACATATTATGAGTTTGTTGGAACAAATACAAAAAGACTATATCGAAGCTATGAAAGCTAAAGATACGATTAAGAAGTCTGCATTAAACTATATTTTAGCACAGATAAAGAATAAAAAAATAGAACTCCAAAAAGAATTGGAAGATGTAGATATTGTCAAAATTCTCAAAAAAGAAATCAAAGCGATTTGAGAGACTATCTGATTTTTGGAAAAGACAGACAAAAAAGAAGAATTAGAAGAAGAAAAAGCAAAAAAATTATTACTAGAATTCTACTTGCCACAATGTAAATCAGAACAAGAGACTAAAGCAATCATTGAATGATTGATGTCAGAGCTTGGTATCACAGAATTGGCAAAACAGAGAGGATTAGTTATGAAAGAAATTAAGGCAAGATATGGAGAAGAAGTAGACTGATCTATTGCAAATTGAGTGATAAATAGTATGCTATAAAAATTCTGTCATTAAGAATAAAATTGTTTACCAATTTGATTTGTTTAAAAATAAATCACAATAAATGAAAAAAATCTTTTTATCTATATTATGTGTCTTTTGAATAAGCATTACATACGTATATTCTGCATGACCGTATGATCCATGTGTTTCTTGTATGCAGTGAGATTGTTGCTCGGAATGTGAAACAATTAGTTGTGAGATTTGGCAGGAATCACAAAATAATATTACAAATCGAAGAAACAGATGTTCAGACATACCTAGTAGTGAAATAAATGAAAATACTGTTGCCTATATAATCGAACAAGATGGTCATTGTTGCTTTGAAAGTATTAACAGCACATATAATTGTAACAATTGGGGTATCGCTAATACAGTTGATGAGCGAAGAAACAGATGTTCAGACATACCTAGTAGTGAAATAAATGAAAATACTGTTGCCTATATAATTGAGCAAGATGGACATTGCTGTTTTGAGTGATGAGAGGTATCTCCACAATGTGAATGTGATAATCCGCCAACAGCTTGACAGTGTGGAAGTGGATATGTTCTTGATTGAGCATGTTGTGTTATGGAATGTAGTGTCCCTACAGAAAAAAGGAATTGTAATCGTAGCTGATGGGATTGGAATGATTCAAAATGTAAGTGTGAATGCAACCCAAATAAATGATGTTGTGGTGTACAGCTCAATGTACCATTGCCATTCATAGGAGATTGTATAGAGATGACAACGAATAATAGTACAGCAGGATCAAGGACAGGATCTATCTCAGTAAATCAATTAAATGCATTCCCAGTATTGGTAAAATGAATATCCAAGATATTAGTCACATTGATTATGATATTTTCTATCATAGTAGTGATTGTAGCTTGACTCATGATGACTACAAGTGTAGCAAGTAAACAAAATTACGAAACATGATTAGAATATCTAAAAAAAGTACTCATATCGCTCATTTTATTGTGAACATCATGACTAATATTAAAATTAATTAATCCAAGTTTCTTTGGAGGATAAAACAAACTTTTTAACAATAAATATATAACTTATGGTAAACATTAAACTAGAATCAGGATGATTTTTGATAGAAAACAAAGTTTTATTTTGAGCTGATGCTCCACATCCAGATCATGTAAATTTAGCATTGGAAGCAGGACCAGATATAGTGGTAGAGAGACTTCCTCATGCAATTATCGAATATCCAGGAGAATATGATATTATGTGAGTCTGAGCTAAAGTCCTTTTGTGAGCTGAGAATAAATTAAATTATTTATTAAATCTTGATGGTAAAAAGATTTGAATTATTCAGACTCCAAGAATTTTGGAAGATGATGAAGTATGAGATATGGATGCTCGACTTTACATGGATGAATCAGTAGAAAAAAAGATAGATCAATTAGAATTATGATGAAAAAAAATCCAATTAAGCAATGAAGGATGAGTTTTGGATATAAAAATTAAAAATGATGATAATAATGATGTTGCACCAGTAAAAGCATCAGATGATGAAGAAGAGGAATAATTAATAATTAAGAATTAAGAAAGTCTCCTAAATTGTTCATTATTCATTATTAATTCTTAATTACTATAATTCCATCTCACTTTTCCATATCAATTTCGTTGTAAAAAATTTGCTTTTTTTGCAAATATTCGTATAATGAAGACATCTTAGATTTGAATTTTACCACATCGTCCAATACGAGAGTATTAGGTGTGTTTAAAATATTATTAATCTTTATCAAATAATTAGCATACTGATTTTTCTGTCAATCTATGAATGCAAAATCAATGGAATGTCATATCAATTTCATTGGATCGATTTGTAAAAAATCGAATGGGTATACAATCAAATTTTTCAATCCATACTTTCAAATATTTTGTATACCTTCCATGTAAGCAGGATACGATATCTCAAAAGAATAGAGTACTCATCACCATTCTTTGATGGTATTTGCGATAAAAATAGAGCTATATCAGACAGCACTACCAATTTCTAGACAAAACTTTGGTTTATATTGCTTCAGATGATTTCACAGAAAATTCTCAGTTTCTATGCTGATTATAGGGATAAATCTATTTGTACATGAATTTCTAAGTCCCGAGAGGTCCATCGTATAAATACAAATTAAAAATTTATTTAGATTTTATTTAACAAAATTATGACAGATTGAACAAGTTTATTATGATCTCTTAATATTGATTTTTTGAATAAAAACAATTCTAAAAGAGGAAGACCAAACCCAAAAAATGAAAATAAAAGTAATGTGACGAGCAAAATGCCTACTATCAAGAGACCTACACCTACAAATCACAATAGATGAAGAGTATCAGATCGCCAAAAGATACCAGCACCTTTGAAAGAGCAAGAATTGACTTCAGAGGCATTTTTGCGCCATCTTTGAAAGAAAAATTATGTAGATTTTGATGATCCTAGCAAATTGATTAAAAAATGAGAAAAACCAGTGAGGATATGAAGTCTCATGTGATTAGAGCAGGTCTGACAGTGTATGTTTATAGAGTATGACAATGATATCATCATCATCGATGCTGGTATGGAGTTTTGTGGAAAAGAAAATTTCTGAGCTGATTACATCATACCAGATATCTCATACATAAAAAGAAATATCAAAAAATTGAGATGAATAGTTTTGACTCACGGACATCTTGACCATATTTGAGCACTCAAAGATATCTTGCCAGAATTAGGATTTCCTACGATTTATACGACACCATTGAGTCTATGAATCATAAAAAAGACATTTGAAAATCCAAAAGATGCAGAGAAGCTCAGATACAAAATCATAGATCCAGATACTGATATTTTGAGATTATGATGCTTTACTTTGGAGTTTGTACCTGTAAATCACAATATCCCAGAGACATTGGCAATAGCAATCCAGACTCCAAAAGGATTAATTTTTGATTCAGCCGATTTCAAAATTGATCATACACCTGCTATCGATAGACCAGCAGATTTAGCAAAAATAGCTAGAATTTGAGCAGAATGAGTTAAATTATATATCTGAGACTCACTTGGAGCAAACAAAAAATGACGATCAGTATCAGAAAAACAAATCGGAGAAAATTTGGACGAATTAATCCAAAAGACAAAAAATAGGATGCTTATTGCGACATTTGCATCAAATATTGGTCGTATCATCCAGATCGTACAAAGTGCTATCAGATACAACAAAGTTGTATTCCTTTCAGGAAGATCTATGGTAAACAATGTAGAGATATGTCAGCAGTTATGATACATCAAAGTACCTCAATGATATATCCGCAAACTTTCAGAAGAAGTGGACACTTTCCCAGATGAGAGAGTTTTGATCCTATCTACATGAGCTCAATGAGAAGAATTTGCTTCATTGACTAGGATGGCTAGAAATGAACATGCTTTCATGAAATTTAGGAGATGAGATACAATTCTCATGTCAGCGACTCCAATCCCAGGAAATGAGACAGCAGTAAATGATATGATAAACAATTTAGTATTCAAAGATATTCGCCTCATCACAAACGATGATATCGATGTCCATGCTAGTTGACATGGTTGTGCAGAAGATCACAAATTGATGTTGTCTCTGCTTAGACCACAATTTTTCTTGCCATATTTCATGCCTGCAAAAGAGAGATATGCACACAAGAATCTAGCAATCGATATGTGAATGCCAGAAAATCATATCCTCATGCCAAGTAGAAATGGAGAAATAATTGAAATGTACGACAATGTTGTAATCCTCGGAAAAGATACATTAAAACTGGATACAGTAATGGTCGATGGAAAATGAATGTGACATCTATCATGAGAATATGTGATCAAAGCTCGTAGTATCATGGCAGAAGATTGAGTCTTAGCTTTGATTTTCAAAGTAGATGCTAAGACAAAAGAATTAGTCTGAAATATCCAAATTGAATCTAGATGATTCGTTTATTCATCAGAAGTGAAAGAGATACATACAAAAATTGTAGATTTTGTTAGAGCAAAATATATAGAAAATGCAAAGAGGAAAATGCAAGTAAAAGATAACCTAAAAATAATCAAAGAAGATCTATGAACTTTCATGGAGCAAATTATTGGTAGAGTGCCTATGATTATGCCAATGTTTGTGTACATTAATAAAGACACAAAGTTCGATGTTTCAAAAGATGAAGCAATACTAGGAATGACAATCGATGAACAGTGAGGTGGAAAAGATGATGAGTAATTTCCTTTTTTGTCCCCCTTTATTGAAAGGGGGTTTCGGCGCTGTGCCCGGCTTTAGCAGGGAAGCCGAGGGGGATTTTTTTCACAAATTTGAGCGAAG
>Ga0255059_10000325_pt1 | contig 10862 bp, 3 predicted proteins | sample 176RNAGHGlowgp2_FD_183551 | JGI IMG/M metagenome (GOLD analysis project Ga0255059, IMG submission 183551) | Metatranscriptome of sheep rumen microbial communities from Palmerston North, Manawatu-Wanganui, New Zealand - 1766 RNA GHGlow gp2... | ecosystem: Host-associated > Mammals > Digestive...
AAGTTTGAGATCAAGGCTCAAGTGGTTGATGCCGAGGGTAATCTGGACACCAGCTTCAACGGTGATGCAACGGTGACGCTGTATGACCGTGAGAAGCAGTTCACGACGTTGTCGTTTACAGTCTTGGACGAAAAGATTGAACGCAACATCTACTTTGACCGTCCCAAGCTGGCCGAGGTGACTGGCCGCGTGGTGAATGGCCAGTTCACCGGCATGATGATCGCCCCGCAATCGCCGTTGGCGCTCAACGAGGGTGTGCTGCTGCGCGTGTATGCCCACAAGGATGGTACCGATTACATGGTGAACGGCTTGACCAAGCAGGTGAAGATGTTGCCCTATGACGAGGCAACGGCCATTAGCGACACTCAAGCTCCGGTGATCACCGCCATGTTTGTCAACGACGAGTCGACTTTTACCGACGGTGCCATGATTGCTCCCAATGCGATGCTCTATATCACAGCTAGCGATGACGAGGCTATCAATATGCAGTCTAACTCGGTGCAGAGCAGCATGAAACTGCAACTCGACGGTGGCAAGACGTCCTACAACGACGTGACCTGCTATGCGACCGTTGGCGACGATGGCAAGACCGTGAACGTCGAGTTCCCGTTGTCGAGTCTGTCTGAGGGGTTGCATTCGTTGACCTACACCGTGTATGACATGCTGGGCAACAGCGACAGCCGCACGATCACGTTCATGGTGGGCACGGCATCGGTGGTGGATCTCGTGACCGACAGACTGCCAGCCTTTGTGGACGGCGACGTCAACTTTGACATCGACACCGAGCTGGCATTGACACCCGAGCTGGTGCTGCGCGTGACCGATGCTACCGGTAAGCTGGTGTGGATGACCAAGACCAGCGATTTCCCAGTGAACTGGGACATGACTGATATGGATGGCAACAAGGTGCCTGCGGGCCTGTACCGCTACTTTGGCACCTATAACGATGGCGTGAATTATGGTGGCACCCCCATCAATAAGCTGATCGTCCTTGACCCGTCAAGGGAACGCCAGCGGGGTGAGTAACGCCGCTTGGCGAGGTGGGCACGCATTCTGTTGCCGGCACCACCTCTAGCATCTTGATTTAACAAGCGCGGGAGCGAACCAGGTAAGCCTGGTGACGTTCCCGCGTTTGCATTTGTTTAGCAATTGTGTGAAAAGACAAAAAAACTAAGTCTTGGAGATGAGATACTAAAATCTTTTTTATTACCTTTGTGGTTTGAATAATTGGCACATGCAGGGCTTGTCCCGGATGAGTGTGCCATAACGAGAGTAGCAAGAAATCAACAAAAAGAGAAGATATGCGCAATCTGACGAGAATTCAATTTGTATGTGTGGTCTTGATGGCCATTCTGGGCGCTAGCTATGCGGGCGCGTTCGACACATCGGTTTATGCGACCCAATCCAGGCTCGCGACGGGCAAGTGGGTGAAAGTGACGATTCCCGAGAACGGAGTGTATGAGATTACCTATGATGAATTACGGGAGATGGGTTTCAACAATCCTGGTCAGGTCCATGTGTATGGCCAGGGTGGTGCCCGCATCAACGAGGTGCTCAACGGCACCGCCACTGATGATCTGGTACAGGTCCCCATCCTGCGCACAGGCAATAAGATCTGTTTTTATGGCTGCGGCCCTGTCGCCTTCAGCCTCAAGGACTACAATACAGCGACACGCTTTGTGCGCGACCTCAACCCGTATTCCCAGGTAGGCTGCTATTTCCTGACCGAGGAATCCACCGCCGATCTGCAGCCCCAAGACAGAGCGGTTCCCGTGGTTTCAAACTATGTGGACAATGCGGTGAGCTTGAACTATTTCTATCATGAGCGTGACCTCATGAGTGTCACCAACTCTGGCAAGGACATGCTTGGTGAGGATTTCTCCAAGCGCCGCATGTTCATCGACTACTACTTGCCTAACCTGGCCGACAGCAGCATTGTTGTGCATGCTACTATTGCCGGATATCCGTCAGAGACGGCCTATGCCAACGCTGTCATTCACAGTGGCGGATCAACCGATACTACTGCCTACACCACTTCATTGTCACGAGTTAACAAAATTCCGGATTCAAACTCCTACACGAAGTATAATTCAGCATCGCCTTATGCCGCGCTGCACTTGACTCATCCAGCCGAGCATGGCCAGTTTGAACCCATTTTCAAGTATCCCAGCGGGAGCGGATCGGCTTCTATTGCGCGTCTGGACTACTTCATCTTGAGTTACAAGCAAGAGAATATACTCGCCGGCGCCCCCGACAATCAGTTGCTGATGGGTTATGGTGTGTGCCGTGGAGCAGACCGCTTCTTGTTGCCAAATGCCCCTGCCAGCATGGTGCTGTGGTACATCAGCAATCCCAAGTTGCCGATGACTGTTGCCACCACCAGCTATGATGATGCTAGCGGTAAGGGCCGCTGCTTCTTTACCTCGCCTATTGCCAGCTCTCTCTATGTGGCATTTGACCCGACACAGACGCTGAAGAAGATCACTGCCTACGAGCCCGTGGCCAACCAGAACCTGCATGGCATGGCCGTTCCCGACATGCTGGTCATCACGACCGCGGCCTTCAAGGAGCAGGCCGAGCGTCTGGCCGACATGCACCGTGCCATTGACGGCATCGACGTGGCCGTTGTGCTCCAGGATCAAGTGTTCAACGAGTTCTCTAGCGGTGTGCGCGACGGCATGGCCTACCGCCTGCTGTGCAAAATGCTGTATGACCGCGATAATGTGAAATTCAGGAATCTGCTGCTGTTTGGCACTGGCTCATTTGACAACCGCGAGCTCATGGGTAGCCATCCCAATGATCTGCTCACCTATCAGAGTGATAACAGCAACTCCAGTGACCGTGCCTATACGAGCGATGACTTCTTCGGACTGCTGGACGACAACAGCGGCACCAATGTGGCCAGTGACAAGCTGCGCATCGGTATTGGCCGCATTACCTGTACCGATGTGGATGAGGCCCGCAGCGACGTTGACAAGATCGTCGAGTACTATGCCAACCCCGACTACGGTGTGTGGCGAAATAGCGCACTGGTCATCAGCGACTCTCCCGACTGGGGCGAGTACATGTTCCAGGGTCAGGGCTACAAGAACTTGATTGACAACAAGTTGAATACGGGAATGAACGTGAACACGGTTCACAACAGCATGTATCCCCGCTCGACGACCGAGCCTACATTTGCTGTTGACCGCAAGACCGCAACCGAGGGTAAGCGTAAACTGTCCATGGAGTTCAAGGCAGGTGCCTATTTCGCTACCTATGTGGGTCATGCAGGTGCAGTCTCGTTCACTAAGACCAACAAGATGTGGACCACTGGTGACGTCTCACGTACGGCCTATCCCCACTATCCCATCATGTCCACGGCCTGCTGTAACGTGGCCCACTTTGACAACGACTCGCGTGGCATCGCTGAGTTGATGTTCCACAAGCGTGATGGTGGTGCTATCGCACTGCTCACGTCGTCCCGCATGGTGTTCGCGTCATCTAACGACAAGTTGAACCAGTACTTCATCAATGCCCTGTTCAGTTATGACAGCAAGGGTTACATGCCCACGCTGGGTGAGGCTTACATGGCTAGCAAGCTGGGTTTCACCTCCCAGGATATCAACAAGATGTCATTCTTCCTGCTGGGTGACCCGGCGATGCGTATCAACTATCCCGTGTCCCGCTTCAACATCACCAGCGTGAACGGTACTGACGTGACCGACACGACCCGTACAGCCTCCATCAGCCCGCTGAGCAAGTTTGAAGTCAAGGCCCAAGTTGTGGATGCCGATGGTAACATTGATACCAGTTTCAACGGCGACGCCACGGTGATGCTCTATGACCGCGAGGATTACTTCACGACATTGAATTTCAATACATTGAATGGTACTAGAGAAGATCGTGACATCTATTGTGACCGTCCCAAGCTGGCTCAAATCGCAGGCCGTGTGGTCAATGGCCAGTTTACCGGCATGATGATCGCACCCAGGTCGCCGCTGGCCCGCAACGAGGGTGTGATGCTGCGCGTGTACGCCCACAAAGATGATACTGATGTTATGGTGAACGGTTTCACCAAGCAGGTGAAAATGCTCCCTCTCGATGAGAACAACGTGATTAACGATGGCGAGTCGCCTGTAATTACCTCGATGTATGTCAACGATGAGGCCACCTTTGCCGATGGCGCCTTGATTGCCCCCTCTGCTATGCTCTACATCAGCGCAACCGATAACGAGGCCATCAGCATGCAGCCCAACTCGGTGAGCAACACGATGATCCTGCAACTCGACGGCGGCAAGCAGTCCTATGGCGAGGTGACTTATTACGCTACCGTAGGCGAGGGCGGCAAGACGGTGAACATTGAGTTCCCGCTATCGAACTTGACCGAAGGCCTGCACACGTTGACCTACACCGTGTATGACATGCTTGGGAACAGTGCCAGCCGCACCATCTCGTTCCTGGTGGGCCAGGCATCGGCTGTCGAACTGGTGGCCGACAAGCTGCCCGCCTTCCTGGATGGCGACGTCAACTTTAATCTGGACTCTGAATTGACAACGTCTCCCGAAATGGTAGTGCGTGTGACCGACGCTGTCGGCAAACTCGTGTGGATGACCAAGACGAGCAGTTTCCCTGTTCAATGGGATATGAGAGATATGGATGGCAACAAGGTGCCTGCGGGCTTGTACCGCTACTTTGGTACCTACAATGATGGCGTGAACTATGGTGGTACGTCAATCAACAAGCTCATCATCCTTGAACCTGTCAAAACCGCTGTCAACTGACACTTTCCGTGCGGCTGTTGTCAGCCCTGTTATGCTTGAAAATTATTAATCGAGAAACATGAATTGAAGATATGCTCAAACTGAATAAACTGCAACTTGCATGCGTAATCCTGATGGCCGTCTTGTGTGCAGGACATGCGGGTGCGTTCGACACGTCAAAGTATGCGTCCCAGTCCAAGCTTGCCACGGGCAAGTGGGTCAAAGTGATGGTGCCCGAGAGTGGTGTGTACGAGATTACCTATGACGAGCTGCGCAAGATGGGCTTTGACAACCCGTCCCAGGTGCATGTTTATGGCCATGGTGGTAACCGCATCAGCGAGGTGCTTAATGGCAAGGCTGTCGATGACTTGAAGGCTGTGCCTATCTTGCGTGTGAACGATAAGATCTGCTTCTATGGCAATGGCCCTGTAGCCTTTACCATGTCTGAATACATGAGCGTGCCCCACTACACACGCGTGTTCAATCCCTATTCACAGGAAGGCTGCTATTTCCTGACCGAGGAATCGACACCTGACGTGGTCCCCATGCGTAAAGCGGTGCCCTCGGTGAGCAGCTATGTGAACACGGCCAGCAGCATGAGTTTCTATTATCATGAGCGGGACCTGATGTCGGCAGCAAGCTCGGGCAAGGAAATGCTGGGTGAGGACTTCGCCAGAAACCAGCTGCTGGTGGACTACTACCTGCCGCAGCTGTCTGACAGCACCCTGGTCCTGCAAACCGCCCTTGCCGCCAATGTGCTGGAGACTTCCTATGCCAACGCGGTACTGCATAGCGGCAATGGAACCGACACAACGGCTTACCCCGAAGCGTCATCAGTCCTCTACATGCCGCTGGAAAATGTGTATTACAATGTCGCTTCTCCATCTGCCGCGATCAAGCTCAGTCATCCGCAACAACGTGGACAGTTCGAGCCCATCCTGAAGAACTCCAGTGGCACGAATTCGGCCTTGTTGGCGCGTCTGGACTACTTTATCCTGACTTATAAGCACCATAATATCCTTGTCGGTATGCCCGACAACCAGATGCTCATGGGTTATGCCATGACTTCGGGCAAGGAGCGCTTGATGCTGCCCTATGCCACGTCGAGCACTGTGGTGTGGTTTATCAACAACACCCAGTCGCCCATGGTGGTGCCCACCACGGCCTATAACGAGGGAAATACACACGGCTTGTCTTTCTTCGCTAACCCGATCAGCTATGCGACCTATGTGGCCTTTGATCCGGCCAAGACATTGAAGAAGATATCCCGTTATGAACCGGTGGCCAACCAGAACCTGCACGGCATGCCCGAGCCCGACCTGCTGATTATTGCCTCGACGGCATTCAAGGAGCAGGCCGACCGCCTGGCCGACATGCACCGCGCTATTGACGGTATCACCGTGGCCGTGGTGACCCAGGATCAAGTGTTCAACGAGTTCTCGAGTGGCACGCGCGATGCAATGGCTTACCGCCTGCTGTGCAAGATGCTCTATGACCGTGACAATGTTAAATTCAAGAACCTGTTGCTGTTTGGCACGGGCTCATTTGACAACCGTGAACTCATGGGCAGTCATCCCAATGACCTGCTCACTTACCAGAGTGACGAGAGCAACATCCTGGAACAGAGCTACACCAGTGATGACTTCTTCGGTATGCTGGCCGATAATTCGGGCGCTAATCTGGCAGCCGACAAGCTCAGCATCGGAGTAGGCCGCATCACTTGTGCTGACGTGGATGAGGCCCGCAGCGACGTTGACAAGATCATTGATTACTATGCCAATCCTGACTATGGGGTGTGGCGCAACAATACCATCGTGTCGAGTGACTCACCCGACGGCGGAATGTATATGTTCCAGGCACAGGGTTACAAAGACATGATTGAGGGGAGTCTGAATACGGGCATGCATGTGAACACGGTTCACGACAGCATGTACCCGCGTTCGCCTAACGAGCCCACCTATGCGGTCGAGCGCAAGACGGCTACCGAGGCCAAGCAGCGCTTGAGCTACCTGCTCAAGGATGGTGCTTACTTTGCAACCTATGTAGGGCACGCAGGTTCAGTTAGCTTGACTAAATATAACAAGATGTGGACCATCTCGGATGTGGCCAACACATCTTATCCTTACTATCCCATCATGTCATTGGCTTGCTGTGACGTGGCCCACTTTGACAACACCACACGAGGCATCGCCGAGTTGATGTTCCACAAGCGTGACGGTGGCGCTATCGCCCTGTTGACATCAGCGCGTATGGTATCCGCCATGCCTAACAATCAGTTGAACCGTAACTTCATCAATGCCCTGTTCAGCTATGACCGCACGGGCGTGATGCCTACAGTGGGCGAGGCCTACAAGGAGGCAAAACTGTCATTCGTCGGTGCCGACATGAACAAGCTGTCTTTCTTCCTGCTGGGCGATCCCGCCATGCGGGTGAATTATCCGACTCCCCGCTTCAACATCACCAGCGTGCACGGAACCGATGTGACCGACACGCTCAATGCCGAGGTGTACCCACTGTGTCGCTTTGAGATTAAGGCACAGGTCGTTGACGGCCAGGGTAATGTGGACCGCAGCTTTAATGGCGATGCCACGGCAACGCTTTATGGCCACGAGAACCTGTTTACGACACTGAGCAACATCATGGGCACAGAGGAACGCGAAATCTATATGGACCGCACTAAACTGGCCGAGATCTCGGGTAGGGTAGAGAACGGCTTGTTTACGGGCTCGATGATTGCTCCCCGTGTACCCTATGGCCGCTCCTCAACCGTGTTGACGTCGATGTTGCGCGTGTATGCCCACAAAGACAGTAGCGACTGCATGGTGAATGGTGTCACCAAGCAGATCATCATGCTGCCCTATGACGAGTCTAAGGTCATTGAGGATAACGAGGCTCCCGTGATTACTGCCATGTACCTGAATGAGGAGAGCAGCTTTGGCGAGGGTGCTGTCGTTTCGCCCAATACGATGCTCTATATCAACGTGACCGATAACGAGGGCATCAACGTTCAGGCCAATTCCCCCTCCAGCAGCATGAAGTTGTCGCTCGATGACGGCAAAGCGTCATTTGGTGACATCCTGTGTGGCGCTAACGTTGCCAATGGCAACAAGTCGGTGTCAATCGCTTACCCGCTGACCAACCTGACCGATGGCCTGCATACGCTCACCTATACCGTGTATGATATGCTGGGCAACAGTGCCACCCGCACCATTTCGTTCCTGGTAGGGCATGCATCAAGTGTCGACATCGTTGCAGACAAGTCGCCCGCGATGATCAACAATCCGGTGAATTTTGACTTGCAGGCCAGCGGAATGCTGCATCCTGAGGTGACCCTGCGCGTGACCGATGCGACAGGTAAACTTGTGTGGATGACCACGACCGACACCTTCCCCGTCAGCTGGGACATGAAGGACATGGATGGCAACAAGGTGCCGGCGGGCCTGTACCGCTACTTCGGCTCCTATAACGATGGCGTGAACTATGGTGGCACTCCCATCAACAAACTCATCGTTCTTGAGCCTGTCAAGACGGCCCGAAAGTAATATCCTGGAAGAGTATAATTCCCGTGAGCATGTCTCCCTTGCTGCTCTTGTGGTTTTAAACACTGTGTAACTGAAAAACTATATACAATTAATAATATTATATGTCGATAGATCAAATACTGGCACAAGCAACCGCCCAGGCGGTGAAAGAGTTATATGGCGTGGATTTCCCCGTCGAGAAGATAGTTCCCCAGACGACCAAGAAGGAGTTTGAGGGCAATGAAACGATTGTCGTCTTCCCGTTCCTGAAGGCGTCGCACAAGGCGCCCGACGTGACGGCCCAAGAGATAGGCGAGCACATGCAGGCCCACTGTGACGCGGTGGAGAAGTTCAATGTCATCAAGGGCTTCTTGAACATCACCATCAAGCCATCATTCTGGACCAGCGTGCTCAAGCACGTGGCTTCGACACCCGACTATGGTTTCACAGCTGCTAGTGATGATAGCCAGCTGGTGATGATCGAGTATTCCTCGCCCAACACCAACAAGCCGCTGCACTTGGGACATGTGCGCAACAACCTGCTGGGCTTCAGCCTCTCCAAGATTATGGAGGCCAACGGCTACAAGGTGGTGAAAACCAATATCGTCAACGACCGTGGTATTCACATCTGCAAGTCGATGCTGGCATGGCTCAAGTGGGGCAACGGCGCTACGCCCGAGTCCTCCGGCAAGAAAGGCGACCACCTGATTGGCGACTTCTATGTGGCCTTTGACAAGCACTATAAGGCCGAAGTCAAGGAACTTGTCGAGAAAGGCATGAGCCAGGAGGAGGCCGAGAAGCAGGCTCCGCTCATTCAGGAGGCTCACGACATGCTGCGTCGCTGGGAGGCTGGCGATAAGGAGGTGCGCGCCCTGTGGGAGAAGATGAACAATTGGGTTTATGCCGGTTTTGACGAGACCTACCGTCGCATGGGCGTCTCGTTTGACAAGATTTACTACGAGAGCGACACCTACCTGGTGGGCCGCGATACCGTGCTCAATGGTTTGGAAAAGGGTTTGTTCTACCGCAAGGAGGACAACAGCGTGTGGGCCGACCTCACCAGTGACGGTTTGGATCACAAGCTGCTGCTGCGCAGCGACGGCACGTCGGTCTATATGACTCAGGACATCGGCACCGCCCAGTTGCGCTACAAGGACTATCCCATTGACCGCATGGTCTATGTCGTGGGCAACGAGCAGAACTACCACTTCCAGGTGCTCTCGCTGCTGCTCGATAAGCTGGGCTTCAAGTGGGGCAAGGATCTGGTGCACTTCTCCTATGGTATGGTGGAGTTGCCCAACGGCAAGATGAAGTCCCGCGAGGGCACCGTTGTCGATGCCGATGAGCTCATGGACGAGATGATTGCCACGGCCACCGAGATGGCTGGCGAGCCTGGACGTCTGCAGGGTGTTCCCGAGGAGGAGCGCGAGGACGTGCTGCGCATGATTGGCTTGGGCGCCTTGAAGTACTTCATCCTCAAGGTTGACCCCAGGAAGACCATGCTGTTTGACCCCAGCGAGTCTATCGACTTCAATGGCAATACGGGCCCCTTTATCCAGTACACCCATGCCCGCATCAAGTCGGTATTGCGCAAGAGTGGTGAGGATTATAACGCCGTGGACATCAGTGCTGTGGCTCCCAACGAAAAGGAGACTTCGCTCATCCAGAAACTGGCCGACTTCACTGTCGCCGTCAACGATGCCGGCCGCAACTACAGCCCCGCCCTGATTGCCAATTACGTTTATGACCTGGCCAAGGAATACAACCAGTTCTATCATGACTACAGCATTCTCAAGGAGCAGGACGAGAAGGTGCGCGCCTTCCGTCTGTTGCTGAGCGCTACCGTTGCCGACGTCATTTGTCGCGGCATGTCGCTGCTGGGAATCGAGGTACCCGAGAGGATGTGATCCATCGGTAGTTGGCATAGTTTTTGCAACTAAAAACCAAGAACTGAAAACTAACAACTAAAAGACATGAACAATTGGAATAATAACTTCGAGAACGGCTATCAGACTGCCGCTCAAGCTGAGAATTCGCTGACGCTTCAGCGTTATGTCGCTGGCGTGATGCGCAAGGTGTATGGAAAGATGACATTGGGCCTGTTGGCCACTGCTCTCACGTCCTATCTGATGCTGTCCAGCCCGGCTTTGTTGACCATGCTGTTCAGTAGCACATTCTCAATTTGGATCTTGTTTGCCGTCGAATTGGGCCTGGTTATCTACCTGAGTGCCCGCATCGACAAGTTGAGCACGGGCACCGCCACCGCCTTGTTCTATGCCTACAGTATCTTGAATGGTGTGGCGTTAACCCCCATCTTCCTGGTATATACTGGTGTGTCGATTGCCACGACCTTTGCGATTACGGCAGGCACTTTTGGCGCCATGACCATTTTCGGTTATGTGACGCGTCAGGATTTGTCCAAGATCGGCTCCTTCCTGATCATGGCCCTGTTTGGTCTCATCGTGTGCGCTCTGGTGAATCTCTTCTTCCGGAATACGATGTTTGAACTGCTCATCAGTTGCGCCGGTGTGCTCATCTTTGTGGGCCTTACCGCTTGGGATACTCAAGCCATTAAGCGTATGAGCGCCGAGGCCGACCC
>Ga0255059_10000326_pt1 | contig 10862 bp, 8 predicted proteins | sample 176RNAGHGlowgp2_FD_183551 | JGI IMG/M metagenome (GOLD analysis project Ga0255059, IMG submission 183551) | Metatranscriptome of sheep rumen microbial communities from Palmerston North, Manawatu-Wanganui, New Zealand - 1766 RNA GHGlow gp2... | ecosystem: Host-associated > Mammals > Digestive...
CAGAATTTCATCCTTGCGGTCTGAACCGGTTCATTGTCCGGCTTACTTTTTTTCAATGATTTCACCGGTATGTGTCTTCCAGATGGAGTTTTCCGGTACCACCCCTCTGACACAGCTGGTCGGATAGATCTGACAGTTTCTGCCGATGACAGTACCGGGATTCAGAACGGAATTACAGCCGACCTCGACATGGTCGCCAAGCATGGCACCGAACTTCTTCAGTCCGGTTTCCACATGTTCCGTATCCGAATGCACCACCACCAGGGTTTTGTCTGACTTTACATTGCTGGTAATGGATCCGGCACCCATATGACTGTAATACCCGAGTATGGAATCACCGACATAGTTGTAATGCGGTACCTGCACATGATCAAACAGAATGACATTTTTCAGCTCAACAGAGTTTCCGACAACACAATCCGCCCCGACCAGAGCACTGCCTCTTACAAACGCGCAGTGGCGGACTTCAGTATTGGGGCCGATAATGCACGGGCTGCCAAGATATGCAGAAGGAAAGACTTTGGCAGTCTTATGAACACAGACATTTTCACTGACTTCTTCATATTCGTCTTTGCTCAGTGTTTTTCCAAGTTCTGTAATGAATTCCTTGATTCCCTTCAGTGCTTCCCAGGGATAGGTGAACTGCTTCAGATAATCCTTCGCAAGTGTGTGATCAAGATCGTACATTTCCTCAATCGTATACATAGTTATCTCCCTTTTCACGGAATTCATTATACTCTCCAGTATCTCTCGAACAAAGTATTTCCGGTTTCTTTATCATGCTGACATGCTCAGCGCAGGATGCGCTCGTTTTCTTCCGCGGCAAGAAAAGGCCAGGCCTCATAGCCATCGATCCGCTTCAGATGGATCGAATGATCATCCTCTTTCACCAGGCTTACCCTTCCTGCCCATGGCTCTCTTGTACCGCCGTTTTTGGTAAAGGCAAACAGCAGAAAGGAACCGGTTTCCTCTTTTGTGATCCGAGAGACACCACGGAATACACGGTATCCGTTTCCCTTCAGCGCAACCGCGGCTGTACTGTCATAAAAGAAACGGACCTCCATCTGTTCATCTGACCAGATGCCTGAGCAGAGGCTGTCGGCTGAATAGGACGGAACCATATACAGGACTTCCTGCTGTTCCATCACCCGGGCAAGTTCTGATTCCAAATAAGGAAACTGAGAGGGCTGACGGTTGTCTTTTTCCAGTTCCACTCCGGAATCCATGACCGGCTCATGATTTTCATTCAGCCCGGTAAGAATGACAGAATGATCCGTCACGGTGATTTTCCAGAAAGGAAAATCGGATTCCGTATCCTGTCCTGCCATCGCAAAATCAGAATAAATCCGGGCAGACGCGGTAAAACTTTCTTCATGAGAGGAAAGAACGGATGGATCTTCCGGATTCAGAACCATGGCGGAGAACATATACTCACTGTCCTCCATATAGCTGTTGATATGAATCCATACCTTGTCAAAGGCTTCCCAGAATTCCCAGACCTCCTTTTCCTGGGCGTTCATCTTCTTCACATATTTCCCGATCAGCTTCTCCCGAAGCGACAGATCCGGCAATTGATCCGTATCTTTTTCATCCGCCTTATTCAGAAGCACTTCTTCGCCGCTGTCCCTGCGGTAAAGCTTTCCGTTTTCAGAAGAAAACGTTCGGTTTTCCTTATCGCAGAGAATGGAAAGGGATGGCTTCCGAAAGACCACAACCCCTGTTTCATCAATTGATCCCGTCCATCCAAGTGAGCCGACCAGTTTGATATCCTCAATCGTGGATGGAAGAACCAGCTGCCCTTCCGTCAGCCGGTATTCACACGGAAGCCCATAAGCGCCGGACTGGCTCTGATGGTTTCTCAGCTGAGCGAGCTCCCCCTGCGGCATGATCTGAAACGGGGAAGGCACTCCGGTCCCAAAGAATCCACCCAGGGAAACCACCTCGGCGTTTTCAATCCGGTCCGCGACACGGATGACAAAAGGCTCATCAGAGACTGTCCAGTTTACTTCCGACGCGAATGCTTTTCTGCCGCTGTGGCTGATGCTGTAGGATATCCCATCCGCTTCCGCATGACGATCATAGCCAGTGCATCCCAGACAGAAAATCACAGAAAATACTGCTGTCATTCTGATCCATTTCATCGCTGTTTTCTCCAGAACCCGCTTTTCATGAAAGCATGGTTTTCCTTCTTCTGTCTCCATTATAAGAGTTTCAGTGTTTCTGAAAAGAAACTGCGCGGAAAAATAAAAGCTGAAGGTATTCTGCAGCCTCCAGCTTTCTTTCCTTATGCCATTGCGGAAACGTCCTTGACGGAAACCGTATAATCTCCGTCTGCGGCATCCACAATCAGAGTATGTCCCTCAAGGTTTGGATCCTCAAGAATCTTCCTGGCGACAGCGGTTTCAATCGTCCGCTGAATATGACGCTTCATGGGTCTTGCGCCATAGGTAGGATCTGTTCCATAAAGGATGATGTTGTTCTTCGCCGCGTCCGTCACCTCAAGATCGATATCCTTTTCCTTCAGACGGTTTCTCAGCTGATCGAGGAACTTGTCCGCAATCTGCTTCATGGTATCGCTGCTCAGGGCATTGAACACAATGACTTCGTCAATCCGGTTGATGAATTCCGGCTTGAAATACTTGGTGATTTCGGCGCGGTAGTGATCTTCTCTTTGATCCTTGTCGGTTTCAAAGGCGAACTGACTTCCAAGGTTGCTGGTCATGATGATGATCGTATTCTTGAAGTCAACCGTGACACCCTTGGAATCCGTCACCCGTCCGTCATCGAGAATCTGAAGCAGAACATTGAATACATCCGGGTGAGCCTTCTCCACTTCATCCAGCAGAACGATCGAATACGGATTTCTGCGGATCGCTTCCGTCAGCTGACCGCCTTCGTCATATCCGACATATCCCGGAGGCGCTCCGATCAGACGGGAAACACTGAATTTCTCCATATATTCGGACATGTCGATCCGAACGATCTTCGATTCATCATCGAAGAGCTGCTGGGCAAGTGCCTTGGCAACCTCCGTTTTACCTACACCGGTCGGCCCGAGGAACAGGAAGCTTCCAAGCGGACGGTTCTCATCCTGAATCTGAGCCTTGGAACGCATGATCGCATCGCTTACAAGACGGAGCGCTTCATCCTGTCCCATCACTCTGGTACGCAGGAAATCCGGAAGATGCAGAATCTTCTGACGCTCGGTGGAAAGCAGACGCGTAACCTCGATATGCGTCCAGCGGCTGACAATTTTCGCAATCATTTCTTCATCAACCACCTGCTGAATCATGGAATCACTTCCGCTGATTGCCGCGGCCTGGCGGATCTTCTTTTCAAGACCCGGAATCGTATCATACTGCAGCTTGGCTGCGGTCTCATAATCGGTATCGTTCTGCGCCTGGGTCAGCTGAAGCTTGGCAGCCTCGAGCTTTTCCTTGTCTGCCTTCATCTCATCCAGTGCTTTTTTCTCAGACTGCCATCTCGACATTCCCGCTTCTTTCTTCTCTTTCAAAGTCGCAAGCTCGCGCTGAATGTCTTCCCTGCGCTCAATTGTCCGGGCATCTTCTTCGTCATGGAGAGACGCCAGTTCAATCTCCAGGGTCATGATCTTTCTGGAAAGCTGCTCCAGTTCTTCCGGCATGGAGTCCATCTCCACCCGAAGACCCGCGCAGGCTTCATCGATGAGATCGATTGCCTTATCCGGCAGAAAGCGGTCAGTGATGTACCGGTTGGAAAGCGTAGCGGCGGCGATGATCGCCTCATCCTTGATTTCCACGCCATGGTGACTTTCAAAGCGGTCCTTCAGACCTCGAAGAATCGCGATCGTATCTTCCACTGAAGGTTCATTCACCATGACTTTCTGGAATCTTCTTTCCAAGGCGCGGTCCTTCTCAATATATTTGCGGTACTCATCAAAAGTCGTGGCACCGATGCACTTGAGTTCGCCTCTTGCAAGCATCGGCTTCAGAAGATTCGCTGCGTCCATGGAGCCTTCGGTTTTTCCGGCACCGACCAGATTATGAATCTCATCAATGAAGAGAATGATTTCGCCGTCTGCCTTCTTGACGGAATTCAGAACTCCCTTCAGACGTTCCTCAAATTCTCCCCGATACTTCGCACCGGCGATCAGAGCACCCATGTCCAGTTCAATGACCCGCTTGTTCTTCAGTCCCAGCGGCACATCATTTTCCATGATCCGCCATGCCAGCCCCTCTACAATCGCTGTCTTTCCGACACCCGGTTCACCAATCAGAACCGGATTGTTCTTGGTTTTTCTGGAAAGAATTTCAATGACTCTGCGGATTTCCTCATCCCGGCCGATCACCGGATCGATTCTTCCGTCCTTTACATCCTGAACCAGGTCATGCCCGTACTTCTGAAGTGCATCAAGCTGACCTTCATTTGTCTTTTCATCCATACGCATGCCTCCCCGGCGGTCATCTTCCGCTTTTTCCACATCAGCCGCATTGAAGTGAAACGTTCTGATCATCTGTTTGACCACTTCGCTTCCGCCGGACATCAGTCCAATCAGAAGCGCCGCAGTGCTCATGTAGGTATCGCCCTTTTTCTTCATGTAGTCCAGGGCTTTGGTATAGCCTTCCGACACATATCTCGAAAGAAGCGGCTGTCCGGCAGAATCCGTTGTCCGGGAAAGCCGGTTCACATAGGTTTCGACAAATGCCGCAAGCTCATTCTTATCTGCCGCAACTCTCTGCCAGATTCCGTCAAGACCGTTGTCTTCGATCATTGCCTGAAGAATATGTTCCACAGTCAGCTCCGGGTTCCGGTTCTGCTGTGCCTTGGTAAGAGCAGCCATAATAATGGACTGCAGTGATTCTGTCATTTTTTCAATATCCATAAGGCCTCCTTCCTCCGCACTAAGCGGAAAACTGATCCCCTTTTTAGTTCATGAATGAGTTGAGAAACTTATCCCAGATATTTTCCTTACCCGGCTTATCCTCCAGCTCCTTCAGCTGCTGATAAAGCGCCTTTTCCTTTGCGGTCAGTTTCTTGTCAATCTTGATCCGCACGGTGCATAACTGATCACCTGGCTTTCCGCCGCGGGGATCAGGCACACCGACACCCTTCAGACGCAGCTGGGTCCCTTCCTGGGTTCCGGCCGGTATTTTCATGGTCACTTCGCCTTTGATCGTCGGAACATCAACGGTTGTTCCGATTGTCGCATCTACCGCGGTGATCGGAATTTCAAGCAGAATGTTCTTCCCGTCCCGGATGAACTTTTCATGCGGACGGACCCGGATTTCAAGATAGAGATCTCCGTTCGGCCCGCCATTGGCACCGCGTTCTCCCTTTCCGGGAATCCGCAGTCTCTGGCCGTCATTGATTCCGGCCGGAATGGTCACATCCACTTCGCTGTTCTTTTTCTCAAATCCGCTGCCGGCGCATTTCGGGCAGACCTTGCGGATCCGCTTGCCGGTCCCGCGGCAGTCCGGACAGATACTCTGGCTCTGCATTACGCCAAGGATCGTACGCTGGGTTGTAAGAACCGAGCCGCGTCCCTTACAGGTCGGACAGGTTTCGATGTCAGACGCAGACGCTGCCCCGCTTCCGCCGCAGGCACTGCAGGTTTCGTCATACTGAACGCGGATCGTCTTATGGCCGCCAAAGCACGCCTCCATGAATTCCACATCCAGACGCATCAGCCTGTCATCACCGCGTATCGGTCCGGTGTTTGCCCGGCTGTAGGAACGACCGCCAAAGCCGCCGCCCATATCGCCTCCGAAGAAGGATGAGAAGATGTCGCCGAAGTCATCAAATCCACCGCCGCTGAAACCGCTGAAGTTCTGTGCTCCGTCCATGCCCGCAAACCCGAACTGATCGTAGGTCTGCCGTTTCTGGGGATCGCTCAGGACCTCATACGCTTCATTGATTTCCTTGAATTTTTCTTCGGCATCCGGTGCCTTGTTCACATCCGGATGGTATTTCTTTGCCAGCTTCCGGTAGGCTTTCTTGATTTCATCTTCACTGGCGCCCTTGGATAATCCAAGCACCTCATAATAATCGCGTTTATCTGCCATAACCACCTCCTAGCCGATACTTGCCGCAAAAGCACTGAGGCTGTTTCCGCCGGTGACTCTCACCCTCGGAAGCGCAAGCGGATCCATATCAGGCCGGATCTTTCCGGGCTCTGTCGTAAATGCCAGCTTTGCCCCGCCGTCTCTGACAATTGATTCGGCATTTGTATTGATATCTCCAAACGGATAGCAGTATACAAATCCGCCATCCACATAGTCAAATGACTGTATCGTATCCTGTACGCCAGCGTCATGGTCCATGCATAACAGCAGGCCTCCATGACCCATTCCTGAGCATCCTCCGGTATGAGTCAGGAATCCATGCGACTGCAGTTCCATACCGTTCTCCCGCATTTCCCATAGTTCATAGGGCATCTCTGGAGGCTGCCAGCCGCAGATCACAAAGTTTGTCGCATGCATGCCGTATTCTGTAAAGACCGGCATGGCATACTGATGTACGCTTGGATCCGCGTCATCAATCGTAATCGCAACACAGCCCGGCGCAACACTTGCCCTTTTTTCCATCCAGTACTGCACTTCCCGCATGGTAAGCGCGTCTCTTCCGTTTTCCTTCAGATAGTTCAGATGGCTGGCAAGTTCATTGACTTCGACATAGTTTCCATCCACTCTCTGACCGCCATCGGCCTCTGAGTAGAAGAAATGGTACATGAGCACCGGGATTTCACGGGCGTTTTCCGGAACTTCCTCTGTCGTCTCTGTAAGTGATGCGACATCCTCAGCCGGGATGAAGAAAATCCCATTCATGAGCCGGATGCCATATGGCTCCGTATCGGTCGCACTGACATAAACCGGATATTCATGACTTTCCTGGATTCTGGCGATCACATTTCCCGCTTCATCCTGAATACGGTAGGAATCCTTTGTGGTGATCGTACGGTTCTGCTTCAGAAGTCTGCTGTCACGGGCAAACCAGCGGCTGCTTGCCGAAAGGTCACTGCCGCATACCCAGAAGTCACTGTCAGAAACCGCAACATACGCCCCATCCTGCTCCTGCGCGATATCCAGAAGCACATCCGTTCCAAGGTGACCTGCCTCTTTGAAGCCACCGGCCTTTCTGACATAAAGCGGCGCGTTTTCATTCACCGCTGCCTTATGCCCGAAAAACTCAGAATAATCCACTCCTGGGTTGCGAGCAGAGGAACTGAATGCCTCGGAAGTTTCAGCCGGCCTGGAAGGATCCGGGGATCCCGGTTCTTTTTTCCCGGAACATCCTTCAGTAACAGGATGGAAAGTCCCGCAGTCAGTACCGCAAGAAGAGAAACTCCCAGGATCACTCCCAGGAATCTGCTCTTTCTGCGTTTTTTAGTTCTTTTCCTTGAAGTCGGCATCCACTACATCATCATTCGGTCCGGAAGCACCTGCGCCAGCACCGGCACCGGCCTGTCCGCCGTTCTGATACATCTGCTGTGCCATCGCGTTAGCCGCCTGTTCCAGCGCATCCAGCTTGGTCTTGAGGCCATCCATGTCATTGTCATCGATTGCCTTCTGCAGCTCATCGCGGAGCTTCTGAACCTCTGCCTTCTGCTCGGCAGGAACATTGGCATTGTCGTTCTTGAGGGTTTCGTCGATCTGGTTGATATACGCTTCCGCCTTGTTGCGGGTTTCGATATCCGCCTTCTTCTTGTCATCCTCAGCCTTGTGCATCTCTGCTTCCTTGACCATCCGGTCGATCTCATCATCAGAAAGTCCGGAGGAGTTGGTGATGGTAATGGACTGTTCCTTGCCGGTTCCCTTGTCCTTGGCGCTGACGTGAACAATAACGTTGACGTCAATGTCGAAGGTTACTTCAATCTGAGGAACACCACGGCGGGCCGGGGCAATGCCGTCAAGCTGGAAGTTTCCAAGCGTCTTGTTGTCATTTGCCATCGGTCTTTCACCCTGCAGAACGTGGATATCTACTGCCGGCTGATTGTCAGCAGCGGTAGAGAAGATCTGTGACTCGGATGTCGGGATGGTGGTGTTGCGCGGAATCAGTGTGGTCATGACGCCGCCGAGTGTTTCAATACCAAGAGACAGCGGTGTGACATCAAGCAGAAGCACATCATTGACATCACCGGCAATGACGCCGCCCTGAATCGCTGCACCAAGGGCAACGCATTCATCCGGGTTGACGCTCTTGTTCGGCTCTTTGCCGAGTTCTCTGCGGACTGCTTCCTGAACGGCCGGAATACGGGTGGATCCGCCGACAAGCAGGACATTGTCAATGTCACCTGCGGAAAGCTTGGCATCCTTGAGGGCCTGACGTACCGGAACCATGGTCTTTTCAACCAGGTGCTTGGTCATGTTGTCAAACTGTGCCCGGGAGAGCTTTGTCTCGAGGTTCAAAGCGCCGCTGCCGTCCTTTGCCATGGCAATAAACGGAAGGGAGATTTCAACCTCCAGCATGCCGGAGAGATCCTTCTTGGCCTTTTCCGCCGCGTCCTTGAGACGCTGCAGTGTCATGTTGTCTGCCTTGAGATCAATGCCGTGTTCCTTCTTGAAGTTATCATTCAGCCAGTCAATGATCACATTGTCGAAATCATCACCGCCAAGTCTTGTATCACCTGCGGTGGCGAGAACCTCGAAGGTTCCGTCCGCAATATCGAGAATCGAAACATCGAATGTTCCGCCGCCGAGGTCATAGACCAGAATCTTCTGTTCCTTATCGGTATTCTTGTCCATGCCGAAGGCAAGCGCGCTGGCAGTCGGTTCATTGATAATCCGGACGACATCCAGTCCGGCAATCTTTCCGGCATCCTTTGTCGCCTGACGCTGTGCGTCGTTGAAGTATGCAGGTACCGTAACAACTGCCTTCTCAACCGGCTCACCGAGATACGCTTCCGCATAGCTCTTGATATAGGAGAGAATCATTGCGCTGATTTCCTGCGGTGTATAGTCTTTTCCTTCCAGGGTGACTTTCTCATCTGTGCCCATCTTTCTCTTGATGGAATAAACCGTATTGCGGTTGGTAATCATCTGACGCTTTGCGGCATCACCCACGATCCGATCGCCGTTCTTGAACGCGACTACAGACGGAGTTGTCCGGTTTCCTTCCGGGTTGGTGATAACCTTTGCTTCCTTGCCGTCCATGACTGCTGCACAGCTGTTGGTGGTTCCTAAGTCAATTCCAATAATCTTGCTCATTGCTTCTTCCTCCTCCGCGAATTATTCGCTCACTTTTACCATCGCTGCTCTCAGCAGACGGTCCTTGATTTTATAGCCTTTCTGCAGGACTTCCGTGACGATCCCCGGCTCAACGCCGTCCACATGTTCCATCATCATCGCCTGCATCAAGTTCGGATCATATTCCTGATCCTTCGCTTCAATTTCCTCAACCCCCTCTTTTTTCAGAGCGGCTGTAAGCTGTTTCCATACCATTTCGAAAGCTTTGCGGTAGACCTGATCGCCTTCATCCTTTGCCTCAATCGCCAGCGCTCTTTCACAGTTGTCGAGAACCGGCAGAATTTCGAGTGCGAAGCTCTGAATGTGATACTTCATATTCGACTCGTATTCCCGGCTCAGCCGCTTTCTTGTGTTCTCCGTATCCGCATATGCCATCGCATAGGCGTTCTTGAGCTTGGCGATCTGTGTTTCCTGATCCGCTATGGTTTTCTTCAGTGCCTCTGTTTCATCTTCCGCTTCCGGTTTTTCATCTTCTGCCGGATCGCTCTGAGACTTTTCAGCTTCCGCATCCTTCGGCACACTGGCTGAAGACTCCGCTTCTTCCTTTGATCCGGCGGATTCTTCCGCAGTTACTTTTGTTTCTTCTTCTGTCATGGTTTTCCTCCGCCATCCTTGCGATACATTCGTTCAATCATCTGTGCAACATAGTCAAGCATTCCGACAACCTGTTCATAATTCATCCGGCTCGGTCCTACGACCATCAGCTGAGCAGATTCCTCATCGCTTACCCGGAACGTACTGCGCACAATCGCCACATCGTTGTACCAGGTGAGCTGAGCACCCTTGGTGCTGGTCACAACCGCTTTTTCATCCGCGGTAATCCGCCGCCAGATCGCCGAATCATCGAGCATCATCATCAGCTCCTTGAGCTTCGAGATGTCCTCGAATTCCGGCTGATAAAGCATACGGTCCTTTCCGCTGAAATACACGTTATCCGAAGCGAATCTTACGAATGCCTGTACAAATGCCGTAAACAGCAGATCATGTCTCTGTACGACACCGGCCAGCTCCGGCCTCAGATCATCCATGCGGTCCGCAAGTTCCGTAATCGATACGCCGTGCAGCCTCTGATTCAGAATGTCCGTACAGGTCTGGATATCCTTGAATGAGACATCTTCTTCAAAATGGAAGTTCTTGGTCTCCGTGTGACCGGTATTGGTAATCATTACGACTACCGCGTTGCGTTCATCGATCGGAAACAGCTTCAGATGTTCCAGCCTCTGGGTGGAGTTGTCAGGTCCGATCGCCCCCGTTGTCATATTCGTCATCTCCGAGAGAATCCGGCAGCTTTGCTGAACAGCTTCGGAGATATTGAGATTTGAAATCTCAAACGCGTTCCGGATGGCAACCTCCATCTTCTTGTCCACCGCGGAATCCTTCAGAAGATTCTCACAGTAGAACTTGTATCCCTGCGTGGAAGGAATGCGGCCGGAGGACGTGTGGGTTTTCTCAAGATACCCCATCTCCTCAAGAACCTGCATGTCATTCCGGATCGTCGCCGAGGAATACGGAAGATGGTATTTGGACTGCAGCATCTTGGAGCCGACCGGCTCAGCTGAGCGAATATATTCATCAACGATCGCTTTGAATATTTCAATTCGTCTTGGCGTCAGCATCTTCGGCTCACCTCCTTTAGCAATC
>Ga0255059_10000327_pt1 | contig 10856 bp, 5 predicted proteins | sample 176RNAGHGlowgp2_FD_183551 | JGI IMG/M metagenome (GOLD analysis project Ga0255059, IMG submission 183551) | Metatranscriptome of sheep rumen microbial communities from Palmerston North, Manawatu-Wanganui, New Zealand - 1766 RNA GHGlow gp2... | ecosystem: Host-associated > Mammals > Digestive...
CGGGGGAAGAACCTTTCCTCAGAAAGGTTTTCCCCCGATAGTTACATATAAACCTGCTATATGGCTACGCCCCTTAAGGACTGACCTTTTCGTTATTTCTGGATATAAAAGCAATTGCTGTTATCGTCACTGTTCATTATCGGAACGTCCGATGATTGCAGTGCTGCCGTTTCACTGAGGACGGTGGCTTCATCACAGCTGATATTCTGCTCGCAGAGATACTCTGCGATACTCTGTGCTGATACAGGCGCCTCCTGAGAGGCAGAGGTATGCAGCATTTTCACAATATAAAGTTTTCTTGCGTTGAATCGCGACATACCTCACACCGTCCTTGTAATAGTTGATTAATGAGCATTTGGCTTAAATTCAGATAGTATTCTCAGACTCGTCCTTCTTCTTGTTTCTCATGTACAGAGCGATGAAGAAGAGAGCAACGCCCAGCATGATAGCATAAGGAGCTGCAGTCAGGATAACACCTGTAGGTGACATATCGTCCAGCTTATTGGTGAACTTTGTACCAGTGATGTCAGCATTCTTGGTGGGCTTTACCTTGAGGTCAACAGTATAGTTTGTCAGGTTCTTAGCTGAGAATCCTGTTGTATTATCTGTCTCAAGAGTTGCCTGTGCAACTGTGGGTTTTGTAATTGTAGCCTTGTAAGTATCAAGAGTGTTGTTAGACTCGCTTACTGCAACTGTAGCGCTTGCAGGGAGACCTTTGATAGTTACCTTGTCGCCGTGAGCCAGACCTAAAGCAACATCAGTACCGATAGTACCTTCAATAGTATTTTCGGTAGTGTTTGCAGTGCCGCCTGCTGTAATTGTAGAGTCATCGGGCTTGATGATGAGGAATTTCTTACCTGCATTCTCAGAAGAAGTTGTCTTGATAGTGAAGGGGAACTTGTTTTCCTTGTCAGCCAGAGTACCAGTTACTTCCTTCTCCACCTCATAGTTGTAGGTGTAGTATTTATCAGCCATATTTCCGTCATCGGAAGTGGAAGAACCGCTGCCGTTGTTATCGCCGCTGTCGAAACCGTCGGTCTTGTTTTCAACGATAGTCTTGCCTTCGCTGTTGATAGTTGTGCTCTCGCTGGTACCCACATGGAACATAACGTAAGCTGCAACCTTCAGCTTGCCATCTTCTGTATTCTTGATGTAAACGTCAAGGTATCTGTCCTGAGAATAATTATCTGTATCTCTTGTGATGCTTGCGCTTCCACGGGCGGTATCGGAATCAGCCTCAGTGATCTTGTAGCGGTAAACACCGGCAGAAGTGAACTTTGTAAGATCAACGCTTGCTACCAGGTCATCGCTGATTACTTTTTTGCCGCCATCAAGTCTGGCCAGTTCTGAATCAAATACAGCGGTAGAATCTGTGAGAGTAACGCCGCCTGTAATACCGGTCTTGGCTTTTACTGTAACGCCACTTGTATCTGTGATAGTGTCATCATCACCTACTGTATATGGAGCGATTTCGTAAGTGTAAGTGATAGTAGGACCGTAAACATAGGCTGCGTCATCGTTGAAAACGGTGATGTCCTTGCAGAAAGTAAGGGTATTGGGTTCAGTTGCGGTATCAGCCACGTTGAGAACGCCGTTGGTGGCATCAGACATAGAAACAGCACTTGCTGAGAAACCGGCTGTCAGCATTGTCGCAGAAATTGCGATAGCAGATAACGTTGAGAATAATGTAGTTTTTTTCATAAAATTCATTCCTTTCAATTAAAAGCGATCATTTTTTTGATTATTGAGATATTCAGCGTCATGGAGGTTTATCACGGCTCCTTTTTCGCTTTTGTTTCTTATATGAGCGGAGGACAGGATCATTACGCATCATAGCGATCCACCTCCTTTCTGCGGCGATTGATATATACAAAAGCCGTACAGAACATAAGAGAGAGAACAGCAGCCGTAGCAACAGCCTTTACAGGTGTCTGGCTTACGCCCGTAGGCGCGATCTTTTTCTCATGGTTGATGATGTAGATGTGCCAGGTCTGGGTATCCGGGTCGTATTCTGTTCTGTAGTATTCGTCCGGAATGTCGACAGTTACGGCGGTTCCGCCGTTCACAGACATATTCTCCGTACCGGTAATGGAGAAGGTCATGGTCTGTGTTATCTGTTGATACTGCGGGTCGCACCAAATCTGACCGACTGTGAAATCACCCAGATACATCGGTTCTTTTCTGTAGAAAATACCAGTGTGTGTATCCGGATAAACCTCTGTTCCGCCTGAGACTGTATATGACGCATCAGCAAAAGGATCGCCGAATTCATCAATGCTGTGAAGCACCACATTTACTTTTCTCAGCACGTTGGTATAGGTTATGGTATCTCCTCCCTCCGGAATAACGAACTCGAATACACGGGGATCGTCATTCAGGTCTGCCGAGCCGTTTGCTGATTCAGCTGAAACTATGTGATCCAGGGATTCAAGCTCAGTTATTCTCAGCTTAGCGTTGACAGGGAGGTCTTTAAGAGTCTGGCTTTCGCGGTTGATGAGACCGATCGAAGAATCAGTAGCAGGGAGCGTATAGGAATAATCACTGTCCGTATCCACAAGCTCTGCGGTGAATCTGAACAGTCTGCCCGGCTCGGTATTTTCCGGGTCGATGAGCAGCTTTTCGATGGTTACATCAGCGGTCTTTCTTTCATTTGTGTACAGAACAGTTCCGCCTGCATTGGGATCCGTCCAGGAGAGCTGTCTGTTTCCGGTTATTTGTGCCGGATAATTCTGGGCATTTGCAAGAGCCAGGATAGAGACAGACGTATCGAAGTCAGAGTACGCCTGCTCTGTTACAGTTACCTTGTAATTGTTAGAAACGGTTATGGTATTGGTGGTACTGATAGGTGAGGTAATGATCTCCGGATCACCGATCGCCCTGTCGTCAGCTCCGTATCTCTGAACGATAAGGCGGATATGAGCGGGTGAAATGTACTGAACATCGTTTTCTATCCGGAGGTACTCGCCGTTTTTCAGTATGAACGTACCGCTTCCTGAAACCACACCGTTGTTGGAATTCCATCCTGAACCGTAAGTGTAAGGAGCGTACAGCGAAACTGTGAAGCTGTACTCGTTATCCGGGTCTCCGGGGAGGGGAGCCTCCTTGTAGACCCGGAAAATTCTTGCTTCGTTGTGGATCTTCCAAACAGCGTAAAGTTTTCTGATGATCGTGTGAGTATCGGGATCTTCTTCGGTATACCGTTCGTCGAAGACCTCGTTCAGCGAATTGAATGTCCAGGAGGTGCTGTCTGTTACCGGGTAATCCGGCTCAGAAGCTCCGGGAGTATTAGCCCAGCCAGCGAAGATGTAGCCGGTGCTTGATCTTGTTTCGTCCAGAATGAACGGATCGTCCAGTTCAGACTGCTGGAAGTCGAACTCATGGATACCAGTATTTCTTCCGGTATCCTCCGGGTCATCAAGAATGAGGACGTAGTCACTGTCAGTCTGGCTGAATTCGATGGTAACGCCTGTGGTATCCTTGATGAGTGTCTCTGAGTAATTGAACTGCTGACCGTTATCGGTGAGGAGGGGATCAAGGTGAGGCTCAGTTTCGCCGGGAAGATAGCTCTTGGTAACGAGTATTTTACCTGTACCCAGCTGATTGATGCCGTTAATGGTGATCTCCTTGTCCTCGCCGTAGGGCAGAGCGAGTTTCAGTGTGCTTCCGGCAGGAACGGTGATATTGCTGAGATCGTCCAGTTTTACTCTGTCGTAGAGGCTGGTAGCCTGGTTCACGACATAAAGAGTATGAGTATCCTGAGCGGTCAGAGCGAAAGTAATGTCTTTGTCAGTAGTGTTGTCGAAATTGATGTAAACAGTAGGTTCCCAGACAGCGTAGAGAGTAGTATTGTTATTGCGCTGTGCTGAGATTACACTGTCTGCGGTGTAATCCGCGATAAAATCGCCCTCATTGGGTTCGTTATCGAATCCCAGGAGCATATAGCCGTTTTCGTGGGCGAAATAGCTTCCGCCGGCAGGCTTATTCTCTCCGGGAGGAGTGAATTCGCTGCCTGTAGCGTACTGATACAGGTGAACAGCAGCATTTGACTGGAATGTCTCGAAGTGCAGCTGATCGTACTGTGTAGCAGGGTCGTCGTTTTTCAGCTTGGAGTAGACCGTACCGATAGAATCAGAATCATACCAGTCTATCCATTCTATCTCCAGATCCTCACTAAGCTGAGCATCGGAGTTCAGCGGAGTCAGATGACCGCCGTTTGCGTCCAGAACAAGTATCGTAGTATCCGGACGGCGGTATGAGCTTTCTCTGTACTCATATACTGCCTGGAAGTGGATAGTGTTGAACTTATCGGCATATTTAGCCTGGATATGGAACTTTTCACCGGGCTGATAGTAAACACCAGGCTCCAGGGGATAATACTCATAGCTGCCGTTGTTTTCGCGGACGCCGACTATCTGCCAGCCGCGGAAGATGTAATCTCTTGTGGGAACATTGTTCAGCGTGATGTTATCCGGCTGACGGAGAACTGTAGTTTCAGCCTTGTCAGCGTAATTCTTGCGGCTGTCGCTGGGATCCTGCCATGCAAGGAGGTCGCCGTTGATGATGTCGTTGGAAGGAGTTGTGTAGATAGGTGTGTAAATGATGGTGTAGCCGCCGTCCAGCTTCCACTGAGCTCTGAGCTTGTGTTCAGAGGTTACCAGAGTAGAGAAGTCGAAAGGCATTTCGGCTACAGAACCGTCCTCAAATACCTCGAACCAGCCCTCAAATACATACTCGCCATTGGTGACGTCAGCGATATTTGTGTATTTTTCTGCAGAAACGTAATTCTGTCTCCATACACCGAAGCTGACTATCTGAAGGTCGCCGTAATTAGTGGGATCTGCGTCCTTGTAAGCCTCGATCATAGGAACGTAGAAATTATTGTAATAATCACTCAGCTCGCTTTCAGTGAGATACAGAGCGTTACGCAGATCTCTGGGGATCCCCCCCTTGTCGATAGACTCCTTGTACTGCATATTCATGTAGTAGTAGACCTTCTCTTCCGGGAGATTCCTTGCGTACTCATCACTGATATTGATATACTGCGGCTCTTTCAGGGAATACGCAATAATCGCCTGATGATAGTTGTTATTGAAGTAGGTCGACTTTGAGGTATCGTAGGTGCTGCCAGGTCTGAAAGGCGTAATGGGGGAGGAGTCCTCCGGGAAATTGCCCTCGCCGTAGATAACCGTGCGGTAATCTTCTACAGCGTGGTCGATATGGTCGATCTCAGCGCCGTTGGGGTCGATCTGGATACGGAACTTGACCGGTTCCCACTTGGCGTAAGCCACACTATTAGTCTGGATAGGCTTGGAGAAATCGTAAGGGGTATCACCGGCTGCGTCCTTGTACCAGCCTGCGAAAACGTAGTTATCAGGAGCAAAATCCGAAATATCAACGTATCTTTCGCCGCCGTTGTCGAAATCAATGATGCTGTCGCCGAACCTGAGATCATCGTAACTATAATCCTCGATCTTTGCCATGTACTGTTCTGCAGCATCGGGGTCTTCCTGATAGCGGATACCATTGAAACTGAGATCCGGGTCATCAGAAGTGGGATAATTGGGATCGAATTCTATAGTTTCGTTTTCGCGCTTGTAGTAGATATCCAGAGTTGAATATGTGCCGATCGCTGCGTAATATCCACTGGCGTTCTTTCCTGAAACATATTGCGGTGCTCCGCCGTTGATCGTGTAATAATAGGCGTGGAAGCCGTGGTACTTATCAGAGATATTGAAGGTTCCGTTTGAGGTTCCCACAGAATTTGCCAATACATACTCGCCATCTGTAAGAGTCTCTTTGTAGAAATTAACTGTTCTTGATGTGTTGTCACTGGAACCGTAGAAGTTAGTTGTTTTACTTTCTTTACCAGCAGTATTATCAGAAACGATAAATGCATCAAGGAAAGTTGTTCTTGTACCTGAGACTGAATTTGAGTTTTGTGAATGACCGCTGTACCAGTTATACTCTTCAGGCCATGTATAACCCCAGTCACTCAGGGTCTGACCATAGAGACCTATGAATCTCTTGTAAAGTACCCAGCTTCCTACGTTTCCGGAGGTCTCAACGTAGTATTTTGTTACATCGCTGCAATCAATTTCCTGACCGTCTTTGATGTAATACCATTCGTAGATCTCCTGTGTGGAGCTATTCATGGGGATAAAACCGCCGTTGCCGTCGATACCGTAGATAGTCTCCCCGGAGACCTCAGCATCTTCCGCAGAGATCTCGGAATAGCTCAGATCCGGATTCTGGATATAGAGAGTACCGTAGTAGTTGTCGCCGGAGGTGTTGTTCTCACGGGTGTAGCGTGTACCCGTGTACTCCTCACCGTCGGGAAGTATCCAGTATGTTTCTGTGGTATTTCTTGTTCTTCGAGTCAACTGTTGATAGCTCCCATAAATTCTTTCAGTGTAATAGGTTACAGAATTATCGGGAGGGAGATTATTGCCATTATACTCGGTAGATGTGTAATTATTTCCACGTCTTGTATAGAAAGTTCCTGTATACTCTGTTTGATAATAACCGTATGTATAATACGGCGTTTGAACAGTACGGGTATTTCTGCTTAATTCTACATACTCACCGTCAACAAGAGCGTACTGAGTGCCGTTGTTGTTTGTGGTGGAGTTGTAGTTATACTGCGGTGTCCAGACAGTGCTCTCACCGACAGATCTTTTTGACAGGGGAGTGTATGTTCCGTCATTATTTCTGATGAAGAGAGAATCATAGTCGTCGCTGTTTGCCACAACATATCTGCCGTAAACATGGTAATCAAGAGTCTGGACGGTTCTGTCGAAGTAAATGTTGATAACAGATTTTCCGTCGCTTCTTATAGTACCTTCACTGGATCCACCGGTCTCGCCCAGTACGGAAATGGTCGAGTTATTCGCAAAGAATCCGAGCATCCGCTCATTGTACAGATCGGTGAATTCGTCGGAATTTCTGATGTCGTCCAGAGTGGTGTCCGAAGGAACGTCCTTGACCTTTACGGACTTGTAATAGTCATAGGACTTCTCTTCAGTGGGAGCATTTACGTCGTCGTAGATACTCTGCTTCCATACGATGATAGTATACTGAGAAGTATCTGCTACCTTCCAGGAAGGATATAGAGTGATGTCAGAATTTGCATTCTCGTCCGGCAGCTTGAAAGCAGTCATGACGCCGTTTTCGATCTGGAACATATCAGATGTCAGGGGAACGTTGTCGACCAGTTTGCCGGTACCGTCAGTGATACGGGTCCCGTCAGCGGTGAACCAGCCGTCAAAATCGTAACCGACTCTGCTGCTGATCGGGAATGAGGTGAAGGTAGTGCCTGCGCCCTCATCGTTGGTGAGAATGTACTTTGAACCAACGTAAGATGTACCGCTTTCATGGTGGAAGTTTATCCAGCGTGCCTCAGCGAAAATGGGATAGAGGCTGATATTGTTATGTTCGTCCACCTCGTCCAGGGTACAGTCGATATAGTAGCCGGATCTGTCGGAGGGATTGTTGATCTCATTTCCCTCTGAATCGAGAGTGATGTAATAGTAGTATGCAGTGTTATCGGAAGAATCAATGTAGATATTCGGGTCATTGGGATCGTACTGCGAACCAGCGGGGAGCGCTCTTTTCCAGCCCACGAAGACCTTGTGCTTGATGTCCGGAGAAGGAGCGGTGATATTGCCGATCCTTGACTGAGCGACACCGTCTGAACCAAAAGCGATGAGCTTACTGGTCAGCAGTGAGATCGTAGTTGTGTTATCGTCGTCCTTGTTGTAGAAATTGATGAAATAGTAGTCCGAGTAGAGCGGCGCAAGATAAACATGAGCGCAGCCGTCGGGATCAGTGGGGAGTGTTTCGGTGTACTCGCCCAGCGAGCAGGTGATAGTCTTATCCTGGGCGTTGTAGGAAATTGAAGCCGGCTGCTCAAAGGTGATCTTTGCCGGATCCGCATCCCAGTTGTAGTAAATGACAGAATCAGTTGTATGGACTGAATCCTCATCTGCAACATACCAGCCGTAGAAGTAGGATTTGATGCCGTTCTCATTGTGGTTAGGGGGATCTGCGATAAGCTCCAGTGTCTCGCCGTCGCGAAGGATCTGTGAGGTCTGCAGTTCGCCAGCCTTGTTGTAGAAACGGTATTCTGATGAATAATAGTATTCTACATTTTCATTGGGCTTTGTGTACTCATCGCTGAGGAAGTGGAACTCCACTCTGGGAACGATGGGCTCATCGCCTTCGTGCTCTGAAATGACGTAAACCGAGAAGCTCTCAGCCTCGAAAGAAACCTTTTCGCTGTCTGCACTGATCTGCGTGATCTCGGTCTGGTTGCCTTCGCTGTCGATATGGAAAACAGCGATGTTTCCCGAATCCTTTTCAGCCAGCTCAGGCATGGAGAAGGATACATTTACAGTCTGATCGGAGGGCTGGAAAACAGTTTCGCCGTCGCCTTCAAAAATAGTAAGATCATAAGCGGCGATAGTTTTCATTCCGTCTATCTCATAGGGAACTGGGTAGCCCTTTACGGAAGCGTCCTCAGGCATCATGCCGGTGAGAGTTATCTCAGTATCCGAGAGGAGGGGCTGGGAATATGACTCATCGGTGAAAAGCTCAGCCGTAATGGACTGAAGGCTCTCATCTGATGCGTAAGCCGTAACTGAAGCAGTAACCGGCATAACGTTCAGTATAACAGTTGTCATTGTCAGGATTGCCTGCATCACAGCGGTCGCCCTTTTGAAAACTCGCATTCCAGCCACCTCCTTTCGTCAAGAGTTTTCGTTGATCTGGTCGATCATTTCCTGGTCTTCATCGGTGATCCTTTTTCCTCTGTATCTGAAGAAAATGAAATCCGCCAGGAGCGTTGTGTAAGCGATAAGCAGCATGAGCCATGTCCACTTGTCTCTTATCACCATAGGTTTGGTCATGTTTTCCGTCAGCAGGAAAACTATTATAGCTGCGACAGTGAGAAGCAGCTCCGCGATTATACCGATGTGTATTTTTCTGCGGAACTTTTTCAGTTTGTCGCTGTATTCTTCAAATCTTTCCCTTTCCTCATCTGTAAGGGGATCATTTTCATCTTCGAGGATCCCGTCCAGTTCTGCGGAAGTTTCCTTAGCGTATCTCAGCTGCCTGTATTTTCTTTTCAGGAAGAAAAGCGGCAGGAAGATTAGGAAAGTCAGCAGAACGCAGATCAGATTCAGGAAAGCCCAGTGGCTTTCGTCGGAAAGGTGTCCCATAGCCTGCATAAGACCTCCGGGAGCCGCCGGCTCCGAAGAAGGTCTTTCGATAGGACCATCCACCTTTTCCGCGTCAGCAAAGAGGACCAGTCTGCCATTTGTACTTGCAGCCTCACAGGTTGAGAAGGCAAGTATCTTGGTGGTATCTCCCAGCTGAGGAATATCTGTGTTTTTGTCCAGCTGAACGGAATTCTCTTTGATATAATCGTGGAGCTCGCCGTACTGTGACTGCTCTTTTGAACCGACGGTGTAGATGACGTCCTCATAGGAGTTTGTCATAACACAGGCGGTAATGGTCAGCTCGTAATTTCCGTCAAGAGTCTGGAGGATACCTTTCTGGTGGGAGTAGAAATAATCCTTGTCCCTGTACTTATCAATATCGCCGAACATAGCGCCGTTATCCATGTGGTGCCCGTAGATCAGGTTGTACCAGTCATCGAAAGCGCTCTGGTTATCGCTGGCGAGGTATATCGAACCGGTCAGGGAGCTGTATCCATAGATGTCTTTTCCTGCGTATTCCAGGTCATCGCTTCCCTGAACGATGGGGTAACAGATATTCGTGTCGTAGATCTCAAGCCAGCCCACGGTATCGGGGTTCAGCTTCAGCAGTTCCTCGAAATCCGGTTTTCCGTCCTGATTTTTGCTGTTGACATCGGGGCGGTATTGCAGAAGATCGTAGGAAATAAAAGCGTTTTGCCCAGTGTACAGAACGTCGTACAGAACGTAGACGCTGTACACGAACAGGATCAGCGAGAAGGCGATCACGAACACCATAAGCAGTTTGTTTGCGGCTTTTGCCGCAGCTTCGAGGAATTTCATCAGCTGTCACCTCCCCGTGATTACAGGTGATCGCGGCGAACAACGGTGATGACCTTGCCGAGGATCTCGCTTTCCGAGACAGTGCCGTAATACCGGCTGTCCTCACCGCTGCTGCGAAGGTCAGCCAGGACGAAATATTCACCATCGGAAAGACTTACGGGATAGTTGATGAAGCCCTCATATCTTACAGTCGGCTGGTAGATATTGCTCTCGATCATGTTATTTCCGTTGATGACGAGATTGCCGGAATCGGTAATATCCACTGTATCGCCGCCCTTTGCGACGATCCTGCCGACATAGACAGTGTCATTCTTTTTAAGGACGACAACGTCCTGGGCGACGAAATCCTTGCTGAGCTGATAGTACATAAGCAGGTCGCCGGCTTTGAGGTTTGGCGACATATCGCCGTTTGGAACAGTAGTGAAGCCTAAGACCAGACCACACAGCAGCCAGACTGCCGTGACGATGAGCAGAGCGTTGAGGAAGAAGGTCTGCAGCGGACCCATAGGGGAGCGCTTCTTTTTTTCCTTCTCAGGCTTTTCCTGTTCGTCGTTTTTTTCATCGTTGGAAGGTGCCTGAGCAGTTTCCTCAGTGAGTTTTTCATTCTCTGCCAACAGCTTTCATCTCCATAGCCGCAGGGAACAGACAGGAGCTTGCGACGCCCGCTGTCTGTACCTGCTGAAATTGATCCTTGCAGGACTGCCGGTGTTCACCGTACTGGATCACCGCAGGATGCCTGTTCGCAAACCTTTGCGAAAAACAGTGCGGATCACCGTGCTGCCCCGGTATATCGGGAAATACAGCATTTTTACCTTTAGTGCC
>Ga0255059_10000329_pt1 | contig 10795 bp, 2 predicted proteins | sample 176RNAGHGlowgp2_FD_183551 | JGI IMG/M metagenome (GOLD analysis project Ga0255059, IMG submission 183551) | Metatranscriptome of sheep rumen microbial communities from Palmerston North, Manawatu-Wanganui, New Zealand - 1766 RNA GHGlow gp2... | ecosystem: Host-associated > Mammals > Digestive...
CGTCAACAGCGCCGTTAAGGCTAACCGCCAGGCGTCCAACTATGACCAGACCAACAAGGTTTACACCTACGAGGTCGAGGTTGACGGCGAGGTCGAGACAATGACCACCACCGGTCCTCAGGCGTGGGAAGACTACACCAACGCTCTGAATGAGGCTATCGCGAGAGTTTACGCTCCCAAGCAGTACAACAACTTCTATGGCGCGGCATACCGTGACGGTTATGCTTCCTTGGCTGCAAACCTTCAGGAGGCCATCACAGCCCTTGAGGCTTGCGTAAAGCAGGGCTCCGGCGGCACCAGCGCCCTTAAAGAAGCAGTTGACGCAGTTGTTCCCACCAACATCAACCCCGATATCGAGCCCGAGATCGATCCCGAGACAGGCGAAGAGACTTATACCTATTATAAGTTCTATGAGGACGAGTACCAGTTCTTCAGCATGTGCGACTTCGTTCCCTACACCTATCTCCGTTTCAGGAACGAGAAGAGAGCGGCTGACAAGCTCATCAACAGTAAGGATACAGTTGACGCTGTTAAGCTCGCTTACACAACTCACAGGTTCAACCTCTATGCGGACAGACTTCTGAGAGTTCCCGCTTACAATGACGCCCTTCTTGCAGTTGTTGATGAGTTCGGCGGCATTACGGAGCGCGGCAGCTACAGCCAGAAGTCATGGGATAGATACGTCACAGCGAGAGACTTTGCCGCTCAGGTGGCAGAGATCCCGCTTGATGATCAGGATTATCCCATCCTGCCTCTCGAGGGTGAAGATGGCTACAATTCAGGTCTCCGCCAGAGCATGGTCAACAAGGCAAGAGGCGAGCTCATCCTTGCTTACAAGATGCTTGTTGAAAACGCTGATTACACCCTGCTCAACAACGCTATAGCGAACGCGGCGACTATCCTTGACTCCGCTCAGGCAAACTACACCGCCGCTTCATGGACAGCATTCCAGAACGCTAAGAACGCTGCGCTTTCACTTTCCCGCGAGCTTGCTAAGACCGTTGACAACCAGAACCTCATCGAGAGACTGGCAACAGATCTTAACAACGCGGTTGCAAACCTTAAGCTCAAGGCGGTCTACACAGCATTCAATACTATTATGGCGCAGGCTGCTACCTACACCGATTCCTCACTCTACACTGAGGAGTCATGGAACGACTTCCAGGACGCTTTGACAGCGGCTCAGGCTCTCAACCTTGACCTTGATCAGTCACAGCAGGCGCTTATTGACGGAATCGTTTCAAATCTGAGCCAGGCTATCGACGCTCTTGTTTACCTTGCAAAGGCAGGCATCGAGGCTATAGTCGGCGCAACGGATATGGGCACGACTCTTAAGATCATCGGCGCTGACAGCGTTTATGACGTCTTCGGCGAAGTTTCGGAAGAGACCTACGGCTTCATCTTCGGTTTCGATTACTGGAATCCCACAGTTGAAGATTTGATCCAGACCACGGCAGGCGCCACCTATGAGGCTCTTGAAAACGACGGCGGTATGTTCAGCACAGGCTCCGAGATCAACGTTTATGATTCCAACGGCGAACTTGTTGCAACGTATTACGCAGTTCTGTTCGGCGATATCGACGGCTCAGGCTTCATTGATGACGATGACAGAGCCCTTCTTGAGGACGCTATCGGTTATGTTCCCGAGTGGACACAGGGCTACACAGCGGACAGCCCCAACTACCTTGCCTGCGACCTTAACTTCGACAACTGGGTAGACGATAACGATATGCCTATTTTCGATGACGCTGCTTTTGAACTTGAGGATCAGAGCTACAATATTCCCGAATAATTGATTATCAGTTCCCTCGTCCGGGAGGGAGCGCCCCTCCCTCCCGGAATACCTTATGACCCCGTGTTGCGGGGAGAAAGGTGTTTGTCCAATGAAAATTAAGAGATTATTTTCGGCAATGCTTGCTGTAGTGATCCTGTCAGGAGCTCTTGTGTTCAGCGCCGATGCCGCAGGTACCCCCACCGGGGACGAGTGGATGGACGTGACCATCAACAGCTCTGTTTCGGAGGCCGGTGACGGGGACGTGATCACCTTCTACGTCAACGTCAAAAATAACTTCCACGCAACCAATATGCGCTGGCCCGTGTTGTTTGACTCAGCCGCCTTTGAACTGGTGGGCGAGAACGGCAACGCCACGGCTTACGGCGCTCTGGCTGCCAATGAGTCTATTTTCCAGGCAACCGATAAGACGGGGGACGCAAGGCTTTATCCTTCGGGTTACAGGGTCAACAGATACGGCGTGCTTTTGCTCCATTGGATAGGCGGAGCTTTGAGCGGCACCACCGCTACTTACAGACAACCCACCGGCATGAACTGCGTCTCCTTCCAGTTGAGGGTCAAGGCAGGTTCATCCGGTACGGGCAATGTTTTGATCCCGCCCAATTCCAATTTGTTTTACAATCAGGCGATGAACGATCCCACCAATCCGGATTCCATATACAGATGGAACCTGGTTGCGGGTTCAACGCTCACCCTGACTCCGGCTCAGGTCAGCCTGGGCGCCCTTGATCCCGGGCTTGCTATCGTGGAGGATGCTCCCACAAACGTTATTATTGAGGAGTTCGACGATGAGATCGCCGAGGGCCTTGGTTTTAACGGTTATATATACGGATTTGATGAAAGCATTATCTATGAACCGCTTCTCGGTGACGATGACTTTAAGGTTTACTTTGACGCCGTGGGCGGCGCTGAAATGGTCGTAACTCCCTCACCGGGCGGCTACGGCACAGGCACTCTCATTGAGGTCTATTACAGCGGTGTTCTTCTTAAATCCTATTATATAGTCATCCTCGGCGACGCTACAGGCGACTGCTTTGTTGACGATAACGACCTTGCCGTTATCAACGACGCGGCAAACTATTTGCCGGATTGGATGAATATTGAGATCGACATGATCTACGGCACCGTAGGCAGTCCCTACAAAAAGGCCTGCGATATCGACTGCGACACAGCGGTGGATACCATTGACGTGACCAATGAAGAATTGTTCTATTTTGGTTATATCTCTGTTCCACAGACCTGTTCAGGCGTTATCGACTACCTGTAAGATTTATTTTTGGTTTGAACGCACGGTTTCGTGCGCAAGAATAAAAATCTAAGAAAGGAAATTGTTCAGTATGAGAATTGCAAAAAAGGTCCTAAGCTTAATTCTCGCATTCTGCATGGCATTCAGCGTGCTTTCTGTGGCTGTTTTTGCTGAAGAAAGCCCGGCGGTTGAAGATGCCCTTGCATCAACTGGCTTGCGCGTGACCAAGGCTGACGGTTCGCCCCTTGGTGATTCGCTTGCTCCCGGCGATGTTGTGAGATGCTACATCGGTTGGCAGACAAACTACAACTGGCGTGTTATCTCGAACATTGTCTACTATGATACCACCGTCTTTGTTCCCTGTTATCCCAGCGGAGATTCCTTCGTTGAGCAGACGGCAAAGTGCACGGGTACCACTGTTGTCACCACTTCAAAGGGCGTTTTCCACCCCCTTACCGCTGATGACTTCAGCGAGGCTCCCGCAGCAGGTATCATCTCCGAAAACATTGGAGATTACTTCTCAGGCCAGATCAACAACACGCTCACATCAGGCCTTATTTCCTCTAACTTCCCTCCGGAAATGCGTCACAAAGAGGGTAAGAATAACGTACTTAATACTGAGTACGCAAACTACAACTTTGTTCAGGCTTCTGTTTCAACAGCTTCGGATAGAGGTACAGCCGAAGGCTTTATCCTTGACGAGTATCAGGAGTATGTTTACTTCTATATGAAGGTCAAAGATACCGCTGCCCTTAATACCCAGGCCGGTTTGTTCATGCATCCCGGTTCAACAAAGGGTATAGGCACTATCGCAGAAGAGAAGGATTACACCGGCGGTAAGACAAGCTGTTCATGGATGCCCTCAGAGGCCATTGAACCTGCTACTGCTCTTAGCAGAGCTACCTGCACGGTGCTTACCGGCGAGACCTACTACAGCATCTCCAACGGCGCTCCCGCAGAGACCTTCACAGTCAACTTCGACCTTAACGGCGGCACAGGCGCAGCAGCTCCCGCGTCAGTCACAGGCGAGGCAGGCACAGCGGTCACACTTCCCGCAACAACAGCCACAAAGTCCGGCTACACCTTCAAGGGTTGGGCTGAGTCAGCAACAGCTACTGAGGCTCTCTCATCCTACTCCATCACAGGCAACGCTACTCTTTACGCTGTTTGGGAAAAGAACCCCACCTACACAGTTGACTTCGACCTTAACGGCGGTTCAGGTAATGCTCCCGCTTCAGTTACAGGCGAAAGAGGCACAGTTGTCACACTTCCCGCAACTGTCGACGCTATAAAGACCGGCTACACCTTCAAGGGTTGGGCTGAGTCAACAACAGCAGCGATACCGCTCACTTCTTACTCCATCACAGGCAACGCTACTCTTTACGCTATCTGGGAGAAGAACGCTACTTACACAGTAACCTTCGACCTTAACGGCGGCACAGGCGCAGAAGCTCCTGCATCAGTCACAGGCGAGGCAGGCACAGCTGTTACACTTCCCACAACAACAGCTAAAAAGACCGGCTTTACCTTCAAGGGTTGGGCTGAGTCAGCAACAGCTACTGAGGCTCTCACATCCTACTCCATCACAGGCAACGCTACTCTTTACGCTGTATGGACCAGCAATCCCACCTACACAGTAGCATTTGACCTTAACGGCGCAACAGGCACAGCTCCTGAGGCAGTTACAGGCGAGGTCGGCGAAAACGTCGCTCTTCCCGCAACTGTTGACGCTGCCAAGGAAGGCTGCGAGTTCAAGGGCTGGGGCACTTCTGCAACCTCAACTTACGCTCTCACATCCTACACCATTCCCTCAGGCGGCAGCACTCTGTACGCTATCTGGGCAGCAAAGGATTACACCATCACCTACAAGGCAGACGGTTCTGCTGATATCGTAAAGACCTACAAGTTCGGCGCAAATACACAGGCAGCTCCCTCTGTTCCCGCAAAGACCGGTTACACGGGCGCTTGGGATAAGGAAACTCCGGCAACAATGCCTGCTGAGGACCTTGTCATCACAGCTGTTTATGCACCTAACAAGTACACCATCACTTATAAGGTAAACGGCAATGTTTACGATACTGACGAAGTAGAGTATGACACAGTTGTTACCATCAAGGCCGTTCCCGAAGTAACCGGCAAGATCGGTTCATGGGTATGGACAAACGTGAACGGCGGCGCCGTATCGGCTCCCGAAAAGATGCCCGCATACGACCTTGTCGCCACAGCTGAGTACACAGCTATCCCCGTATCCTACAAAGTTGAAACATACGAGATGGATACCACAGGCACATATCAGCTTTTGACATCAGAGACGAAGACAGCAGATGCAAACGCTGATGTTTCCATCACAGCTCCCGCAGCGGCTGCCGGTTTCTCTATTGCTGCTGATAAGAACGTACTTTCCGGCAACGTCGGAACAGTTGACAATTCACTCACCCTTAAGATTTACTATTCAAGAAATCAGTACACATTCAACTATGTTGTTGAGGGCGCTGATTACACAACACAGACCTATTACTATGGCGCAACATTCGCATTCCCGAATGCTCCCACAGTAGAGGCTCCCAAGAGCTTCAAGTACTGGACCCTTAACGGCCAGCAGTTCAACGCTCCCGCAACAGTGGGCGACGTTAACTCACCCGTGACCCTTGTCGCTTACATCGACAGCGGCATCGTCGGCCCGGCTGACTACACCGCTCTTTATGCATTCCTTGAGAGCACATCAGTCAACCCGAGGAACATAGGCTTCCAGTCATTCTTCCCGCTTCTTCCCGCAGAGACAGGCCTTTCCTATCTTGAGCGCGCGGCAGAAGAGATCGTCCACTACAAAGAGCCTGCAAAGACCGCTATCACTAACGCTCTTTCCTTCCGTACAGATTGCACAGAGGACGAGCAGGATATCGTTGACGGTTACCTTGCAGCAGCCAAGAACGTATTCAACACCTACATTTGGCACAGCAAAGTAGACGAAGAGTTTGATTGCGTTGTTACCGATCCCTTCGGCAACACAGGCACAGAAACAGCTTACCGTAATCCTTATACTTATGAGTATTACGCAGAAAACTACTCAGCAGAGCTCAACATCGTTCAGAAGTCTGTTGAAGAAGACGGCACTTATGTATTCGATGTAGTTCTCAGCTCCAACTACCCCGTAGCGACCTTCGGCTTCCCGATCCTTATCAACTCCGAGAAGTTCGATATCGGCACGGTTCCCGGCACATCATCATCCTACACCACTCCTGACACTGATTTCTTCACCAAAGACGGCGGCTTCAACGCTTTCTACGGTTATGCTCAGGATGGCACAAGCACTATCTTCAGCAAGCACTCCACAGCAACAGCTACAAACAAGAGCACATACCCCGGCCGTTATCCCGAAGGCCCCGGCTGGAGCGCTTATGATGATCTTGCATTCAGAAACAAGTATTCGATCGAATTCCTTGCAATGGGTATTACCCAGTCTCCCAAGAGCGCACCTCTCGCAATGAGCTATGACAATCTTGTTATCGCTACATTCGCGATCAAGCTCAAAGACGGCCAGGAGTTTGACAAGAATGACACCTTCATGGTAGGCGATTACTTCATCGGCAACCAGAAGACAGGCGACTACGGCGTTTCAAGAACCCTTTACACAGTTGCAAAGTCCAAGAACTCAATGACTTCAGGTCCTGAGAATTGCGATGCTCCCATGTCCAACCTTACAACTACTGTTGTATGGCTTGCAGAGCCCGATACCTACACCGTAACCTTCGATCTCAACGGCGGCGTTGCTACCAGCATCCCCGAAGATATCAAGGGCGTTGAAGGCACAAGCGTAGTTCTGCCCGAGACCACCGCAACCAAGGACAACTATGACTTCATTGGTTGGGCTGAGACAGCAGACGCTACAACAGCTCTTTCAAAGGACTACGAGATAACAAAGGATGTTACTCTCTACGCTGTTTGGGCTCCCAAGCAGTACAACTACACGATCCTCAACTACTTCATGGGCGTTGACGGTCAGTACACCTCACCCTCTGAAGAGACCGACACCGCAGCTTACGGCAGCACGGTCGATATCACAAACAAGAGCTACTCCAACTACGCTCTTGATGTCGACAATCAGGGCAATAAGCTCTCCGGTATTGTTGATGGCGACAACACTCTTACACTGACAGCTTACTACACAAGGAATCAGTACACTGTTGACTATGTAGTAGCAGGCCAGACAATCGAGACTGCAACCCTTTACTACGGCGCAGTATTAACTCCCATCAATGTTCCCGCAGATGGTAACGGCGCATCAGGCGTATGGGTATGGACAAAGACCGAGGATAATTCACCCACGATCGAGCCCACAACAATGCCCGCTTACAACCTGACCGCAACAGCTGATTACACAGGTTCCTATGCAACCTACACAGTTGAATTCTACACCCAGAACAGCGATGGTTCATGGTCAAAGATCGATACCGCGACAAAGACAGGCCGTATCGGCGATATCGCTGATGAGACGCCTGCAAGCATCCCCACCGGCTTTAAGCTTGATGAGGAAAGCGTAGCTTCCGGCGAGATCAAGGCTGACAACTCACTTGCGTTGACAGTACGTCTTGCAAGAGAGACCTACACAGTTACTTACTTTGTAAACGGCAACGAGTACGAAACTGTTGATTACCTCTATGGCGCGGCTGTTGATGCCGATGCAGTTGCAGTTCCCAAGGATGGCAACGACAACGATGGCATCTGGGCATGGTCCACCGATACAGGCGCAGCTCCCGCAACGATGCCCGCAGACAACCTGACCGCAACTGCCAAGTATCCTGTAAAGGTTATCCCCGCAGTTTACAAAATGGATGTTAACGGCAACTATGGCGAATCCGAAGACGGCGCTCCCGTTTACGGCAACGTTGGCGATAAGGTCACAGCTGTTGTCGGCGATGTTCCCACAGGCTTTGAGCTTGACACAGTGAAGACCAACCTTGAAGGTACGATCATGGACGAGGAAGGCGCAACAGACGTAGCTATCGCTATCTACTTCGCAAGAAAGTCCTACACGATCACTTACAAGGCAGAAGGCAATGACGACATAGTCAAGACCTATCTCTTCGAGGCAGCCACAGAAGAAGCTCCCGCAGTTCCCACACCAGAGGGCAAGACAGGCGCTTGGGATAAGGCTACACCTGCTAATATGCCTGCTGAGAATCTCGTGATCACAGCGGTATACGAGACCAACAATTACACCATCACTTACAAGGCAGAAGGCGAGAATGATATCGTCAAGACCTATGCATTCGGTGCAAATACAGAACCTGCTCCCGCAGTTCCTGAGAAGACCGGTTACACAGGCACTTGGGATACAGAGACTCCCACAACGATGCCTGCAAATGATCTTGTAATCACAGCAGTTTATAATCCCAATACCTACACGATCACCTACAAGTCAGAGATGCTTGAGAATGATATCGTGAAGTCTTATGAGTTTGGTGCAAACACCGATCCCGCACCCGATGTTCCCGCTAAGGAAGGCTTCGCCGGTTCTTGGGATAAGGCTACACCTGTAACGATGCCTGCAGAGGATCTTGTGATCACAGCAGTCTACGCCGAGAACAGCTATAAGGTAACTTATGTTGTTGACGGTCAGGAATACAAGGTTGAAGAGTACATCTTCGGCGCAGCTATCGCAACAGCACCCGCTATCCCCAACAAGATCGGTTACTCAGCTTCCTGGGTAAGCAATGATGATGAGACTTATACAACGATGCCCGCTAAGGACCTTGTCTTCACAGCGGTCTACACCGAGAACGAGTACACCATCACTTACGTTATCGACGGTCAGGAAACCGTTCAGACTTACAAGTACCTTGCAGAAGTTGGCGAGGCTCCCGCTCTTCCCACAGTTGAAGGCAGAACCTACAGATGGGATAAGGATATCCCCGCAACAATGCCTGCTGAGAACCTTGTTATCACAGCGGTTTACAACAACAACACTTACACCATCACCTACAAGGTAGGCAACGATACTATCGCCGAGAGAACCTATGAGTTCGGACAGACGATAACAGACGAAGCTCCCGAGATTACGCCCATCGAGGGTTATAACGCTCACTGGAGCATGGAGACACCTGCAACAATGCCTGCAGAGAATCTCGTGATCGTAGCAATGTACGAGAAGGCTGAATTCACCATCACTTACGTGATCGGCGAGCAGCAGATCGTCAAGACCTACGTCTTCGGTGATCCCACAGATCCGGCTCCCGAAATTACCGAGATCGAAGGCAAGACAGCAAATTGGAGCGAAGAGACACCTGCAACAATGCCTGCAAGGGATATGGTTATCACAGCTATCTATGAGAATATCAAGTACACCATCACCTACAAGGCAGAAGGCAGCGAAGACATCGTAAGAACCTATGAGTTTGGTCAGGAGACCGAATCCGCTCCCACAGTTCCCGCGAAGCCCTACTTCAACGGCGAATGGGATGCAGAGACACCCGCAACAATGCCTGCTGAGAATCTTGTAATAACAGCAATTTACACCGCTATTACTTACACGATCACCTACAAGGCAGAGGATAACGAGGATATCGTTAAGTCCTACACCTTCGGTCAGGAGACCGAACCCGCTCCCGCAGTTCCCTTTAAGGAAGGCTATGACGGAGTTTGGGATACAGAGACACCCGCAACAATGCCCGCTGAGAATCTTGTGATCACCGCAAGGTACACACTTAAGGATTCCGGCAACAGAGTTTGGACTGCAAGCTTCGACAATCAGCTCGTTATCACAGCTGACGCCGGCGCAGCAAAGGTTCAGATCTGCAGAACAGTTAACAACGAACTCCACACCTGGACCTTCGTAAGAGGTGATGAGGGCGTTGAAATCTCTACTGACGCAGAGACCGGCAGAGAGATTTGGACAATTTCCGGCCTTACACTCAACGAGGATACTTACGTTGCACGCGCAAGATTCGGCGATGAGTGGACAGATACTGAACATTCAGTAGTATTTGAGGTACGCGAGGAGCGTATACCCAAGTACATCATCAGCGTAACACCCAATGAGAAGTACCACGGTGATGACAACAAGGAGATCGTAGTTGTCACAGCCGGCGGCCCCGACAAGATCCAGATCCGCCGCGAAGTTGGCGAAGAGATCCATACCTGGACCTACAGCAGAAACGACAAGAACATTACTATCAATGATCTTGGCGAAGGCAAAGAAGAGTGGATCCTCAATGTATGGCTTGCAGAAGACAACTTCACAATGGCCGGCAAGGCTTACGATTCATGGGATTACATCACTCCTGTTGACTTCACGATCAACTACTGGGTACCTTCAGAGGAAATCAAAGTCATCTCAGCTGAGGTTGTTGATGGCGAAGAGGATACCTACAAGGTAGTCGTTAAAGGCGGCGCTGATAAAGTTCAGTTTGCTTCCAAGATAAGCACATACACCTTTGCGAAGACCAACAGTGATGTTACTATCACCGTTGACGAGCAAGATCCCTCAATCGCAACATGGATCATCAAGACCATTCTTCCTGAGGGCACGACCTATGATATCAACCTCAAGAGAAATTCTGATTGGATCCTGGCTACAGAGGATTCAGTAAAGCTTGTCGTTGAATAATTAACGACCATCAGGCCAGTTGTAAATTGAATATTGCAAGGTAGGCCCGAAAGAGCTTACCTTGCAATGAAAACAACAAAGAAGGGCGGTATCTTTATTTTGTTAAAGGTACCGCCTGTAATTTTTTCAGCAATTCAATTTTGAACGGGAG
>Ga0255059_10000330_pt1 | contig 10784 bp, 7 predicted proteins | sample 176RNAGHGlowgp2_FD_183551 | JGI IMG/M metagenome (GOLD analysis project Ga0255059, IMG submission 183551) | Metatranscriptome of sheep rumen microbial communities from Palmerston North, Manawatu-Wanganui, New Zealand - 1766 RNA GHGlow gp2... | ecosystem: Host-associated > Mammals > Digestive...
ATTAGTATATGTGTACATTCAATTTAGCAATCGATGACAATCTTGTTGAAAACGCAAGAGTGATTTTTCAGAATGAGGACATGATGATTGATTGGCTGGAAACTCAAGTTTCTGATCTTCTTAGCAAAGTCCCCAATTCAAAAGAAACGACAATTCGTAAGCCTCGAAGACATAATGTGTTGAGAGGTATTCTAAAAGAGAATCCTGAAATAGATTATAAGCTTGTTCACGTCGAAGAAAAATATGGGATATGAGAGTTTTTTTAGACACGAATATTCTGCTAGAGTATCTTTGTGAACGACCTAAAGCGTCTGTCGTAAATGATTTGCTTGATCTATTGGAAGAAAAAAACAGTTCTTTATTTATTTCCTCTTCTTCATTTTGTACTATAGCTTATTATGTGGAAATGATGTTGAAGGGAATGGGGTTTCATAAACCAGAAAAAACTTTGAAGACAAGACAAATCTTGAATGTTGTATTGGAGATCGTTAAGGTTGTTGAGACGAATCATGTGAGAACGATTCTCGCCACTAATGATCTTGCATTTTCTGATTTTGAAGATAGTATGCAATATCAATGTGCGTTAAACAACAATTGTGATGCTATTGTTACTTTTAATCAAAGTGATTATAAGTATGCTGATCAAACGTTAATTAAAGTGTTTTCTCCAGACGAATTCTTGAAAGCAGCATTGTAATGACGAATATATCAAGAGGGTGCATCAAAACTAAGTTGTGATACACCCTCTTTATTCTTCATTCTTAATTCTTCCTTCTTAATCAATAAGAATACATGTATTCGATTTCTTTGTTGTAGTGCTCGTTGATCACCTTACGTTTCAGCTTTAGAGTGAGTGTAAGCTCACCGTTGTCTGATGTGAATGGATTAGGCAACAGTTTGAAACGTTTTACCTGCTCATATTTCGCCAATCCCTCCTGCAGATTTGCGATTCTGCCTTCAATCAACGAAGTTATTTTAGGATTGTTTAGCAAATCTTCGATGTCTTTGTATTCGATCTTCATCTGCTCTGCATAATCTTTTACAGCCGCATAGTCTGGCACAATAAGTGCGGTGACAAATTTACGAAGGTCGCCGATCACAGCCACCTGATCAATATATTTGTCTGTGACCAACAGATTCTCAATCTGCTGAGGCGCGATATACTTTCCGTTTGATGTCTTGAACAGATCCTTGATACGGTCGGTGATATACAGTATTCCATTTTCAAGTTTACCAGCGTCGCCAGTATGGAACCAACCGTCTGTGAATGAAGTGGCGTTGATTTCTGGCTTGTTGTAGTATCCTGGAGTTATAAGATTGCCCTTTAGAAGTATCTCATTGTTTTCTCCGATTTTCACCTCACACTCAGGCATCACCTCTCCCACTGATTTCAAATCGTGGTATTTGTGTGCTGGCTGGAAGCACGACACAGTGGCTGTGCTCTCTGTAAGTCCGTAACCTACTACCATATTGAAGTCGAGGCTCATTAAAAACTCACATACAGATTCTGAAAGTTGTGAACCGGCACAAGGAAAATACATTGAGTTTTCCAATCCCAATTCCTTCTTTACCTTAGCGAAAAGTGTTTTCTTGAAAATCTTGTATTGTATTTCAGTGGAGAATGGCACAGATTTGTTGAATCTGACATAGTCGAGATTTCTCTTCTTTCCGACAGCGATTGCATGGTACATCAATTTTTTTACCAATCCCGGCATTTTTTCGATTTTCTCATGCACACCTGCGTAGACCTTTTCCCAAAAACGGGGCACCGCGCACATCATGTTAGGACGAGTCTCCTTGATTGATGTCAGAATCTCTTTTGGATTTTTGTTGACGTAGATCATCGCGCCTCTGTACATACATAGATAGTCCCATGCACGTTCAAAGATATGGCTTGCAGGAAGAAACATCATGGATGTTCTTGTCTCATCACAACATGGCATCACTTTCTCGTGGATTCTCATCTGGTGAGTGTAGTTGTACTGCATTATCATCACTCCCTTAGGCTCTCCAGATGTTCCAGACGTGTAGATGAGTGTGGCAAGGTCGTCCTGGCTCAATTCATTCTGACGTCTTTCCAATTCTGCGTCTTGCTCATTCCCGTCGCCATACTTTAGAAAATCACCAAATGCCATAGACGTGTCTATTCCATTAAGATTGATTTCTGGATCGACGGTGATGACCTTTTTTAATACGTTTGTCTGGTGTAGCACCTTGACTGTCTGGTCGTATTGGTATTGCTCACCCACAAATATCATTGCGCATTGAGCGTCATCCACGATATATTTTACTTGTTCGGATGATGATGTCGCGTATAGTGGCACTGCTACGGCTCTGATAGCCTGAAGCGCTAAGTCTACTATTATTGTTTCGTGGCTGTTCTGTGAATATATCGCCACTTTTTCTTGTTCTTTTACACCGATAGATAGAAAAGCTTTTGCGGCTCTTCTTACACTTGCAGCTACCTGATTCCAAGATAATGGTTTCCATACACCCTCTTTATCGTCACGGTATTTTAACGCTGTTTTGTCTCCAAATTTTTTTGCGTTGTCGAATGCAAGTCTTCCGATATGAAATGAATTCATGCCCTTTGTGTTTAATTTGGGGGCAAAAATATCTTAAAAAATGTTAAAAGACAAATTTTGAATAATTAAAGTTGAAACTATGGGCCATTTATTGCCCTATTTGACTGTTAATCGAGCTCTTTTTAGGGCATTCGTAGTGTTTTTTTACGAAATTGATGGCTGCTTTAGCTGCTCTTTGTTGCGATTCTTTTTTTGAATAACCGTTACCGTTAGCCACAACTTTGCCGTCGATTTTCACCGTGCATTTGAAGATATGGTTGTTTTCGGCATCCATCACGTCGTCTATAATCTCAAAATCGACATTGATTTTTCTTTTTTGAGACCATTCAAGAAGCTGGCTCTTGAAATTTTCTGTGGCTTTTTCCAGTTTTTTGACGCTGATGTATTTGGCAAAAATCACGTCGTAGACAAATTTTTTGCACTGTTCGTAGCCTTTGTCGAGATAGATTGCTCCGATTAAGGCCTCGAACGCGTTGCCATACACGTTAAGGTTGTGGGATGTTGTGTGGATGGGCAGATTCACTAATTTGTCCAAACCAATCTCTTTTGCCACGACGTTTAATGTCTCTCTCTTGACAATTTTTGAACGCAGGTTGGTGAGATAGCCTTCGTCACGTGTCTTATAGTTGTTGTAGAGGAAGTCTGCCACCACAGAGCTTAGCACTGCGTCTCCCAAAAACTCCAATCTTTCGTTGTTGCCTTTCCCGTTGGAAGCGAGTTTGTGTCGTAACGCAAGTTTGTAGTGGTTTATATTAGTGGGTTGGAATCCAAGCATGGCAACCAATTCAGCGGTCTCTGGACTCTGTTCCTCTTCTTGTTCGAATTCTTGATTTTGATCTGATTCAAATTTAGGTTCTGGCTGAAAATCTTCAATTTCAATTGCAGGAAGGAATTTGCTTATGAACCTTTGCAACATCTTACTCTGCATACCTCTTAAACACTAAACAAGCATTTTGTCCACCGAATCCGAATGAGTTAGACAAAGCGATGTCGATTTTTCTCTCTTGTGCCTTGTTGAATGTAAAATTCATTTTGTAGTCGATGTTAGGATCCAAGTCATCTTCACGATGATTGATTGTAGGTGGCACAATATTGTTTTGTATTGCTTTGACGGAGATGATAGACTCCAACGCGCCGGATGCTCCAAGCAAGTGTCCGGTCATTGTTTTGGTTGAACTGATATTTAGATTGTATGCGTGCTCTCCAAACACTTTCTTGATAGCCTTTATCTCACACAGGTCACCCATTGGAGTGGATGTGCCGTGTGCGTTGATGTAATCTATATCAGACGGATTAATGCCAGCTTCATCAATAGCGTTTTGCATGGCAAGTATGGCTCCGGCACCCTCTGGATGAGGAGCTGTGAGGTGGTATGAGTCTGATGAAGCCCCATAACCTATGATTTCAGCATAGATTTTTGCTCCACGTTTGATGGCGTGGTCTAAGTCTTCAATCAACAAACAACCCGATCCTTCACCCATTACAAAACCATCACGTGAGCCACTGAATGCTCTTGATGCGGTTTGGTATTCATCGTTGTTGGTGGAAAGTGCTCTCATGACTCCGAATCCACCGATCGAACCAGGTGTGATAGCGGCTTCTGTTCCTCCCACCACCATGGCTGTCGCTCTTCCGATGCGAATCATGTCGTAGGCGGTGCCTATTGCGTTGGCACTGGATGCACAGGCGGAGATGGCACCGAAATTTGGACCTCTAAGACCAAAGTCAATTGAGACGTGGCCTGACGCAATGTTGCAAAGAATCTTTGGGACGAAGTTTGGACTAAATCTAGGCACTCGGCTCTCGCTTGCATAGAAATCACCGATCTCGTCTTCGAAGGAAGCCAATCCACCGATGCCGGATGAAATGATCACTCCAATCTTGTCTCTGTCGACTTTGTCTAAATCCAATCCGGAATCAGCCATACACTCACGAGCGGCGACTTTGGCAAACTGCACCGAAGGGTCAAGTTTGCGGATCTCTTTCTTCTCGAAGTAATCTGCCGGATTGTAATTTTTCACCTCACAGGCAAAATGAACTTTGTGTTTGGAGTGGTCAAAATGAGAAATGGGTCCAGCACCACTCACTCCAGCTAACAAATTCTGCCACATTTCTGCTACAGTATTGCCAATTGGCGTGACTGATCCTAGACCCGTAACGACAACTCTCTTAAAACTCATTTGTCCTTAGAGATGTTTTTTTCTTACTTTGCGTTTGCTGTCAAGAAGTCGATTGCCTCACCTACAGTAGTGATGCTCTCTGCCTTATCCTCAGGAATTTCAGTACCGAAAGCTTTCTCGAACTCCATGATCAACTCTACAGTGTCAAGAGAATCAGCTCCTAAATCGTTAGTGAAGCTTGCCTCACGAGTTACCTCAGACTCTTCAACACCTAGCTTCTCAACGATGATAGCCTTTACTTTTTCTTCAACTTCAGCTGTTGACATAACTTTAAAAATTTAGTTAACGAATAAAATTTTATTTTTTTTTTTTTTTTTTTAATCATAATTTATTTAAATAGCTAGTATTTTTTAATTTAATATCTATTTAAAATTAATCTATATACCTATTTGTTTTGTTTTTCCCATCAAAGTTACTTAGTTTCTTGTTGAGATTGTTGTAATAGTAAGTTTGGATCAGTATTACTATTGGTCTTCTGGAAAGAAACAGCTTTGACTTGGTTCAACAAACTCTTGTTTCTCATTTGGAATAAGAATATAGTGACAACTAATCCTATAACAATAATTAGCAAAATAACTCCTACAACAATGAATAAAGTAGTATTATCACCACCTGAACTAGATGATGATCCTTCAGGAGCAGGTCTCACAAATGTCTTACCATTATAGGCGACAAATTCTACAACATTTTCTCTTTGGATTTGTGCAATTACATTAAGATAAACCCAATTGGCTAAATCATAAGATTTTGCAATTAAAGTAATCTTTCCATCATCGTCGATTGGATTTCTTTTATATATAGTAAAGAATGGTGATTCAGTTATGGCAACAGTATTAATTTCTTCACCATAATAATGTGTTCTATTGTCTACGACCTTGAAGAAATAAGTAATATTAGCATATCCTGGTTCTACATCTATTTTATTAAATGTACATTTAATTACATCTAAATCATCTTCTTTGGATTCTTGAGTTTCAATTTCTGGAGAACGGAGAATTGTATAGTTGAAGAAATCACTTTCAGATTTGGCAGTTATGTAGTTAAAAGCATAATTATTTAAATAATTGTCAATTTCAGATCTTGTTCTTCTGTATATGAATAAATAATAGATTTCTACTGTTTCTTTTGTCTTAAAAGTAGCAGTGACTTTACCTCTGCTTTTTTCAGCTTGCATATAAGTGATATTAGCTCTTGATTCATCTGTATCACTTATTGTAAAATCTAAAAATCTACTATTGAAAGCAATTTGTATTCTCATAACTGGTTTATTTTTATTAGTTCTTAATCTATAAACATTATATCCGAAAGAATTTTCTTGAAGTCTTCCATAATGGTATACTTTTTCTACAGGAATAACTCCATCATTTAATCCAGATACTTGTGCCTCAACAGTGAAATTAGCGAATAAGTCATCTTTCAATTCTTCAGATTTGTCAACAGTAATATATAAAGTTGGATTATCTTCTTCTTTAATATTAAAGCTATCAATGACATCTTCTGATAAGAAAATTTGGGCAGTTCTCAAAGCAGTATCATAATGTCCAATAATTGCTTTATCAAAAGATGGTTGTAAATCTGGATCTTTTTTGGCTGCATAAATGAGACTTTCTTTTGTAAGTTGAGCAGTAACGACTATAGGGGGAATATCATAATAATCTCCTTCATCGATATCATTATCTTTAAATGTTATAGCAACATTTAGATCATTATATTGATTACGTATTTTAGAATATAAAACAATTGGTAAATCTGTTTCTCTATAAGCTAATTCTAATGATTTTCCATAGCTTATTTCATCGAAGTTGAGTTCAGGATTTCTTTCATGGAATGAAATGTAGAATAAGAATCCTGGGTCTGCCATTTCATTTGATTTGCTTGTGTCAATTTTTCTAATGACAAGTTGGTCTAATTTTTTACCAGATGATAAAGAAATTCTGTCTCCTGCTCCTCTTAAATTATAGATAGTTTTTGGATCATTTTTCCAAAATAGTTGAGCATATCCATTTAAAGTTTCTATATTAACAAATACACTATTTATACCAGGGAATACTAATCTTAATTGCTCTCCAGGGCATGCTAATAGTTGTTCTGTGCTTGGATTTGGGTTAAATTCAAATAAATCATATGCTAAATAATTATACACTGGCATTGAGGTTACTAACATTACTTCTCCAGGATCATCAGTAATAACACTAATATATAAATATTTTTGTTCTTCTAATTCACTAACATTAATAAAATCTATTCCATCTTTTCTGCTATTTATTGTGGCAGTTTCAAATGTTGGAATAACTTTTCTTAATTCACTAGTTTGATATTCATCAAATAAATTTCTATCAATAAAGTTTCCATACATATAATTAGTAGCTCCATTACTTGTAGAGGCTCCATAAGCTATTACTGGTGTGGATAAATCAACATCGTCATCATCATATATAACCATGAATAAGCATCTATATTCTTCATCAGATAATTGTGTTGGTTTACATAATATTTTTTGATCAGTATTTGCAATAACAATATCTAAACTATCAGTTAAGTCAGGTTCATGAACTCTTAAGGAATATAATTCAGTATTAATTGAATCACTTTTGTCTGTCCAAATACCAATTACTAAGTTTAGATCTTCAAGGGAATTTTCATTAGGAATAGTAATTTTTTTGGCTTTTGCTTTTTCTAAAATGTCAGTTTTTTTTAAAACTAAAATGGAATCTTTTCCAGGAGGGAGTAATTTAAAGTCAGCATTCTTAGTGGTTGGTCTAGTACCTCCTAAATTAATATAAAGTCCAGCTACTGAAGATTGCCAATCAAATTCTACTGTTTCAGAATCATGTGGAAGCCAAACTTCATAAAATTCATATATTCTTTCATTTTCTGAGACATCAACATTTCCAATGATGAATTCATCAACTTGAATAACAACTTTTGGAATATCTGTATATGCTCTATTATTAGGAGTAATTCTGGTCAAAATTGAGAATGGATAAAATTTGGAATCTTCAACATATTCACCAATTTGTGAGACTTGAATTGAAATTAAAAGATAGCAACCTTCAATACAATCTTGGGTATCTTCAGGACTTATTTGCATTTTTTTAGTATAGGAATTAAATGGTAAAGAATCTCCCCATTCTTTTGAGGGCATTCTATAAATTCCTCTCCAGTTTGCCTCTTCATCAGCTGAAGTTTGATCTTTTCTTACAACTTTGGCCCATATATTTCCGAATTCTCTTAAGAAGTTAATGGTAATATCACCTACTTCATTTTTACCAATATCAGTATAAAGGTAATAGAATCTATCACCACAGACGAAATCTCTTTTGGCTTGACCTTTTTGTAAATAAGTTGGAGTGTTTTTAATTTCTCTTAAAGTTACTTCTATCATTGGATTTGTTTTAATAATTTCTTTATCATATTCTACTTGGAGCATAATTGGGCAAACTCTATTTTCTTGGCAATGAAGTGAAATAACACTTGATCTAAGATAGAATATTTGAGATCTTGTGACAGTGACTGATTTTATATTTATAGTACCAGCAATGATATTGATTTTGTAATAGGCTTTGTCAATAATATTTACATAGACTGCTAAATCTTTGGATATGTCAGCATGTGGATAGATAAATCTTAATTTTTTTAAATCTTTTTCAAAAATAATTTGTTGATTAATATTTTCTCCAATAACTATATCTCTTGAATTGTCAGTTTCTGATTCAAATCCAATAACATATAACATACACATTTTATGATTGTAGTTAGATAAATCTGATTCAGTTATTTTAATATTATATTCATAGCTATCAGAACTATATCCAGAAGAAGAACTAGTTATTATTTCTTGAGCATAACCATCATAGAAGTTGACTGCAGTTGTTTCTCTTTTTACTTCAAATTCACAGTTCAAAGCGAAAAAGTTGGCGAAGTATGGATTCTTATTTTTATATCTGAAATTTTCCAAAAATACTTTTTTTGCTTTTGTTGGTGATGTTGGGTCAATTTGGACTAAATAACTTTCACCAGATGGTACTATTTCTTCAGTTTGTACTAAATTATATGGATGAACATTGAATTGAATGTTGAAGAATGAATTAATAGTAGCAGTATATTCAATTGTTATTTCATCAACAGATAATTGAGCAAGATTAATATAAAAGTGTATTTTATTAGAAAGATAATATTTTTGGTAGCTGATATCAATAGATTCACCGTTTGCTTTAAGAGTTGGAGCATCTTCAGCTAAATCAAAGTTAACATCACCACTGAAAACCATAATATCAAATGTTATTCTTTGAATTTGTCTTCCACTTTGTAAATCAGCAACGAAAGTACCTTTTTCTCCTTTTAGAGCAAATCTTGAGAATTTCTCATTTTCAACCATATATACTGGTTGACCCTTTGAAAAAATAGAAGTTTCAAATACACAGTATCCATTATTTTGATTATCATCATCCATACAATGAACAACCATAACATATTTTCCAGGGCCTATAGCAGATGATTTATCTTCAGTGGTAGTCCATATAGTCATTTGATTTGTATTTTTAGGTTCAATTAAGTTAAATAATTCTATATCTTCATAGTGGCAATCAGGATATTCTCTGCATTCAGCAATATATAATCTAGAGTGACCTTTTACTTCATATAAATTATAATCATATTTTTTAGCAGATTGATCATTCTTTGTTCCTGAGAAAAATGCAATACTTCCTTTAGGAATAATTCTTCTATAAATTTGTCCAGTTAATTGAGGTGGATAATAGTCATATAATTGCTTAAGACTAGTTGGTTCAGTTATGGCAATAGCAAAAGACATGACATTTATTTTAATTGATTCTTCAATTGGCAATTCCATACATACATAATTTAATTTTCCATTATTTGTCATGACAAAAGAAAGTTGTCCATTTAATACCTCTACATCGGTTTCTTCTAAATAATTTCTATTTTCATCTTCTAAAAAGAACCAAGCATATTTAGTATGAACTCTACCAGTTATATATAATTTGCTCATTGATTTGAATCTTTCGTCAGCTAAATTAAGAGGGAAACATTCTTCATTTAATTCATCTTTTTCTAGGTATCCATAAACTTCAGGACCATTTGGAATTAAAAAGTCTTTTGGTCCAACTCCTAAACGTTCATAATCATTATCATCAACTAAATGGACACTAATAGTTATATATTCACCAACTTCAGCACCTTTGACATTGATAGTAGCCATGGTTGTTGCTCTTAATCTTTTTTTGTTATTAGATTTTTCTTCTTCTTCTTCCTCTTCTTCTTCTTCTTCTTCATCATCTCCAGGAATCCAAAAAGTCATAGCTTTTCCTGTCTTATGAGCAAGTTGGTCAGCATATTGATTTTCAACACTAATAGCTGCTTTGGTAGAACCTTCTAAAGTTACAGTCATATAAACGCTTGATTGAGCCGAAACAATATCAAATCTCATTTCTCTATTTGCACTACTTACTAAATAAGAATAAACAAAGTTAGGTTCAAAAACTGCTGATTGATCTCCAGAAACTTTAATTTTATATTTGCATCCTTCCTCTGCACATTGAACATTGATATAGAGTTCTTGATCATCCTTTTCAAATTGTTCTCTCTTAACCCACATAAAAACTGATTTTCCATTTGGGTTTTTCATTAATAGTTCTTTGTCAGCACAAGTTCTGTCTCTACTTGAAAAACATAAAAGAGGAGCGGGATTGTTATCTGTAGAATTAACTTCTACTTTAAGATAATAAGGAATTTTGCCCATTCCAAATTCAACTGCGAAGGTATGTGATTTGTCAGGTCCATTATATGATTTTTCACATGATTCAGTTGAATAGTCATAGTATATCCAATCTTTTTCTTCATCTTGTGACTTTGTTATTGAAAATAAACAGAAGCATAAAATGAATATATTTAATAAAGTGGTTTTCTTTACCATCCTTTTTATATAAGAAGTTAATGGTAATATCACCTACTTCATTTTTACCAATATCAGTATAAAGGTAATAGAATCTATCACCAC
>Ga0255059_10000334_pt1 | contig 10757 bp, 7 predicted proteins | sample 176RNAGHGlowgp2_FD_183551 | JGI IMG/M metagenome (GOLD analysis project Ga0255059, IMG submission 183551) | Metatranscriptome of sheep rumen microbial communities from Palmerston North, Manawatu-Wanganui, New Zealand - 1766 RNA GHGlow gp2... | ecosystem: Host-associated > Mammals > Digestive...
CTCTTATAGAGCAGAGGATGATACCCGCCAGATATGCACCGGTGATATCTGCTATTCCGAAATACTTCTCAGCTATATATGCCATGGCAAAACAGAAAGCAAGTCCTGCGATCGGTATTCTTCTTGTATGCGGATAACGGTTATCAAACCATTTGAATACTTTGTATGATGCAAAACCGACAATCACGGCAAATACAAAGAAGAGCACTGTCGAGATAACGACTGTTAAGGGTTTTGATTCTGGATTCTTGAATCCGATGACAAATGTAAGGACTATGATACCAATAACATCATCTATAATAGCTGCACTTATTATGGTCGTTCCGACTTTTCCCTTAAGCTTTCCAAGTTCCTTAAGTGACTGAACGGTAATACTAACACTCGTTGCAGTCATGATGCATCCGATAAATACAGCCTTGTAGAAATGCTCTGTTCCGAAACCGTCCCATCCGTAGTAGCATATATAGAAGATCGCTCCTCCCACAAGTGCTACCAAGACTCCTGCAAGTGCTACCAAAAATGCCGCAAGTCCGGTTTTTCTCATCTCTTTAAGATCTGTTTCCAGTCCAGCGGAGAACATTAAGAGTATTACGCCGATCTCAGCCATCTTTGACAGAAAATCTGACTGAACCACAAGATTTAAAAAACAGGGTCCTATCAGTAGTCCCGCGATTATCTCGCCTACAACCTGCGGTGCCTTGCATTTGCGCGCAACAATACCGAAGAACTTGGCGGCAATGACGATTATCGCCAGATCCCTCAATATAAGATATGATTCCATGATATTTTCACCTCTTTTTAACTGATACCGTTGAGTTCCTGATACAGATCCTTGGCAAATGAATCAGTCATCCCGCAGATATAATCAGTTGCAAGCAACAGTCTTAAATACAATTTTTCTTCTTCACTCTTGTCTTTTGAGAATATCTCATATATTCTTCTGTAATCATCCGATATAAGCGCGACTATTCGCTTTCCGACAACACTTTGCTTTTCATCGGTATCATAATTGATAACGGCTTTTACAAATCGGTCTAAAAGGAAATTGAAAATCGTATCGGCTGCCACCTCAAGTTTATAGATAGGCATTGATGTAAATGAATATCTGAATTCTATATCACCGAGTCTTTCCATGATCTCTTCTTCCGGTGTACCGTGAAAAAGATCATACTGGTAAGTCCCGTTCATTATCTCATCATAATGCTCTATAAAACTGTCACTGGCACAAAAGAGCATCTGTCCCTGAATACTTACTACCCAGTTCTGGACAGCATAGACATCAGGTTTTTCTATACCCTTATCTATAGCCTTTTCATATTTATGCTCAAGTACGTCCACCAGTTTTCTGTATACGCTTGATTCATTTCTGTAGCTGTCAGATGCTTTAAGCTCGTCTAAAAGCTGAGAATAGGTAATACAGTTTTTCTTGATGGAATCCTCCATATCTGCTGTTTTGTAAGCAATATCATCTGCAGCTTCCAGCAGATATGTGAGCGGATGTCTGGCTTTGTTTGTTCCTGTGCTCTGCTCGATATCTTCAAATAAATCCTTTTCAGCATAAAGATATCCCATTTTTTTCGTCTTAATATTACCACTTTTTTTATCGATTTCAAGAGATGATCCGGGATATTTTATTATTGTTGCAAGAAGAGCTTTTGTCAGGTTCATTCCATGCTCATCAACCAGAAAATGCAGCTTGCTGACAACACGCAAAGCCTGCGTATTTCCCTCAAAATTATAGAAATCCTGTTTCATCTGTTCATTTAACAGATCTTCTATAGGTTTTCCTTTAAATGTAAGCATTTTAAGGTTTGATTTAAACCAGTCCTGTATTGCAGTCTCTCCGAAATGTCCGAAAGGAGGATTGCCAATATCATGGATAAGTCCCGCACACTGCAGTATTGCGCAGATATCCTCTTTTTGTCTTAGTCCGAAATTAGGATCAAGATTGCCTGATATGATCTTTTCTCCTACATTCTGACCAAGTGACTTTGCAAATGAGCTCACTTCAAGCGAATGTGTAAGCCTGGTCCTTATAAAATCACTCTTATCAAGAGGAAAGACCTGAGTCTTATCCTGAAGTCTGCGAAATGCAGCACTTCCGATTATCCTGTGATAATCCTTTTCAAACTCTGTACGTAAATCTCTGTTTGTTGTGCTCTTTGTTATAGATCTTATCCTTTCAGGACATAATAACTGATTCCAGTTCATACTGATATACCCTAAATTTTAAGCCGGCTTATAAAACCGGCTTAAGAATTGTTTTTATTCTGTGTCTTCTTCGGTTGTCTCGTAATCTATCGCTTCAACCTCACCGCTTTCGTTTACCTTTTCACGTACTTTAGCGATCTTTGCAAGCAATACGTTGTTGTTGAGATTTATAAGCTTGACTCCCGAAGTGATCCTTCCGTATGTATTGACATCCTTCATCGAGATCTGAATGATGATCCCTTCAGTTGTTATCATCATGATCTCATGTTCATCGGTAACTGCCTTTACACCAAGAACATATCCTGTCTTTTCCGTTATCTTGTAGCACTTGACACCGCGGCCGCCACGCTTCTGAACATGGAACTCATCAAGTACGGTTCTCTTTCCCATACCTTTTTCGGATACGATAAGAAGTGAATCACCCTGATGATCAAGCTGCATGCCTACGATCTCGTCTCCGTCTGTAAGATTCATACCGATAACACCCATAGCGCTTCTTCCGGTCTTTCTTACATCTGTTTCCTTGAATCTTATGCACATTCCGTACTTTGTAACAAGGAAGATCTCGGAATCGGCTGTCGTTGTCTTAACTTCTATGAGTTCATCATCATCTCGTAAGCCTATTGCAATAAGACCGTTCTTTCTGATGTTCATGTACTCAGTTACGCAGGTCTTCTTGACAGTTCCGTTCTTTGTTACCATGAACAGGTTATGATCTTCATCATATGTTGTAACAGGTATTACCGCTGATATCTTTTCTCCTGGATTTAGCTGAAGCAGATTGATTATCGCTGTTCCTCTTGCCGTTCTGCTTGCTTCCGGTATCTCGTAAACCTTCAATCTGTATACACGACCGAAGTTAGTGAAGAACATCACATGATTATGAGTATTTGTCATGAGAAGATCTTCGATATAATCATCCTCGATGGTCGTCATTCCCTTGATTCCCTTGCCGCCTCTGTGCTGCGCATGGAAATTGTCAACGGTCATTCTCTTGATATATCCGAGATTTGACATTGTAATGACAACATTCTCATCAGGAATGAGGTCTTCCATTGTTATATCATATTCGTCAAATCCTATCTGTGTCCTTCTGTCATCGCCATATTTTTCAGCGATTTCTTCAATCTCAGTCTTTATTACACCGAGCAAGAGCTTTTCATCAGCAAGGATTGCCTTTAATTCTGCAATCTTCTTAACAAGTTCTGCATGTTCGTTTTCGATCTTTTCTCTCTCTAATCCTGTGAGAGCACGAAGACGCATGTTTGCAATGGCTTCGGCCTGTATATCAGTAAGCCCGAATCTTTCCATCAACCTGTCTTTAGCTTCCTGAGTCGTCTTTGAAGATCTCATTATCTGGATAACTTCATCGATATTGTCAAGTGCGATGAGCAGACCCTGTAAAATGTGATCTCTCTCTTCAGCCTTCTGAAGATCGAATCTCGTTCTTCTTGTAACTACATCTTCCTGATGCTTTAAGTAATAAATGAGCATATCAAGAAGATTCATTACTCTGGGCTGGTTATTAACAAGCGCGAGCATTATTACGCCAAATGTATCCTGAAGCTGAGTATGCTTGTAAAGCGTGTTTAATACGATGTTAGCATTAACATCCTTACGCAGTTCAATTACAACACGCATACCTTCTCTGTCTGATTCATCTCTCAGATCAGTAATGCCGTCGATCTTCTTATCCTTGTGGAGCTCGGCGATCTTTTCAATGAGTCTTGCCTTGTTTACCATATAGGGAAGCTCGGTAATTATGATCTGATTCTTTCCGTTAGGAAGAGTCTCGATACTTGTAACACCTCTTACCCTTATCTTGCCGCGCCCTGTTCTGTATGCTTCTTCCACTGCACGGGTTCCGATTATAACACCGCCTGTGGGAAAATCTGGAGCCTTGACAAGAGGAAGTATCTCATCTATCTCTGTCTTTCTGTCTTCTTCAACCCTGTTGTCTATAATCTTAACGACTGCGCTTATAACCTCTCTAAGATTGTGAGGAGGTATATTTGTCGCCATACCTACCGCAATACCGGTTGTTCCGTTTACCAAAAGATTTGGATATCTGCTTGGTAAAACAGTAGGTTCCTTTTCGGTTTCATCAAAGTTAGGGACAAAATCAACGGTATCTTTATTGATATCTGATATGAGTTCCATTGAGATCTTAGATAATCTCGCCTCGGTATAACGCATTGCTGCGGCACCGTCACCGTCTACGGAACCAAAGTTTCCGTGACCGTCAACAAGCGGATATCTGAATGACCAGTCCTGAGCCATATTTACTAAAGCTCCATAAATGGAACTGTCACCATGAGGATGGTATTTACCCATCGTATCACCGACTATACGGGCACTCTTTCTGTGCGGCTTATCCGGTGTATTGTTAAGTTCTATCATTGAATAGAGAACTCTTCTCTGTACCGGCTTAAGTCCGTCCCTTACATCCGGGAGTGCTCTTGAGGCGATAACACTCATGGCATAGTCAATATATGACGTTTCCATGGTCTTTTTTAAATCTACTGGTTTAATTTTGTCAAAAATCCGGTCTTCCATTGCTTTACCTTTCGGTTTTTATATATCAAGATTCTTTACGTATTTAGCGTTTTCTTCGATGAATTCACGTCTTGGCTCTACCTTGTCGCCCATCAGCGTCGTAAATGTAAGATCAAGTTCGCTCTCCGAATCCTCATCCATATTTACTCTTAATAAGATACGTGATTCGGGATTCATAGTCGTTTCCCAGAGCTGATCTGCATCCATCTCACCAAGACCTTTATATCTCTGGATCTTGTTATTCTGATCTCTGCCGACTTCTTCTATGATACCTGAAAGTTCATCATCCGAATATGCATACCAAATCTTCTTGTTTTCTCGAGCTTAAAGAGCGGAGGCTGTGCAAGATAAACATAACCCTGCTTTATGAGCTCAGGCATGAATCTGTATAAGAAGGTGAGCATAAGAGTTGCTATATGCGCACCGTCTACATCGGCATCGGTCATAATGATGATCTTATGATATCTGAGTTTTGAAATATCAAAATCATCATAAATACCTGTACCGAAAGCAGTGATCATGGATTTGATCTCTTCGTTTCCAAGTATCTTATCAAGTCTTGCCTTTTCAACGTTTAATATCTTACCTCTGAGAGGAAGGATCGCCTGGGTAGCACGGCTTCTTGCTGTCTTTGCAGATCCTCCGGCTGAATCTCCCTCGACTATGAATATCTCGCAGTTTTCGGGATTTCTGTCAGAACAGTCTGCGAGTTTTCCTGGAAGAGCCATCGTATCAAGAGAAGATTTTCTTCTTGTAAGATCTCTAGCTTTTCTTGCAGCATCACGTGCGCGCTGAGCTAAGATAGATTTTTCACAGATCGTTCTTGCAACTGAAGGATTCTGTTCAAGGAAATATGTAAGCTGTTCTGTAACTAAGCTTTCAACAGCTCCTCTTGCCTCACTGTTTCCGAGTTTCTGCTTTGTCTGACCTTCAAACTGAGGTTCCTCAACTTTGATACTGATGATAGCGGTCAGACCTTCTCTTATATCTTCACCTGTAAGATTCTGATCACTGTCTTTTAATATCTTGTTTGTTCTTGCATAGTCATTAAATGTCTTTGTAAGAGCATTTCTGAAACCTACAAGATGAGTACCTCCCTCGGGAGTGGTTATATTGTTAACAAAGCTTGCAATATTTTCGGTATAACCGTCATTATGCTGGAAAGCGACCTCTACATAAACCTTATTCTTTGTTCCTTCAAAGTAAAGAATATCGTTATAAAGAGGAGTCTTGCTCTTATTCAGGTAAGTAACAAATTCCTTTATGCCGCCTTCATAATGAAATGTCTTGGAAATCTCGATCTTATTGCCGTCTTCATCCTTTTCACGCTTATCGATGAGGACTATCTTAAGACCTTTTGTAAGGAAGGCAGTTTCTCTTAATCTGTTTTTTAATACGTCAAATTCAAACTCGGTAGTCTCAAAAATCGTGGAATCCGGCATAAAATCAACTCTTGTACCGGTTCTTTTATCATCACACTCTCCATCGACCTTTAAAGGATACATTACCTTACCGCGTTCGTAACGCTGCTTGTATATCTTTCCGCCATTATATATCTGAACTTCAAGCCACTCCGAAAGTGCGTTTACAACACTGGCACCTACTCCGTGAAGACCTCCGGATACCTTGTATCCGCCACCGCCGAATTTTCCGCCGGCATGCAATATAGTAAATACAACTTCTACAGCAGGCTTTCCGGCTTTGTGATTTATACCTATCGGTATACCGCGGCCGTTGTCTATAACAGTTATTGAATTGTCTTCATTTACCGTAACTTCAATTTCTGAACAATATCCGGCAAGTGCTTCATCGACCGAATTGTCTACTATCTCATAAACAAGATGATGAAGTCCTCTTGAAGAAGTGCTTCCAATATACATACCGGGTCTTTTTCTAACAGCTTCAAGACCTTCCAAGATCTGTATTTGGTCCGCACCATATTGTTCATTTACATTTTCTGCCATAATATGCCATCCTTAATATAATTTATGAAGCCTCGCTAACGCTTCCGTTAGTTACTTTAAATACCTTGTTTACTTCAAACCTGTTATTTACAAACTCATCAAGGCCCGTACAGGTTATTATTGTCTGGATATTTCCTATGCTGTTTAGTAGGAAATTCTGTCTGTTGCTGTCAAGCTCTGATAAAACATCGTCAAGCAGCAAGATAGGTGTATCTTTTGTTATCTTTTTTATGAGTTCTATCTCTGAAAGCTTAAGTGATAGAGCAGCAGTCCGCTGCTGACCCTGTGATCCATATTTTCTGATATCTATCTCTATGTTATTTGTGCTTTCACTTATAACATTAAATGAAATATCATCTCTGTGAGGACCAATAGTTGTCTGTTTTAGCTTTATATCTCTATCATGACTGTTTTCAAGACTTGAAGCATAGCTTTCTATATCAACATTTGGTTCATATATAAGTCTTAACTTTTCTTTTTCTCCGGAAAGATTTGAATGTATTGAAGCAATTATCTCATTAAGCTGATCAACAAACTGCTTTCTTCTTTCAATTATCTTGCTTCCGTAGGATATAAGCTGTTTATCCCAGATGCTTAGTGTATCCTTTAATTCAGGATTTACAAAAAGATTCTTTAAAAGATTATTTCTCTGATTTACTATCTTATTGTAATTATTTAAATTATAAAGATAGAAATTATCAAGCTGGCAAAGCTCAATATCTATAAATCTTCTTCTTTCTGCCGGGCCGTTTTTTATGATACTTAGATCCTCTGGAGAAAAAAATACGATCTTTGTAAGTCCCATGAGTTCGGCGGCTTTTTTTATTTTTACACCGTCTATTGCTATTCCCTTGGACTTTGAACTCCTAAGATGCATATCAACTCTTGTTTCTATATCATCTTTTTCAATAATGGTCCTTATATGTGCCTCCTGCTTTCCAAATCTTATAATTTCCTTATCTTTGCTAAGCTTATGTGATTTGGTGGTAGCAGACATATATATTGCTTCAAGGATATTTGTTTTCCCCTGAGCATTATCTCCATAAAGGATATTAGTTCCTTTATCAAAGTTAATCAAAAGAGATTCATAATTACGATAATCACTTAATTCAAGGGATTTAATTATCATTATTTACCTCTTTACTCAATCTTTATCGTATTATTGTCAAATTCAACGATATCACCGCTGTAAAGCTTTTTTCCTCTTTGTATTTCAACAGATCCGTTTACTTTGACCAGTCCTTCATTTATAACAAATTTGGCATCAACACCTGATTCTACTAAACCTGCAGCTTTGAGCGCCTGTCCAAGTTTTATATAATCATCCCTTAGTTTTATAACTTCCATATATGACAAGACCTATCCTACATTGTTGAAATTAACAGGAAGAACCAGATATATATAGCTTTCATCCGCATCCTTTATAAAGCAGGGCGCTTTTGAATTAAACATATACATATCTATTGTTTCATCATCTATTACCTTAAGAGCATCTATCAAGAACTTGGGATTAAATCCTATCATAAGACTCTTTCCTTCTTTCTTGATATCTATATCCTCATTCATGCTTCCGAGAGCCGAACTTATCTTAAGTTCCAGTTTTTCATCTTCAATACTTACGATAATAGGCTTCTTATCACCTTCTTTAACAAGAAGAGTCGCTCTGTCTATACAGTTTAGGAATTCCTTTTTGTTAATAGATATCTTTGTCTCATAATTGTTGTTGAGCATCTGATCGACTTTGAAATACTCACCTTCTATAAGACGAGATATAACAGTAGTACTGTCAAATTCAAATATTACATGCTTATCTGTAAAGAAGATTGAAACATCATCTTCATCACTTCCGCCAAGTATCTTGCTTATTTCATTAAGTGTTTTTCCAGGAATTATAACCTTATGATCATCATATTCATCCTTAAGAGAAATATTTCTTATAGAGATTCTGTGACCATCCAAAGAAACAACTCTTAATTTATTGCTCTTTATCTCAAAAAGCTCACCGCTCATTATCTTGTTTGAATCATTTTCATTTATTGAGAAAATTGTCTGTCTTATTATATCCTTTAAAGAAAACTGGGATATGATAAGAGGGTTTGCTTTTTTAACCTGCGGAAGATATGAAAAATCTTCTCCTGACTTTCCAATAATAGTGAATTTAGCTTTTTCACAAGTTATATAAGCCTTGTTATCATCATCTGTCTCGATCTTAACCACACTGTCAGGAAGCTTTCTTACAATATCTAGGAACATCTTTGCATCAATAGCTATGATTCCTTTTTCTATTATCTGGCCTTCAACTATTGTTTCAATACCAAGTTCCATATCATTTGCAGTAAATTTTATATTTCCTGCTGTCGAATCAACAAGAATACATTCAAGTATAGACATCGTAGTTTTACTTGGTACTGCTTTTGATACTATAGAGAGACCATTAAGCAAATCTGATTTCTGACATAATATTTTCATGTTGATAATTCCTTTCCGGCCGTAAGGCGAATCCTTTGTTATATATTTTATAAGATTTTAGAAGTATTATTAATAAGGGATGTAAATATGTGGAAAACCATTATTCTTCGCATTATTAAAGGATTTTTTACAAATATTCTTATGTGAAAAATTTTATCCACATACTATTTACATATATTTCACATCAGTTTTGTGGACTGATCTTTACTTTTATGTTATTTATCCTGTTTGCATATTCAGGATCCTTTAAAAGATCTTCCTTTACTCTTTTATATCCGTGAATAACTGTTGTATGATCCTTTTTCATCAGATATTTAGCTATATCTTCGTAAGTCATATCTATTATCTGTCTGCAAAGATACATAAATATATGTCTTGGAGTAACTATTTCCTGATTTCTTCTTGAAGATCTCATATCTTCTGGACTTACTCCAAATTCCTCACATACAACATTTAATATATAATCAGGAGTTATAAGTTCATTCTGATTCTGATTTATTATATTCTTAAGAGCTTTTTCTGCTGTATCAAGAGTTATATGATCGGTATTTTCTATTCTTGATATATTTATTATCTGATTAAATGCTCCTTCAAGCTCTCTTATATTTGATTTAACATTTTCAGCTATATATTTGATGATATCATCATCTATCTTTTTGGAATTGTTTTCAGCCAACTGTCTCAATATAGCCATACGGGTTTCATAGTCCGGAGCCTGAATATCAACTATAAGACCCATTGCAAATCTTGATTTGAATCTTGCATCAAGGGTTTCAAGTTCTTTAGGAGGTTTATCTGATGATAGTATTATCTGTTTACCGGCAAGATGAAGAGTATTGAAAGTATTGAAAAACTCTTCCTGAGTTGCATCTTTACCTATTATAAACTGAATATCATCTACCATAAGAACGTCGGCATTTCTGTATTTGTCTCTCATTTTAGTAATAGTAGACTGATTACCGCTTCTTATAGATTCAATAACATCGTTGGTAAAATCTTCACTTGTAACATAAATAACATTTGTATCGGGTTTGCTTTCCAAAGTGAAATGTCCGATCGAATGCATTAGATGTGTCTTGCCAAGACCTGCACCTCCATATATATAGAGAGGATTGTAAATCTCTCCCGGAGATTCTGCTACGGCAAGTGCTGCTGAATGAGCAAGCTTGTTATTGCTTCCTATTACAAATGTCTCAAATTTGTACTTTGGATTTAGATTTGCATTTTTATAGTTAATGCTCTGAGTTATATCAACATATTCTTCATTATCTTCTTTTGAATTATCCAAAACGAATTCAATATCAAAAGAATCGTTGAAAAGAACAGATATAGCTTCCTTGAAAAAATGCTTGTATTTCTTATTGATATAATTAAATGCCTGAGGATTATCTGACGGAATCAGTATAAATACGGTATTTTCTTCGATTTTATAAAAATCCAGGGGAAGAATCCAAGTATTGTAGGAAACAGAATTCAATTCATATTCTGTCTTAATATACTCCTTTATCTTTTCCCAGTTTTCCTTTATTTCTTGCATTTTATTCCCCATTGTAAAAA
>Ga0255059_10000335_pt1 | contig 10730 bp, 9 predicted proteins | sample 176RNAGHGlowgp2_FD_183551 | JGI IMG/M metagenome (GOLD analysis project Ga0255059, IMG submission 183551) | Metatranscriptome of sheep rumen microbial communities from Palmerston North, Manawatu-Wanganui, New Zealand - 1766 RNA GHGlow gp2... | ecosystem: Host-associated > Mammals > Digestive...
ATCAAAACAATGGGGTTATGATTCTTTTACTTTATCTGTTAGAGATTATGGAACTGGTGTGAGCCCAGAAAGATTTGATAAGATTTATAAAAATATAGGAAGTTCTACCAAAAGAGAAAGCAATGACTATATAGGAATGTTCGGTATAGGTCGTTTTGCCGCACTCTCATGTGCTGATACTGCTGCTATTAATTCTTACTATAATGGTACTAAATATTCTTATATAATGTATAAGAATGGCAATGGTATTAATATAGATAAAATAGGAGAAGAAAGTAATAATTATGAGAATGGTTTAGAGGTAATTGTAGAAGTTGACTCTACATCTAAGGAATTAAGTAACTCTATTAAAAAATTAATCTTATTTGAAAATCTTTGGATAGAATTAAAATCAAATTCAAATTCTTATATATTAGAGGACGCTATAAAAGAATTTAATAGAAAAAAAGTTCTTAATTATAATACTTTTTCTTATTGTGATTTAATATATTATGATAATTATTTTAAAATAGGGCAAGTTCTATATCCAATAGACAAAGAAAAATTAGAAGAAGCTAAAGTAGATACTCTTGAGACTAAAGGACTTTTAATAAATCTTCCAATAGGCAAAGTAGATATTACTCCAAATAGAGAGAATTTACAATATACTAATGCTACGTTGGAAATAATCAAAGAAAAGATAGCAGAAACAAAAAAAGAATTACAAGAAATTTTCATTAAAACAATAAACAAAGATTATTCTTTATACCAACTATATAGCATCTTATGTGATCATTCATATTATATAAATATACCATCTTATATGGATGAATCAAAATGCTGGAGTATCAGGACTACTGATATAACTCTGACAGATTGTTCTCCTACAATAAATAATAAAAAACTTCCTAAAAACTTCATAGACTTTTTAAGAGATATATCTTCTTTTAAAGTACCAGAAGATTGTATTTATAAAACTAAAGGAGGCAAGGAAGTTACTTTTAATCAACTATTAAGAACTAGTGTTGCTCTCTACTCAAAAGAAGATAAAATCACCTCTTCTACTACTTTAGACTATTTTGTAAAAGATAAAAGATATTTAATACTTGCTTATAACAAAACAGAAGAATTTTTCGATAATATAAAATATCAAGTAAGAAGTAGTTGGGCATATAAACAAAACAATATAGACTATGATGTTGATGCATGTGTAGAATTCTTAAAAGAAGTATGGGTGCCTACAAAGATTTCTAATAGTGCAGTACCTGAAGAGTTTAAGAAAAAAACTTCTACTCCAAATGTATCAGATAACAAAATTACAGTAAGACACTATCAATATGGATCGTACGGCGTGTATTATTTGTCTAGTATTTTAAGTTTTAATAGCCTCATATTATACAGCACAAATACTCAAGAAGATTCTTATATAAGAAAATTAAGTAATGCACTGTACGATATACATATAATAACTTTAAAACAAAAAGATTTAGCTTGTGTACAAAATAAGAAAAAGTGCGTGCCACTAGAAACTTTTTTAACTGCTAAAAATAAATTTTTTACTAAATTAGCTACAGCTTCTGTTATTAAAAAGAGTTATATCGGCTGTGATAATATCAGTGAGATGCCTGTTTATTTAAAATATAGAAAGTATTACTCTAAATATTTAAGAATATTGTCTAATGTATTTTCAGATAGTTTCTTGAATTCTATAATAGAGAGATATATTAAAAATGACTGGCTTATACACTCTGATATAGAACAATTTGCTTTAACAAAACAAGATAAAGAGTTGTGGAGGATTTATAATAAGTATACATACAATCCTAACCTGCTAGTAAAATATTTTATGAGGCTTAAACACAAAGATTTATTAACTAATTCTAAAATAAAATTATGAAAGTATTTAAAACACCTAATTTCATTTTTATAAAGTTCTCTGATGGACAAGAGTTTTCTAAAACTACTACTTCTGAAGAGATTGAGAGTATTTGGAATAAAGCAGAAACTTTGGAAGAAAATCAGCTAGAAGACCTTCTTTTAGGAGCTACAGCAAATAAAGAAGAGTTCCTTAATAGAATTAAAAATTCTTCTGTTCTGACTTTGAGAGGCAATTCTATCTACATGCTGGATATTTCAGAGCTTAGTATACCTGAAGATTTTGCTGAAAAGATTTTAGAGGCAGAAGAGTCTGGAGACACTAAAGAATTGCTTAAGTATAAGAATTTCTGGACCCTTATTTCTTTAAATCCTGATTCTAGAGTAAGAAATAATATATTCTGGTTTATCAGAAAGTGGGATATGCAAATATCAGAATCTGGTTTTATTATAGGTTATAGAAATGCTACTCTTAGAAGAAATTCAGAAACAGGTTTAACTACTGAAGAAACTAAAGACATTATTAATCACTACTACAAAGCTAAATACCTTGATAAGGTAGACCCAAATAGCTTAATGGTATTTACTTCTCTTTCTAAGAATCCTATTTCTTTGCAAAAAGCTTATGATGAGGCTGTTGAGAATGGCAAATCTCCTGTATATACAGATTGTCACAGTCATACTACAGAGATTAGATTAGGTCAACCTGTAAGTATGCCTAGAGAAAACTGTGATGCAGAGCAAGAGAACAGTTGCAGTAGAGGACTTCATGTAGGTAGTAAGGGATGGCTTAAACAAAATTATTTTGGTGAAGTAGGTATGCAAGTTCTTGTTAATCCTGCCAAAGTAGTTGCAGTACCTACTATTGATGATTATGGAAAGATGAGGTGCTGTGAGTATCTGCCAGTAGCTCTTATTGATTATGATGAGAATGGTGATATTATAGAGCCTGAATGCAATCTTTATAATGATATAAAGTATCTGCAGACTCTTAGTTATGAGGGGGAAATTAATAATGAAGATTTGGATCATTATGCAGTAGAGCTGCCTATCAGCAGAGAAGAAATGTATAACAACATCTTAAAGAGATTGGCTGGAAATTTTTAATACTATATGGGCAGGGAGAAATCCCTGCTCATTCTACTTGTTATGCAAACACAAAATAAAAAGATAAAAAATGCTACTGCTAAAACTTATAACGGCATTAACTTCAGATCTAGTCTAGAAGTAAGACTTTATAAATATCTTTTAAGTAAAAACATTGACACAGAATATGAGTCAGAAACTATTACAATATGGGAAGGCAAGCATTTAAGCGTGCCTTTTTATAGTACTATAGGCAGGAATTTTAAGAAGATAACTACTAAAACAAGAGCTATTCATTATACTCCTGATTTTATAATATACTATAAAGGCTATAAAATATACTTAGAAGCAAAAGGGTTTACAAATGATGTTTTTCCTTATAAAGCTAAGCTTTTTAGATCTTGGTTAGAAACCCAACCTAAAGAACTAAAACTTTGTTTTGCTGTAGTGCACTCTATTAAAGAATTAGAATTTGTGTTAAAAGATTTGAGTGCTTAAATTCAATTACTTATTTTTGTTTTTTATGGAAAAAAGATTATATGATATTTCTTGGCAAGTAGATGAGCCTACTTATAGACAAGATAAAGCATTATCCTACAGCACTATAGCTAAATTTACAAGAGAAGGTTTTAATAATCTGACTCATTTATTTGATAAAGTTGAAACACCTAGTCTTACTTTTGGTAGTGCAGTAGATGCAATTATTACTGGTGGTCAAGAAGAGTTTGATAAGAATTTCATTGTGGCTGATTTTCCTGAAACTCCTGATACTATTGTAAAAATAGTTAAAGACTGTTTTAAGGAATTTAGTACTTCTTATAGAAATCTTTCAGATATACCTGATGCTAAAATAATAGATAAGGCTGCTATTTATGCTTATCAAAATAATTGGAAGCCAGAAACTAGATCTAAAGTCATTAAAGAAAAAGGTGAAGAGTATTATAGATTGCTTTATATTGCAGGTGGTAAAACAATATTAAATACTGAGTTGTATCAAACAATTAAGAATGCTGTAAGTGCTCTACAAACAAGTGAAGCAACTAAGTTTTATTTTGCTCCTAATAACCCTTTTGATACTAGATATTATAGAGAATACCAATTAAAATTCAAAGAGTCTTTTGAAGGAGTGTATTATAGGTGCATGAGTGATTTACTTGTCACTGACTATCAAAACAAGATAGTGTATCCTATAGATTTAAAAACTAGTTCTCATACAGAATGGGACTTCTATGACTCTTTTATTCAATGGTGCTATTACCATCAGGCAAGATTGTACTGGAGAATTATAAGAGCTAATATGGATAAAGACCCTTTCTTTAAAGAGTTTAAACTAGCTGATTACAAGTTTATAGTAGTAAATAAAAATACCCTTACACCTTTAGTATGGGAGTATAAAGATACTCAAAAAACAGGTACTTTATATTATGGCAAGAACAATCAAATAGTATGTAAAGACCCTTTTGATGTAGGCAAAGAACTTTCTTATTATTTACATTACAACCCTGCAGTACCAAAAGACATTACTATTAAAGAACCAAATGATATTATTAAATTTTTAAACTTAAAATAAAATGGATGTAATTAAAAGAGATGGTACTAAAGAAGTTTATGATTCTGATAAAATCATAAAAGCTGTAAAAAAAGCTTACAAAGCATGCGGTCTTCCAGTATCTAAAGTAGTCTTAAAGGCTCTTAAAGGTATTCCAGTTGTAGGGGATACTATAGGGATAGAAGAGATTCAAGATAGAGTGGAAAGTATTTTAATGCTTGATAATCCTGAATTAGCTAAGGCTTTTATTCTTTATAGACAAAAGCACCAAAGAATAAGAGAATATGCCCAAAGAAAAATTGATTTTATTAATAATTATAAAAAATCTGCAAATACAGCTGATGCTACTATAGATGATAACAGTAATGTTGCTAATCATAATATTGCTGTTTTGAACTCAGAAATTCATAAAGAAGAAAATCAACAGATAAACTATAAGATACTTGAGAATAAAATCAAAGAATTATATCCAGATTTTAGATATAAAAATCTCATAAAAGATTTGAATACGGTATGCTATCTTCATGATTCTAGTTCTCAAATAGGACAGCCTTATTGTGTTGCTATATCTATGTATCCATTTTTATTGAATGGTATTAAAGATATTGGAGGATTAAGTGCTGCACCTAAAAATATAGATAGTTTTTGCGGGATGTTTATAAATCTTGTATTTGCAATAGCATCACAATTTAAAGGGGCTGTAGCTACTCCAGGTATGCTTCTTTGTATGGATTATTTCTTAAGAAAGGAATTCGGGGAAGATTATCACAAACATTTAAATAAAGTCATTTCTGTAACATCAAAGGAAAAAACTATTGAGTATCAAATACATCAATATTTCCAACAGATTGTATATAGTTTAATGCAACCTTCAGGAGGTAGAGGCAATCAGGCTGTATTTTGGAATTTAAGTATTTTTGATAAGCCTTTCTTTGACACTATGTATGGTGATTTTAAATTTCCAGATGGTAGTCCTGCAAAATGGGATTCTTTAAATTGGTTACAAAAAGATTTTTTGCACTGGTTTAATCAAGAAAGACTCAAAGTTGTATTAACTTTTCCTGTAGTTTCACTTTGTCTTATTAATCAAAATGGTAAATTTTTAGATAAAGAGCTCTATGAATTCGCAGCAAAAGAATACTCTGAAGGAAATAGTTTTTTCACTTATATTAGTGACAGTGCTGACAGTCTTAGTTCTTGTTGTAGACTTTCTTCAAAGTTAGAGAAGCCACAATTTAATTTTACTAATGGACAACTCAGTGAGATGACTGGTTCTAAGAATGTAATCACTCTAAATTTAAATAGAATTATACAAGATTGGGCATCTCAATTTGAGAGTAAAGTAAAAGCAGAAATTAGTATATATTCAGATTTAGAACATGGTTTAAAAGCTTATTTATTAAAGATACTAGATAGAGTTTGTAAGTATCAAACTGCTTATAATGAATGCTTGAAAGATTTGTATAAATCAAATCTTTTGACAGTATATAAGGCAGGATTTATAGATATGAAAAAACAATATCTTACTATAGGTATTAATGGTTTAAACCAGGCAGCTGAATTTTTAGATATGAAATGCAACAAGAATGAGGAGTATAGAAAATTCTGTAATTTCATCTTCAGTACTATTAAAGAAGAAAATAAAAAACATAAAACTAAAGAACTTATGTTCAATACAGAATTTACACCATGTGAATCTGCTGCACTTAAACTTTACAACAGGGATGAAAAGGACGGATATTGGGTACCCTCAGATACTAATCTTTATGCTAGTTATATATTTAAACCTAATGACACAGAGATAAGTATATTAGATAAACTTTATTTACATGGTAGAGATTTTTGTGGAGATATGCTTGATGGAGGATCCGCTGCCCATTTAAATTTAGACCACCATTTAGATGTAGAACAGTATAAAAAGATAATTAGCTATGCTGCTGAAGTAGGTTGTAAGTATTTTACATTTAATATACCTAACTGTGAGTGTGAGGATTGTGGTTTTATAGCTAAACAACCTTTTGACAAGTGCCCTAAATGTGGAAGTACCAAAGTAGCATTGTGGGACCGTGTAATAGGCTATCTTACTAAGATTAAAAACTGGTCTTCTGGAAGACAACAAGAACAGAAAACAAGAGTTTATCATAATAAAATATGAGTCTAAAATATTTTAATACAGCAGTTACCTTCTCTGAAGTACCAGAGGAGGTGACTCTGTGTATTGAACTAAGCAACTGTCCTTTTAAATGTGAGGGATGTCATTCTCCTTACTTAAGAAAAGATGTAGGAGTTTACTTAACAGAAAAAGTCCTAAAAGAACTTATAAAACAGAACAAAGGCATAACTTGTGTAGCTTTTATGGGTGGTGATTCTGATATAGAGAACTTAATAAAACTTTTAGCCTTTATAAAAGAACATACTCATCTAAAAGTCTGCTGGTATACAGGAAGGTTGAATCTGCCAGAAGACAAAGCTAACACTTTATTATACCTTTTAGACTATGTAAAATTCGGTCCTTATATAAAAGAACTTGGAGGATTAGATAAAAAAACAACAAACCAAAGGTTCTATAAATTAAGAATGTGGAAAGAGCAGCTTCAATTTATAGATATAACAAATAAATTTAGTAAACATGAAATTAAAAATTAAAATATTAGAGTTGACAAAAGGGTGTTTTCCCGTAATAAGAGAAGATGGTGATTGGATTGATTTAAAAGCAGCAGAAGATGTGATACTGGAAGCTCCATCTGTTTTAAAAAGTAAAGGAAAAACCTCTACTGCTTTTAATACTGCTTATATACCTCTAGGAATAGCAATGCAGCTACCTGGAGGATTTGAAGCTATAATAGCTCCTAGAAGCAGCACTTGTAAGAAGTTTAATATTCTACAAACTAATTCTATAGGAGTAATTGATAATGGCTATTGTGGTCCTAATGATCAGTGGTGCTTCCCTGCTATAGCCAAGAATAGAGCTACAATAAAGAAAGGAGATAGGATCTGTCAGTTTAGAATTCAATTAAGTCAAAAGGCTACTGTATGGCAAAAATTAAAATGGCTGTTTTGCAGTGGAGTAAAACTTATAAAGGTAAGAGAGTTGAAGAATCCTAATAGACAGGGTTTTGGACATAGTGGTGTTAAATAAAGAGGGAGGAAAAGTATGATTATAATAGGAAAAATTATATTAGTGTTTGTTTTAGTAATAGCAGCATCTATTATTGCAAATATTATTATAAATAAACTTAATGAAGGGGGAGATTCTACATCTATGGCTGCTTATATAGAATGTTTAAAAACTCCTATTATAACTGTGCACAATAATAACAAGATATTAAATTTTATAGTAGATACAGGAGCAAATTATTCACTAATAACAAAAACAGGATTACAAAATTTAAAGTACACAGTTTCAGAAAAGACAGGTACTATGTATGGTATTACAGGAGAAACTACTGAAGTATCTTATATAAATATGTCTTTTACTTTTAATAAGAAAAAGTTAGAAGAAAACTTTCAAGTAGCTGAAATATCTGCTTTAGAATCTTTTAAGAAAACTTATGGTATAGAAGTAACAGGAATATTAGGTAATACATTCTTACAGAAATATAAATTTATAATAGATTATAAGAATCTTAATATCAGGTATAAATGATTTATTTAGTTACAAAGGTATCAGAGTTATTTGACTCTGATACCTATAAAATTATAAGTGTAGAGGAATCTCTTAAGATTATGGCCTCATGGCAAATAATCCAATTTGATACTGAAACAGAAGGCAGAGACCCGCATTTATGTAAATTATTATGTGCACAATTTGGTAATGACTCCTCTGATATTAGAATAGTAGTAGATTGTAGTACGATTGATATTGCTAAATACAAAGAGCTGTTAGAAACAAAACTTATATTAGGACAAAATTTAAAATTTGACTTACAATTTCTTTATAATTATAAGATTATTCCTAGAAGAATATATGATACAATGATTGTAGAACAGTTGTTGTATCTTGGTTATCCTTCAGGACAAATATCTTACTCTCTCAAAGAAATGGCACAGCGCAGAATTAATATTAATATTGATAAAACAGTAAGAGGAGAAATTATTTGGAGAGGCTTAGATTCTAAAGTTATAGAATATGCAGCAGGAGATGTTACCTATCTTGAGCAAATAATGAAGTCTCAAATAGAAGATTTAAAGAAACAAGACTTAATAAAAGCAGCAAAGTTAGAATGTGATTTTGTGCCTGCAATTGCTTATCTAGAGTGGTCTGGTATTCACTTAGATCAAAAAAAGTGGAGAGATAAAATGGAGCAAGATGCTGCTAATTTAAAAGAAGCAATTCAAGCTCTTGATAAATTTGTGACTAGTAATCCTAAATACAAACAGTTTACTAAAATTAATACTCAAGGAGATTTATTTAGTGGTTTTGATACTGATCCAAAATGTACTATACAATGGAGCAGCTCACAACAAGTAACTAAATTTGCTAAATTTCTAGGTTTTGATGTGTCTGTTAAAGATAAGAAAACTGGAGACACTAAAGAGAGTGTTATGGAAAAACACTTATTAAAACAAAAAGGAATTAATGATGAGTTTTTAATACTGTATTTTGGTAAAGGAGATCCAGAAGATGAAGATTATTATGCTGGTTATAATGGAAGTTTTAAAGTGGTGTCTTCTTTTGGACAAGGGCATCTTAATGCTATAAATCCTAAAACAGATAGAATACATACTGTATATCGACAACTTGGAACTGCTTCAGGTAGAATGTCTTGCGGCTCTCAACAACCTAATACAGAATTAGCTAAATGTAAAGGAATAAAAGCAAAAGAGTGTACATATCCTAATATTCAGCAATTGCCTCATGATAAAATAACTAGAGCCTGTTTTACAGCCACTGGAGGAAACTTATGGGTATCTTGTGACTACTCAGCTCAAGAAGGAAGAGTACAAGGAGATATATATCAAGATGAGGCCATTCTTAAAATGTATAAAGAAGGCATTGACGGACATTCTATGTATGCTAAAATCTTTTTTAAAGATGAACTTAAAGATATAGATGTTCATGATGTGAAAAAACTCAGACCTGATTTAAGAACTAAAGCAAAGTCACCAGAGTTTGCTCTTGCTTATGGAGGTGGTTATACTACTATAATGGAACAATTAAAATGTTCTGAGGAAGAAGCTCTAACCATAGTTAAAAACTATGAAGAAGGTTTCAAAGGAACCACAGAATTTGCAAAGAAAGGTTCTGCTTTTGTTAGAAAAAATGGTTACATTCTAATGTGTCCTTTAACAGGTCATAAAATGTATTGGTGGGACCATAAAGATTGGGTAGAAAGACAGAAATCTTTTACATCAGAATTTTGGGAGGAATATAGATTAAGGCATAAAGGTACAGGAGATACTATAGCAAAAGAAGTGAGTATGCATTTTAGAGCTGCTTCTAAATGGGATAGATTAGCAAGAAATGCGCCTCCACAAGGCACTTCTGCTTGCATGACAAAAGAAGCTACTACTAATATATTCAATTGGATTGTAGATAATGGTTATTTTGGAGTTATACTTTGCTGTGCTTTAGTCCATGATGAAACAAACTGGGAATTTCCAAAAGAAATAAAAGAGTTTCCTGACATTGTAAAAACTCTTATGGAACAATCTGCTGCAAAGTATTGTAAATCTATAGAAATTCCAGCAGAAGCTTCTGTAGGAGATCATTGGATACATTAAATCTTTTAATTATGATAGATATTTATAAAAAAGTTCAAAGCATTAAAAAAGAAGAAAGGCAACTATTAATACAAACTGTAAAAAAGTTTGGTAGAAAAGAAGGAGATATAAGTACTTATGTTTTTGAAAAAGAAGAACATGATTATAGACCTATAATAGCTGCATATTTATATGATGAACCTTGTGATGTTATAGTATCAAGAATAATAATAGATAAAGACGGCTATTTAATTATCAAAGGAGAAGACAAAGAAGCTCCTGGTTTAGAGTTAGATATTAATCCTGACGATATATTTGCAGGACAGTTAAATTATGTAATTGAAAATATAGATACAGATGTCGATGAACAATGATTCAGTAAACCACCCAAAACACTATACATCACACCCATCAGGCATAGAGTGTATAGAGATAACTAGACACTATTGTTTTTCAATAGGAAATGCTATTAAATACCTTTGGAGAGCAGGTTTAAAAAAGGATGCTGCTTTAGAAGATACTAAAAAAGAGATAGAAG
>Ga0255059_10000339_pt1 | contig 10639 bp, 5 predicted proteins | sample 176RNAGHGlowgp2_FD_183551 | JGI IMG/M metagenome (GOLD analysis project Ga0255059, IMG submission 183551) | Metatranscriptome of sheep rumen microbial communities from Palmerston North, Manawatu-Wanganui, New Zealand - 1766 RNA GHGlow gp2... | ecosystem: Host-associated > Mammals > Digestive...
ATAAAGTCATAAGGTAATACTTTGCCATCACTTTTTTCATCATACTATTCCAAATAATGATGTCTAGCGTGTTAGATCGCATATAAAAAGTTTTTGTGTGTTGTTTATGTGTGCAAATGTAGTTGCAAAAGCAAAGACGCATAAGAATTTCAATACCAAACAATATAGATGAACATTTTTCCTTGGATGATTAATGTAACAATATCAAACATCACTTGTAACACACTCCACATAAAAAATTGACTTGCAACAATATAGAAACATTCATTTTAGCAGAGAAAAAACTTAGAATCTGTCTTAGATTGGTTATATAGGCGAGAATTGTTAAGGGATCATGTTTTTGACAGATATTGGGTCTAGCCCTTCAATATTTGCTAGCATTTAAGGACAAGCTGTTATATTTATTATGAGATCAGAATGGATTATAGTTTATGACTATAGGCTTTTAGACTTTATTTCATCACTGTTCATCCTTCTTAGCTGTGGAGTGTCTCCGTCTTATGCCAAAGCACTGCTGTAATCCATCTCTTCTACTACAGGGCAATCACATTTCTCCACATCTTTATTCTTGGCATATTGTTTCCTGAACTGATCACAATCACATATTGAGTAAATGTGCGACTCATCACGGCATACCACATGAACCACTTGAATGGTATCAGCATGTGGATCATATTCATTCACAACCATAAGTTGATACATGACATTACTTTTTCCATATCCTTCAGCGAAATAGAAATTTTCCAAGTAGCCACAGAATGGTTCCCAATTGTTAAGATTACGTCTAAAAGGGGACCCTTTCTTAATCAGGTAGCATAAAGAATCGTCGACCATCACTCTGCACTTATACAACATCATGAATTCATGATCCTTTGCAAAAAGGTTTGCGGCAGACATCAGCACAGATACGATCAGAAAGAATATTTTAGTTGCTCGGATAGGCATAGCACATTATCATATTTTCGGGATGATAAAAACAATAGGTAGGATTAAAAAACACAAAAGGTCTCACTTTTCAGTAAGACCTTGATATTTGTGTTCTTCGATAGATTCGAGAAATGAAAGATTAGAGCTTGTTAACGTAAATAGCCAACTTTGCCTTAAGATTAGAAGCCTTATTCTTGTGAATAACACGAATCTTAGCCAACTTGTCTAGCATAGAGCTAACTTTTGGATAAAGCTCTTCAGCCTCTTTCTTGTCAGAAATTGCACGAAGCTTACGCACTGCATTTCTTGTAGTCTTTGCGTAGTATCTATTGTGCAATCTTCTCTTCTCTGTCTGTCTGATTCTCTTAATAGAAGACTTGTGATTTGCCATTGTTTTTAATAAATGAATTTATATTAGTAGCCCATAGGAGAGTCGAACTCCTCTTTCAAGAATGAAAATCTTGCGTCCTAGCCGATAGACGAATGGGCCTCCTTAATGTCACAAAATCAACAAACTATATGTTTACCCGATTTTGCGAGTGCAAAGATAGACATTATTTTCTAAAATCCAATACTTTTGCTTAAAATATTTCTCACGCGTTATCAACACCACAAGACAAACAAAATTATGAATTGTGGGACGACACAACAAATGATGGATCATTCACAATTACGAATTACGCATTATGAATTATGAATTGTAATAACACGCACGTCCGTGAACACAAACCCATAGACACATGTCCGTAAACACGCACGTCCGTGAACACAAACCCATGGTCACACGTCCGTAAACACGCACGTCCGTGCGTCTCTACGAGAAAGGGATCTCCAAATGCGTGGACGTCCCCCTCATTATGAACTATCATTTGCTTTGTTCACGCGATTTCTCTCCGAGGTAGCCTCCATGATGACGTTTGGCATACTCTTCGTTTGTGAACTTGATCTTCTTCATTGTGCCTACCACAATGATGTCTCCGATCACTGTCATCATTGTTGTCGATGTTGTGGGAGTAAGTCCAAGTATGCAGACTTCCTTCGGATTGCCTGTATATAGGCAGATATTAGCTTCTTTGGCCAACTGGCTGTCCTTGTTGCCAGTAATGACAATAAACTTGACATCTGGACGCAAGCCTCTTGCCAAAGCTGTAAGTTCTATGATTTCTCGTGTCTTGCCGGAATTTGAAATCAAAAGCATAACGTCATTTGGCTGCAACACCCCTAGATCACCATGTTGTGCCTCACTTGGATGAAGAAAAACAGCAGGTGTGCCAGTCGAACTGAATGTAGTGGCGATATTCATGGCAATCTGACCTGCCTTTCCCATACCGCTCGTCACAAGTTTTCCTTTCTTGTTGTGAACCTGCTCCACAATCAAATCCACAGCATTCTCATAGTCATCTGTAACAGGAAGCGAAAGGATTGCATTTGCCTCATGTTCCAAGATTTTCTTTATATCCTCTTTCATTGCCACATTTAATTTTGTGCAAAGGTAGTTTCTTAATATGATATTTCAATACGAAATGCAAAAAAAGGCGACGCAAATGATCGCGTCGCCATTTTTATCACTCATTGATTAGAGTAAAATGTCCTACATATTTCTTTCGGATTTCGTCAATCCAAATTTCATACCAGTAGTCGGTAGCCGGCATCTTTCGTCCTAAATAAGTTCCATCCCACGACTCACTACCCTTAATCTCAGTCAGTTTCTTTCCAAATCGATCATAAATAGTGACTACGGCATCCGGATAAGCTTCTGCCACAACTTCCGAAATAAATGCATCATTCACACCGTCTCCATTCGGAGTAATGACTGTAGGGAACTCGATACCTGGAGCTTCCGTCACAAATTGGAAATCACTCTGACATCCATACTCATCAATAATGTATGCAGTATGTGTTCCATACTTCAAATCAGCAAACGCCTCCGACGTCTGATATTCGCTGTTGTCCACCTTATACATGACATTTGTCGACTCATTGTTCTTTAATGGTACAATCTCAATGTCACGGTAGCCTTTCTGGTTGACTGACGCAATCTCTGGATATCCTACCACCTTGATTGTCGACTTGGCTGTCACTGTCTCACAAATTTCATTTGAAAGCGACACCGTATAAACAGTCTCTCCGATCACATCAGTTGGAGCCTTATATATAGGCGACGTTGCCAACACATCTCCAGCCTCATTTGTCCATGTATACTTGCGTGGTTTTCCCTGAGAGACATTAGTGAACAATCTCACTGATCCTGGCGTCATACAGACTATAGTATCTATTGGAGATACCGTAAACTCAATTGGTTCCTCAACCTCAACTATGATCGAATCCTTAACCTCACATCCTCCTGCCTGAGAGACAGTGAAACGATAAGTAGTCGTAGCTGTTGGATTCACAACGGCCATCATACCTGAGCCCACAAGGGTAGCGTCGCTGTTCCACTCTATAGTCGCAGTAGAAGGTGTCAGCTCCGACAATCCTATCTGAGCATCCGATCCTTCACAAATCACTGTGTCATCCGCAATCTTTGTGAACTTAGGTGCCTCAGACACTGTCAATGTGCCATAAGTCTCTTCCACAATACAATTTCTGTTTGTGATTGTGTATGTGTACTTGCCGTCATCAGATGTCGACGCTGATGAAATTGAAATAGAATTAGATGTTCCAACCTCAACACCGTCTTTCTTCCACTCTACAGTTGGAGTCTCCTTGCAAGAGAAATCCAAATCCATCACATATTTAGCACCCTCACAAAGGATTGTGTCTCTTCCTACAGTATTATTCTTGATGCCTGCGTCGACCACCTTCACCTTCTGGCTTGTCTCACACTCATTGGTGAATGTGACAACATACTCTCCTTCTGTATTCAATTGTATTGCCTGAGATGTCTCACCTGTGCTCCACTTGAAATCGTTGGCATCAGACTCCAAATCAGCGAACAACGAATATTTAGTGCCACAACTGTAGAATGAGATAGGATCTCCATGGGCTGAGATTGCCTCTGTATTGCCATCCTCATCTGTGAAGATAATAGATCCATTCACCTCTCCTTGTCCGATTTTAACAGTGTGCGACACTGTCTTCTCACAGAATCCATCAGACACTGTGACCTCAAACTTCGTAGGGTCGTTCAATGGCTCGCTCACAAAATTGCCGGCATCAGCCATTGTCGACTTATTAGTTGTGTTCCAAGTGTAGGTGATATCTGAATTATACGTGTCACCCTTCAACACAGCGCTCAACTCTACCGAAGCTCCCGGACATGCTGACGCAGCTCCGACAATTGACAAAGAGTCGATTCTGTGGATCTCAACATAAATCTCCTTTGGCGAATTACTCTCACACTTGATTGAAGTGTCGTTAGGCATCTTGAAATAACCTGTCACATTGTAGTGACCTGTCTTATCAATTGCATTATAATTATTCAAAGGATTTCCACTCTCATCTGTAAATGATGAATATACGTTTGACACGTCGTTGCTAACGATCCACATTGTATCAAGATTAACGGCTCTTGAACAAACTGTATCGAAATGAGTCTTTAGTTCAGGACGTGCATATAGTATCACCCTCACTGGCACTGTAGACGACTCAGCTCCATTATCATCAACCTGACAAACATAATATACGGTGGTATCTGTAGGTTGTTTTGTTGTCTTAGTTGTTGAAATAGCAGGCATAGAAATTTCAAGTCCTCCCTTCGACTTATCCGCGTCGTACCATTTCAAGCTATATGATGGATCTGATTTTTCTACGAAATCCTCAATAGATTCCGTTGAAAGATAATCCTCACAGAAGCGAGCCACCTTTGTCTTTGGCACCGGTGTCAAACTTACAATCACATCGACATCACTCAAAACGCTCTCGCATCCATCCGCATCCTTCTGGCTGACATAATACTTAAGCTTCACATCTGTTGTCATGCTCTTGTCTGCCGACGGAATAGGCTCCGACTTCAACTCAGACATATTCTCGTCATACCACACAAGTGTCATATCCTTGCCTGGAGTGACAGCCGACGGATCTTGAGTAAGCAGGCTCTTGAATGAGCCGTCTGTCAACGTATCACCCAATGTGTATGTGATCACATTGTTAACTGCCGGAGCATCGATATGCTTCACTGTGACATCAAGATCTGCAGTATCTCCCTTGCAGACGTGATTGCTTGAGATTGTGTAAGTAGGAACCACCTTATATGTGTTTGTAGTAGTGGAAGAAACTTTTGATGTCGACGGAATCAAAGCCGACTCATCAAGTTTCACACCGCCAAGATACCATTCAAACTTAGATGGATCATCAGCCTTCACAAACGTGCTCAACGACGAAACATCTGTAGTAGCCACAAGTTTTTCAGCATTTGCATCCTCACAATACGACACATCGTCAGTCTTAGCCGTGCCGACACCAACAGTTGTGATTGTGATTTCAGCGATGTCACTCTCAGCTGTACCATTTGTCGACTTGACATAATATTTGGTTTCACCAGGAGTAGTGCTTTCAAATGGAGTTGGCTCCGATAGTGGAGCACCCGTCTCGTCGCACCAGATCAAAGACTGACCTGCTTCTGGAGCCTCAACCAATGTCGTGACATCGATCTTTTCACCGACACACAATGTAGTGTCGCTCACCTTTGGCTTGTTTGAACTTGTAATATAGATTACAACCGAATCCCTTTCGCTCTCACATCCTCCCTTCGACACAGCGCTCACATAATAAACGATTGTGTCTTCCTTAGCGACAGAAATTGTGACAGGGGTACGCAACGAATCCGTAGCAGTCTTCGACTCATACCAAACCACACGTCCATTTGCTGAAGATGCAAGTTTTGTGATATCCTCTTTGCCTGTGCCTACGGCAAACTCCTTAGGAGAAGTGACAGTAGGAACATCAGGTATAGCCTCCTTAGAGACCTCCATCATTTGAACTTTGCCCACGCACTTGGTTGTCTTATCTGTGGCAGTATAGAAATATGCACCTAATACATCCTTGCCGTCGATATTCAAATCAGCCACCTCAAACGCAGCAACGTCATCCGAATACCAATTCAAATCGTAGCCTTCAATTGTAGCTTTCGACAGATCAAGACCTTCACCGTCACACAATGCCACTCCGTTTTCCAAAGCCACATCAGGAAGAGGATTGACAGTAAGTTTGACACTCTTAGAAGAGATCTTACATCCTGCTATCTCCTCATTGTAGACAGTCACAGAATAAGAGCCAGCCTCCTTAACGAAGAACGAATCCACCTTGATTGGTTTGTCGTCATTCAACGATGTCTTTCCATTGAAGAACTCATATGTATAACTCTTCGACTTAGGAGTTGCGACAGCCTTGATATAAGTGCTGTCACCCTCACAAATCTCCTCAAGTTTCAAACTTGCGACAACATCAGTAAGGTCGCACTCAACCTCACCGCACTCGATAGTGTTGAGCACTTTTAATGTGTCAAGGCCATAGACTGTAGCAATACCCATATTAGTAATATACTTGTCTACACATTGCACGACCTCAGCAGTGTACGTGCGAATCACAGAGTCCATAGGAGGAATGGCTGTTTCGACAGTTGTAGCGACAGTAGGCCAAGTGATGAAATTTTTTGATTCATCCCATGTTCCCTTGTCAGAAACATCTGTGACTTTTCCAAGTTCTTCAGGAAGCTGATCATACAAAGTAACATTGAATGCATAGTCAAGATCAGTTTCAAACTTTGTCAAATGAGGACCAGAGTTTGTTTTACCATTCACAAACATACCGAAATATCCAGGACCTTTTGCAGACATTCCTTTCCAATCTTTCATTACGTCCACCCATTCTTCGTCTGCATTATTAATATACATGAATAAATGATCATCCACAAATGTGAATTTAAATTCTGGATTTCTGGCGCTTCCTGGATAGATGATTAAATCATCCCCTTCACCTTCCTTCGCAATACATTTTCCATTATCATAAACTTCACATTTGAATGTATTGTCCAAAGAAGCATGAGGTGTAAGTTTAACAGCCGCACCTTTGAAGTTAGCAGAGCCTGGTGTGCCAGCAGTCCATCGAAGCACCACCCATGTATTAGTAATGGCATCCGTACAATTATCCAGCTGTAGATAGACATCTCCATTATTTCCGTACGAATATTCTGGAGCAAACAAATGAGTTCCTTCCGTATTCAGCAAAAGATGACCGCCATCCACCTTAGGAAGAGAAGAGCCACCAAGTGCTTTCCATCCATTAGTTGACTTACAATCAGCCTCTACATGAGTACCCGTATTGTTAATGTATTTTACCTTATACTCTACAACTTCTCCTTGTTGTGCAGATTTTTTATCAGCATACTTAAACAACGATTCTTGATCATCTCCAACTGGAGGTATTTCTCTACATGTGGTCATCAGATCGACACGGGAAGAGTCTGGTGAATCTGTCTCAGAAGAAATCCATGCCACATTCGAATAATATACATCATCAACATCTGGGCAGCCCATATTTCTTGCCATACATACATAGACTAGCTTATCCTTTTCTCCTACAAGCATACTAGGGATAGACCATTTGATGATACCACTATAAGTCTTTGTTCCAGCAGGAGCAGGTATATAAGTGGCTTGAATTTTTTCTCCCTTATCATTTTTCAATGCTGTACTATCCACCCAGTGATGGAATTCCAATTCATATGGAATCGTATCTACCACCTGCACATTCATACACTCACGACCAGGAAGAGGAGCACGGCCTAATATTCTTCGCCAAGTATAACCATCGAATTCCTCCACCAACATACGATCGTAAGTCGTCATGTCAATATCACCTGTGTAGCAGACATTTCTTGCATGTATATCAACCTCATAGCCAAGATTATTGACATCTGCATAACAAGGTGTCAGCAAATAAAGTGCGGAAGTCTGCATATCTCCAGGACGATCCTTCGTCTGCAATTTTTTATAAGACCAGTCGTCTTTCACCTTACCCTCCATTGCCAGGTGAGGATTACTTCTCAGCTGGGTTCTGATAAACGAAGGTCCGCCGACACCCTTATGCAATGAATAGAAATTGTTTGCTCCCGGAGTAGCTGTCGGACTTTCCGGACGTTCTGCAATTTTATTGAATGTATAAGACGACGGTGCCATTGTAAAATCTGCAAATTGAACCATCAGACGCTGATTCCATTTTCTTCCGTCAAGAGTATCTGATCCAGAAGGGACTCGCTGATAATGGAATGAAATAGTATCTGGAGTATGATTCAACAAATATTTGTAGCAATCATTAGCATTATTCAACGTGAAATCCCAACCAGTAGGATTTTCTGCAGAATACAATCCCATCGCCGCAGCGTCATACATAAAGTAAGAAACACGATAATTACCCGGATTAATGTATGCCTCGTATGCATCATGCCAGAAACGATAACCCTGGAACATTTCAGTACCTGATACATAGTTAGCATACGATAAGCGAACATGATTTCGTCCACCGTTCAACCATGATGCTTCACCCAATGATTTGTTTTCAAATTCTAGAGTAAATGTCACAGCGTCATTAGGATTCAACACCTTTCTGGATGCCTTTTTCTTCAATTGGAGAGTTCTGTCAGGAACAATATCCACACAGTTACGCTCCATAGTGTATGTCGCATGGTTTGGATATTCATTACTTGTCCAATCCTCAAAATTAGAGCCACTAATTGTACTAGTCAAACAAATACGTGGGTTAAGAGTATCTTTAACAACGACTATAAAAGAAACAGAATCTATCGTGGCATCAAGGCCACCAGTCTTGAATCCTGGAATTTCTCCGACATTCCAAGTTATCTTACCACCTGAAATTCCAGCTTTTCCCCTTGTTATAGCAACCACTTCATAGTTAGGATCCAACTCTGTTTCGATTTTAACATCTTTTGCATCAGCGGATCCATAATTACGAAATTGTACAGTATATTCAATCTGGTCACCTACGTATGCATACGTTTTATCCACAGACATATACACCTTCACATTAGCCTCCCTCTTCATATCCTGTGGAGCATGAAGATTACCTGAATGAGTCAAAAGTCCCCAGCAACGATAAAAACCATGAAAATACTCAGGTGTACTTCCTATATATCGTTCCTCAGAGTTCCAAGTTACTGCCTTATTGGTTCCATCCCATGTGATTTCAGACTGACGATACATATCAGCAATCAACTCCAAATCTCCAGAGCATACAGCAGCGGCAGCACTCGCACCCAACGTATATGGAGCTGGAGAAGCACCTGAACCCATAGGGGTCTTGTCTGCATTATACGACTGCATGATATTACAAACGCCTGACCAATATGGCTGACCAGGATCTGGTGCGGCACCCATCTGTACACACTGTCCGTGAGAATCACCAGGAGCCTTGTTACCATAACCAGACCATGGTTTTTTCAAAAAATCCGCCATACGGTCTGCCATATCCTTTTCGAATGTATTTCCGCCAGCCTTTGGCTGATGTGCGATAGGATCCCATGTCGTCTCAGGATTACCATGCCACATATAATTCAAAATTGTACGTAACACAAAACGGAAATCCTCTCCCTCACTAAACTGAGTAAAGGAAACATTTGCGTCGTCGCCATATTCAAATGAGAACTTACCCGCCGACGCAATCATGCCTTGTTTATATGCCTGTCCTATCAACCAATCTGACGAAGCTTCTCCTCTTTTATACTGATTGATTTGCCAGTCTGTTCCTTCTCCCTCCTCTTCCAAAAACTTAGCGAACTCATGATAATATGCAGGTGCAATATAATCCGCATACGCATCAGGAGTACTTAAATTACAATTTGGAGTAACAAAAGGATAATCCTTCTGAGTTTGACGCCATTGTGTCATATCTCCTCCCTTGTTACCGCCATGGACATATCCATCAATACCAATATCGCCACTTGTATGACCTCCTTTATAAATAGATCCATCTCCATTTACAGAAGTAATCATAAATGTATCAACGTATGCAGCCAAAAAATCTTTAGCAATCTTTTTATATGAAATAGGATTTCCCTTACTATCTAAGACTGGTTTTCCATCTTGCATCATCCATTCACCCCATTGTTTATAAGCAATTAGAACTGCCAATGCAATATCGTCATCACCGTCGGTAGCGGAGCCTTCTTCTGGATCTATTTTTGTTTCATCCGTATAGCACAATGGCAAACCCGGACTAAATTTATAATCTGGAAGAAAGATCTGGCCATCATAATATCTTTCTACTTTAGGAATCTTATAGTCGTGAATCCACATCCAAAGGCCGTTAAATGTAGATTGATCCGCAAAAATAGCAGACATCAAAAGCATATATCCATCACCCTCCGAACAGTGCGGAGCATGTGTTGATGCAGGCACAGACTTATCGTTGAAACTAATATACCTCACTCCTCCTTGAGAGGTTTTAGAATACCTACATCTGTGAGACATAATCTCGTATGCTTCACGACCAGTCTTCTCCATATCCGCATGCGTAACGCCTTCGGCATTGTATTTTGCCAAAGTCTTACCTACTTTATATTCCTTAAACTGAGGATATGGAAACGCAGGATCACCTGAATTGATATTTATTTTTATAAATACAGATGGATCATATGGGATATTCTGTCCCTGAGCCATCAAACCTCCTATGCTACACAACAAGCAGCATAAAATTGCAATTAATTTAATACCAAATTTATTCATATATTAAACCCCTATTACAAATTCAAAAATAG
>Ga0255059_10000349_pt1 | contig 10578 bp, 10 predicted proteins | sample 176RNAGHGlowgp2_FD_183551 | JGI IMG/M metagenome (GOLD analysis project Ga0255059, IMG submission 183551) | Metatranscriptome of sheep rumen microbial communities from Palmerston North, Manawatu-Wanganui, New Zealand - 1766 RNA GHGlow gp2... | ecosystem: Host-associated > Mammals > Digestive...
CGAGGGCTTGCGTGCGCTCAAGGGGGTGGGCGATTACACCGCTGCCGCTGTAGGGTCGATGGCTTTTGGCCTGCCTGCGGCTGCGGTCGATGGTAACGTGTATCGTGTCCTTTCCCGCCACTACGGCATCGACACGCCCATCAACACCACCCAAGGGAAGCACACGTTTCAAGCCCTTGCCGACCAACTGTTGCCACAGGGGGAGGCCGGCACCTTCAATCAGGCTTTGATGGACTTTGGCGCCACATGGTGCACACCGCAGTCGCCTCGATGCCTGGACTGCCCGGTTGCCCAGAGTTGTGATGCCCTGCACACGGGGCGCACGACACTGCTACCGGTCAAGGAGAAAAAACTCAAGGTACAAGAGCGGCACTTGACCTACATCTACATCCGCCACGAGGGGATGACGGCCCTGCACCGCCGTCCTGCTGGCGACATCTGGCAGGGTTTGTGGGAACCGTTGCTCATCGAGGGCGCTCCCCTACCCGACCTGGGTTGCCCGCTCACGCTCGTGGCCAGCGGCGTGAAGCACGTGCTCACCCACCGCATCCTGCTAGCCGACTTCTACCTCGCCGAGCCAGACCATCGTCCCCTACTGCCAGCACAGTACCAGTGGGTAAACGAGAACAACCTGGACAACTATGCGCTGCCCCGATTGATCGAGAAACTATTAGAAAAACTACTCTGATGGGACGTCACCCGACACTCACACGGGAACAACGAGCATGGGCGTGTCGGTCTGGAAAAGCACACGGTGGGCGATGCTGGGGTTGAACAAGCGCGAGAAGATGCTGGACTTCTTGTTAGGTACAGCAATGAGTTGAACGCCCTCTTCCTTGGCAAACTGGGCAAAACTTTCCATAAACGTCTTGGCGGCAATGCGCTTGGTCCTGAAGGTACACTCGGGATAATGCTCACGGCAGTATTGCACCAGCTGGTGCAACGACTGGTCAACCAGCCGACGGTCCTTCTTGTCCACCACGGGAATGACAGTGACTTCCACGCCACGCATGTTGAACAGACGCGCAAAACGGTCAAACGAAATCAAATCCTGCTGGATCAGATTGGAGAAAAATGCCACGTGCGTGATATCGGTCAAGCCCACGTCGGGCATACCGATGGGGACAGTGAAAATGGGAAACTTGCAAGCATCCATCACCTCACCCGCCACGCTGCCAATCAGGTTCTGACGACGACGGTTGGTCCCGCTGGTGCCCATCACGATCAACGACACGTCATACTTCTGGGCATAATGCAGGATCTGTTCCTCGGGGATGCCCTCAGCAACCTTAGTCTCTATCTTCACATTAGGCAACTCGCCAGCGGCAATCTTGTCCTGGAGCATCTTCTTGAAATCATCCATTTGCTGACGGGCGTTCTTCTTGATTTTCTTGAAGTCATCCTCTGGAGACTCATAGCGATCACTGCCAAAGGGTAGTGACATCGTGTGACGCTCGTTGATGTAACTGTGCAAGAGCAGTACTTTACCACGGCTGCGACGCGCATATTCCATCCCCAGCTTCACCGACTTGAGTGAATATTTGCCAAAGTCAACTGGCAGCAACACGCAGCGCTTATCGCTCGTCGTCGTCTCGGGGGACTCAATGATCTGCAACGCCTGCGCCAAGTCACGCTCACGGATGCGCACGCGCACCCCCGAGCCCAGCACTTTCTCGTCCAGATTCACATTGTGCAACTTCACCTCGATGCCTTCTTCCTCAAGGGTGTTCTTCAATTCCACAGCGCGGTCAAACGTGTGGATAGCTACCGTGATCAGTCGATTAGGGTCATTATTGTTATTCTTGCTGCTATCCATGATTCATGAGGAATGAGGTGTCTCTTGCTCTTATTTCTGCTCTAGTATTTCAAGCGCCATATCCAGGATCTGGGAGTCATCAAGCACCACCAGACCCCCATCAGGACCGGGCTCAAGGTGGAAACCCATGTTGGTCCCAAATTCATAATTTGACCCGCCAAAGTAGTTCCGCACCGACTGAACCGGCAGGTTGAGTTTGTCGGCGATAGTGTGGATGGAGCCTTCGGGCAGACGATTCTTGATCCGCCTCAGCTCATTGAAAGTGATCGTTCTCGACATAGGCAATACTTTGATTTTGTATTGAAAAGTTATGGTATCTCGGTAATTTCCACAAAGATACGACATTTTACCCAATTCACAAAATAATTTCCCAACAAATGCCTTTTCCCTCCATTTCTCCCCCTCATCCATGCTATGCTTGACACTACCGTGCATGGAACCGTGCTAGAGGCTCTGGGCAGCGGCGGCAATGAGGAGCGCAAGAAGGGTGAAGACAAAGGAGCCGCCGAGGATGGTGGCCTCGGTGCGGGTGTAGTAACCCTGGGGAAGGCGCCAGCGATGCTGCATCCAGCGCATCAGGCGCCACACCAGCCAGCCACACAACATGCCCACAACGATACCGCCCAGGATATCACCAGGATAATGCACGCCCAGATAAACCCGGCTGTAGCATTGCAGCAGCGACCAGCTCAATAGCGACAGTGTCACCGCCCTGTGACGCATGACCAGCGAGACCACAGTTGCCAGGGCAAAGGAATTGGCCGCATGGCTCGATACAAAGCCGTACAGTCCTCCCCGGTAACCGTTGATGACATGCACCATCGAATCCAGCGACGGGTCATGGGTGGGGCGCAAGCGCTCCACCAGATGCTTGATGAGACCCGATGACACCTGGTCGGCCATGAGCACGGCAAGGGCTAGCATCGCAAGCACCAGCAAGGCGTGACGGCGATTCTGACGCAACAGAATCCACACGAGAGCCAGCACCAGCAAGAGCGAGGACCACTTGGCCGACACCATCCACCACAGCGCATCCTGGAACACGTTGTGCATCCCATTCACCGCCAGCAGGGCTTCGGTATCTATATCATTCAGGTATTCTATCATCTGCTCTGATCAGTATCCATCTAGGACCTAAATCACCTCTACCATCTGGGCATTGATCCACGCCTTGTGACCACCGGCAGTGGAAACTTGCAACCACTTGCCATGGCTCTTGTCGGCAATGGAATCGACAATCTCGACACGGGTGCCCTGCTGCAACTTGAAGGCTTCTTCCTCCTTGTCACGGGGTTCACGAGGTGCGGTGCTTAGGGTCACACTCCCGGGCATGACGATGGCGCCGTGACCGCCGGTCGCCTTGTGATAGACATGAAACGCGGCCAGATTGGCCAGGATGCTAGCGACAATCAGTACCGCACCGCCAAAGAAGCCGATCTTCCTGATCAACACATTGTCCATAAACAAATAGGCTGCAACACTCACCAGGAAGAGCAAGAAGGTGACAATGGCTATCACGGCCCACGTGTTACTCGACAGGCGGCTCACCGTCTGATCCACCCAGTTGCTGAACCACGAGTCGCCGGCATCGTCGGGCAACTGCATCTTGCCGCGCACAAACTCGAGGTTGAAACGCGCGTCATCGTTTGAGGGATCAAGCAGCAGGGCGCGCTCGTAGTAGAGCACGGCATGGACGTTGTCCTTGAGGCGGTAGTAAGTATCACCGATGTTGCAATACAGCGCCGACGACACTCCTGTCTTTTCAGCCTCCTGGAGGTACAGTTTCAGCGCCTCATTATAGAGTTCTTGCTTGTAGGCCTGGTTGGCCCGCTCAATGTTGGCATTACCGGCCATCAGGGGGAAGGCCAGTGCGGCTAATAGGAGGGTGATGATAATCTGTTTCATGACTGCGCGGTGATGGTTTTCTTGCGTTTAACACTTTCCAATCGGTCGATGATGCCTGCCGCCTCGTCGAGCACGGCATTCATGTCGCCCGAAGCCAGTTCGGGGGCATACTGGGCAAACTCGCACTTGTCGATGAGGACAATGGACTCTTGCCGCAACTGCTCGTCGATACCATATTGCTCCAGCTCGGCATTGATATTATCTTTGCTCAACTCGCTCACGGGGATGGACAACTTGTCGCTCATGTAGCCCCACAGGGCATTCAGCATCTCGGCATAGAAGCCGTTGCGGTCTCCACGACCAGCAAAACCTCGGGCAGCCTTGAGACGGCGCTGGGCCACCTTGCTGGCACGCTTGGAGCGCAGGCGACGCACATCGGCACGTTCCTTGAGCTGCTTGCGATAATACAGTATCAGGCCTATCAATGCCAACAGTGGCAAGAGGAACCATAGCCAGTAAACTCCATGTCCCACGATATAACTGTGAGACTTCTTGAGGTCCAGATCACCGCCCTTGATGGGACGGATGTCCATGTTCTTCATGCGGTAATGGTTGCTGGGCTGACCCTCACCCTTGGCCACGGTCAGGTGGCGGGACGGAACGGTGACGGTCTGGTACTGGCCCGACTCGGGATCAAAATAGGTGAATTCTCCAGCCGGTATATCAAACTCACCGGCATACTGCGGGATAAACGTGTAGTCCATCACCACCTTGCCGCTCATGTCACCGGCTCCGTCATTGACCTGGGCGTCGGTCTTGGGGTCATACACGTCAAACTGGTCGGGGAATTTCACCTCGGGAGCCTTGATATACTTGATGTTTCCTGTTCCGCTGATGATATAGCGATAGGTCGCGGCGCTATAGGTCTTCAAGCCCGTGGCCGGCTTCAGCTCGGTGGAAACGTTAAACTTGCCCACCGCTCCGGTAAACGATGCGGGCTTGGGCTCGGGCAAGGGCAAGATGTGGATGGTAGCCTTGTTGCTCGTCACCTTGATGTCCTTCTCGACTGGCTTGGATATGCTGCCAAAGATACTGCGGAATGTGTCAAACTGCACGACACTCACGTCATAGTTGCCCGACGTGATGGTGAGGTTTCCACTCTGTTGAGGGTACAGGATGCAACGCTTCAAGATGGCTGTCATGTAGCGCTCTCCGTTCAAGGTCTCCACCTTGTTGAGACTGGGCTGAACGGGAATTTCCTCAATCAGGAAACCGTCAAACGATGGCTGGAGCGTGGGCATGAACTGCGATATCTGATACTTGGTGTACAACTTGATGGTGCACACGACGGCCTGCTGCTCATAAACTCGGGGCTTGGACATCTCAATGCGCACAAACAAGTCCTTGCCGCTCACCGCCTTGTCGGCACTCTGGGTCATCGGGTCGCTATAAGGTGTGGGGGCGCCTGGCGTGCGCTGGGTCTGCTGGCTGGGTTGCCTGCTCCCCGCGGGCAAGATGTCGATAGTCATGGCTCGGGTTGCCATCCGCTTGCCATCGACCACCACCGACGCCGATCCGATATGGCACTTTCCCGACTGGGTGGCCTTGTAGATCATGGTGTACTCCTCGCTGGTGTGGCTACTCGACTTGCCATTGATCCACGATGAACTGTAACTGTGGGACACACTCGGGCCATAAATGAGTTTGGCTCCTGTCACCTCGGGAGGTGTGAAACTGCTACCCTCGCCGTTGTTGAGCACAAACGTCACGTTAAACTTGTTGCCCTCGACGACCTGGCGGGGTGCTTCTACGGTAAACGTGGCCGCCTGGGCCAGCGATACCGCCGTCAAGAGCAATATAACCATGTTGATGATTCGCTTCATTGCCATCATGCTTGAAATTGTGCTTCAGGATCACCACTTCTTGTTGGTGCGCTGACGTTCATGGCGCTGCTGCTGGGCCTGCTGGGCGTTGATGCGTTGCTGGGTGGCACGCTCACGATCCTGCATGGCCTTCAACACCTGCTCGGCATTCTGCTGGCTCATGCCGCCCTTCTGTTGCTGTTGCTGCTGTTGATCCTGATTCTGCTGATTCTGGTTCTGTTTATCTTGATTATTCTTGTTTTGATCTTTGTTCTGGTCCTTATTCTGGTCCTTATTTTGATCCTTGTTCTGATCTTTATTTTGGTCCTTGTTCTGATCTTTGTTTTGGTCCTTATTTTGATCTTTGTTCTGGTTCTTGTCCTGTTGTTGCTTCTTGAGTTGGGCAAGACGCAAGTTGTGGCGGGCCTGGTCGTCATCGGGATTGCAACGCAGGGCGTGCTTGTAGAACTCCACAGCCTGATCATACTGCTGGCGACCATACGCTATGTTTCCCAAGTCATAGCAAGCCTTGCCGCGCAACTGCTTATCTTGGGCTCCCTTGGCAAGATTGGTGAGAAGCCCCTCGGCCTGTTTCATCGGATTCTTGTCATCTTCCTGCTGGGAAGTCACACTACCCTGACGCATGAGTGCGGTTGCAAGGTTGAACTGGGCCTTCTCGCTGGCGGGATTGGCTTGTAACGCCTTACGATACTCAACCTCGGCCTCGGCATAGCGCTTTTTCTCATACAGCTTGTTGCCGTTGCGCAGGCACACACGCTCCCGCTTGGTCATCTTGGGACCTTTTCCCGCTGCCTGTATAGAAATGGAAGTGCCCATTGCCATTACCGCTACCAGCAGCGACACAACCAGCTTGATATTTATCTTGTAAAGCATCATTTTTTTATGGTTTTCTCTTCCTTATCCTTAGTGAAGAAATTGTACTTCTTGAGCCACGGATTCTTGCGCTCCAGCAAGAGCAGCAAGGCCAGTAAGAGCAGCAAGGCCAGCGTGGCAAACACGGGGAACTGCTCGTCATGCTGGGTATAGGAGACGGCAGCCAGGTCGCTCTTGGCTAGCTTATCGAGCGTCTCTTGCAGGGTCGATACAGCATCCGATGCTGTTCCCGAGATATACACGCCCTTCCCAGCCTCGGCAATCTGCTGTGCCATTTCCTCGTTGAGGTAGGTGGTAACAGGATTGCCACTGTCATCAGTGAGATAACCTCCATCCATCGGGATGGGGGCTCCGGTAGTGGAGCCAACGCCGATAACATCCACTTGAATGCCCAACTTTGCCGCGTTCTTGGCGGCATCAACGGCATCGTCCTCAAAGTTCTCGCCATCGGTGATGATGATGATGGCTTTCTGGGACTTCTTGCTCTGTGAGAAGCCGTTAAGCGCCAGATTAATAGCCGCACCGATAGCGGTACCCTGGGTGGGTGCCATGTTGGTGCTGATGCCATTGAGGAACAGCTTGGCCGAAGCCGCATCACTGGTCATGGGCATCTGCATGTAGGCATTGCCAGCAAACACGATTAGGCCCACCTTGTTGTTATCCATGCGGTCAATGAGTTTTTGAAGGATCATCTTGGAACGCTGCAAGCGGCTCACGTCCTGGGGGTTATCGGTGCTTGAGGCATTCATCGAGTTGGAGACATCGACGGCAACCATCACTTCGATGCCATGCACCTTGGTCGTCGTCTTGCTGGAGCCAGCACGCGGCCTGGCAAGCACCACAATGACCATGGTGAGCAACAGCAATTCCAGCACGAGGCGAATCCACGGCTTGTAACGCGACACCTCGGGCATCAATGGCTCGATGGAAGCGCGTTGGCCATAACGCTGCAATCGACGGCGGCGATCATTGCGGTTCCACAAGAACAGCAGTACCAGCGCCGGCAACAGCAACAGCAGATAGAAGTATTGCGGATGAGCAAAATTGATCATAGTGTAATCTCTTTAGCTTGAGTTGTTAGTTTGTAGGAAAAAACCATAACTGTTAACCGATCACTCAAGGGATGTGCCTCAACAGCGTATAATCCATCAACAGGCTCAACAGGAGCAGGGCCAGCAGGAGCAAGGCCCAGGGCTCGTAGTGGTCCTCGGTGTGGGTGAAACGCTGCACGTCCATGTGGGTCTTCTCCAGCTTGTCAATCTCCTGAAAGATGCTGCGCAACACGCTGCCCGAGGTAGCCCTGAAATACTGGCCGCCTGTGGTGGACGCAATCTTCTTGAGTGTCGCCTCGTCGATAACGACAGGCATGCGTTGATACTGGATGTTACCGGCATAATCGATGGCGACGGGATAGTCGGCAGTGCCGTTACTGCCCACGCCGATGGTGTAAATCTTGATACCATACTTGCGGGCTATGTCGGCAGCTGTATTGGGGGCAACCACTCCCGTGTTGTTGGAGCCATCGGTGAGCAGGATGATGCTCTTGCTCTTGGCCTTGCCGTCGCGAATGCGGTTAATCGCTGTCGCAATACCGTCACCGATGGCAGTACCATCCTCCAGCGCGCCAATCTCGGTCTGGCCGATGGCATTGACCAGCGTGGCATTGTCCATCGTCATGGGCACCTGGGTGAAACTCTCGCCGGCAAACAACACCAGGCCGATGTTGTCATGATCTCGTCCGCTCACAAACTGGGTCGCCACTCTCTTGGCACTCTCAAAGCGGTTGGGGCTGAAATCCTTGGCCAGCATACTGGTGGACACATCGAGGGCGATGACAATGTCGGTGCCCTCCACATCACTGGTGGACCAGCTGTCACGCGTCTGGGGACGGCACAGGATAACGATGAGGCAAGCCAGTGCCGCCAGCTTGAGGGCAAACGACAGGTGCTTGGCCCACACTTTCCAACTCGTGCCCATGCCATCAAACGCCCTTGTGGACGACACATTCAGCTCGGGCTCGTTTTTATCCTGGCTATAGATATACCATGCGATGAGGGGTATCACCAGCAGCGGCAAGAGCCATAGCCATCCGGGGTGAGCAAGGTTCATCATTTCTTGGCCTCCTCTTTCTTTTCGGGTTGTTCCACGGGGCGCGTGGCCTCGACAAAATTCACTGCACGCTGATAGGCGACCTCGTTATCATCGGCAAGGGGGCGCGCGTTGGCAAACTTCACAAAGTCGGCTATCTCGAGAATCATCTCCAGCTGCTCGTTCACGGCCTTGGTCTCCTCGTTGCGCTTGAGGGTCTCAATGATCTGCGACGAGGTCATCTCCACGGCATTGATGTGGAAACGGCGGTCGATATACACTCGCAGGATGTCGGTCAAGCCCGTGAAATACTCCTTTTCTTGACCTCGTTGCCACAATTGAGCGGCCTTGAGGTTCTGCAGGTTGATCATCGCCTCATCATAGGGCGGCAAGCGCTTACGACTGGGCTTCAACGGGTTAATACCCTTCTTGTAATACTTGCGATAGGCCCAGATGCCGCCGCCAATGAGGGCCAGCGCCAGCAACCATGCCCACCAGTAGTCGGGCAACCAGTCCAGCAGGTTAAAGGGGACATCCTCAACGGGCTTGATGTCGTGGATGTCTTTCATCTGACTCACATCAACAGGGAGCACCTTGAGCGTCAACTGATTGCAATAGGCCGTGTCGCCATTCACCACATAGGGGATGGGCTTGATAATCCACATGCCGGAGTCAAAGCTCTGGATAATGAGGTCACGGTTGATCTGTATGCGGTTATTATCCAGGTCTATCGTGTCGGCGGCTGGACGCGCGGCAATCTCAACCATGGCGTTGAGCGTGTCTAGCTGCTCGCCAGGGAAGAAGCCTCGCGCCTGCTTGTCCTGGGTGATTTCCAGATGCAGGGCCGTTGTCTTGCCCATGAGCAAGGTGGCGCTATCGAGCTTGGCTTTGAACGTGACATTACCGCCCCATGCCCCTAACGCTGTGGCCACGAGCACCACGGCAGTCATCACGATATGTCTCACACTTTGTGACATTGTTTTGTTGTTGTTCGTTAATCTATAGAATGCAGATGTCAACTATCAGCTATTCACCGTTTTATGATCTCACCCCGCGGTTCTTGAACAGACCCATCAAGGCTGCGACATAATCTTCATCGGTCGCTACGCTCGCCATATCGACATTGCAGCGCTGCAATGTGCCATTGACCATCTGCTGCTGATTATACCACCAGCGGCTATAGGCATCACGCACACGCTTGCTACTGGTATTGACCCACCGCATCGTGCCGCGCTCAGCATCCCGCACGCGCATCAATCCCACATCGGGCAACTGCGACTCCCGCTTGTCATATACTTGCACGGCAATCACATCGTGCTTGTGGTTGGCGATCGACAGTGACGTGCTGTAGTCGTGTTCATCAATAAAGTCGCTCACCAGAAAGGTTGTGCAACGCTTCTTCAAGGCACCGGTCATGTATTCCAGTGCCATATTGATGTCGGTACCGGTGTTCTCGGGCTGGAAATCAAGTAACTCGCGGATGACGAGAAGGATGTGCTTGCGGCCTTTCTTGGGCGGGATGAATTTCTCTATCTTGTCGCTGAAGAAGATCACACCCACCTTGTCGTTATTCTCGATAGCCGAGAATGCGATGGTTGCTCCTATCTCGGCCATCATCTCGCGCTTAGCCACTCCCACGGCACCAAAGTCCTTACTGCCACTCACGTCAACCAGGAGCATCACCGTGAGCTCTCGCTCCTCCTCATAGACCTTCACATAGGGGCGGTTGTAGCGGGCGGTGACGTTCCAGTCGATGTCACGCACGTCGTCACCATACTGGTACTCGCGCACCTCGCTGAAGGTCATACCCCTGCCCTTGAAGGCCGAGTGGTACTCACCGGCAAATATGTTTTGCGACAGGCCCTTAGTCTTGATCTCTATCTTACGGACCTTGCGCAACAGTTCATTGGTATCCATTTCTTAAGTTGTTAGCAAATGATACTAACGCCTATAACCTAAAACCTAAAGCCTAAAGCCTAAAGCCTAAAACCTAAAGCCTAAAACCTAAAGCCTAAAGCCTAAAGCCTAAAGCCTAAAACCTAAAGCCTAAAACCTAAAGCCTAAAGCCTAAAA
>Ga0255059_10000353_pt1 | contig 10560 bp, 1 predicted proteins | sample 176RNAGHGlowgp2_FD_183551 | JGI IMG/M metagenome (GOLD analysis project Ga0255059, IMG submission 183551) | Metatranscriptome of sheep rumen microbial communities from Palmerston North, Manawatu-Wanganui, New Zealand - 1766 RNA GHGlow gp2... | ecosystem: Host-associated > Mammals > Digestive...
CCGTCTGTTGCACCAGCTTCTGCATCGGCTGTCTCGTCAAGAACCTGCTTATCCACAGAAGGAGTCTCCTTCTTAACTGCAATAGAAGTTGTCTTTCCGTCTGCTGCAACCTGAACGATCCATGCAGAGTTTGCATCGTCCTTGTTATCCATATTGGTAGTATCCTTGATTACATAGTAACCGTCTGCAAGACCGTCGATTGTAAGAGTTTCAGCATTGCTCTGAACAGTCTTAGTAGCTGTACCAAGCACAAGTTTGTCAACAATTGCACGAGCATCATTGCCAAGAGCATCCAGCACACTGTCAGCCACAAGGGCGTCAGCAGTCACAGCCGTGCTATTGTAAGAAGTAACACCGGAACCCCACTTCAGCTCAGAGAAAGTGCCCTCTGTCGAATTGTATATGCCTTTGAACACCTGATAAACCTCAAAGGTGCGTGCAACTGATTCATCAAGACCAGTGATTGTAACCTCAGCATTATCCACCGCACTCGCGCTCATCATTGCTGTCGGCACGCACATTGCCGCCGTCAGTGCCATTGCTGCGATCATAGCAGCGATCTTTCTTGTCTTATTCGTCTTTTTCATGATAATTCTCCTTTATAGATAGTTTGGGTTGTGTCCAGAGGGCAGGCTTTCACACACTACCCTCGGACGGGGCTTCTTGTGGTTTGTGCTTGTAACTTCTGTATCATGTGCCGTGTGAGGTTACTCATTCATCGTACCACCTCCGGCGCTTGATCGAGTAGGCCCAGTATCCGGCTGCGGAAAGCAGGAGCATTGCACCGAGTGTGTAGTAGATGCGGGTGCCGGTGCTGCCGGATTCGGGGAGTTCTACTTCGGACGGATTTTCGGTCGGGGTGTTCTTGATCGTAATCAGCGGATTTGCTCCCGGATTTGCTGCATTGATGCTGTAATCCGTTTCGCTGTCGCCGTCTGTGAAGCTGTAGCTTACAGTATATCCGGCAACAGGCATGCCGTTGATCTCAATCTCCTCCGCCCAGTAATAGTAGCTTTGCAGCGTGCCGTCAGCGTTTACCTTGTAGACAGGCAAGCCTGTGAGTTGCTTCTGCCAGCTGTTTGCGGATGTCATTGTGATATCCATGTAACCGCTGTCATTGAACTCAGCAGTTGCAGATGTGGATTCGCTTTCCGTCTCAGATTCATCACTGAGCGGCAAAGCTGTGTAATTCAATGCTGCGCCAAGACGGAGTGTGTTAGAGTTGAAACGTGAGAGAAGTTTGCGGGATTGCAGGACGTTGGCGGATTGTGTGCCTTCAGCTTCCTTATATTCCGCTGATACAGTAATACCGTTGAGATCTGCACCTGGAATGTAGTACATCATTAACTTCAAACTATCATTCTCAGAATAATCATCTGGAACATGATATTCAAATTCCGCTACACCCGAAGCATCAAATGTACCAGAGAGCTGCGTTTCTTTCCATCCACTATCAGCATTACAACCCAACTTGAGATTATCACTTGCAGTAACTGTTGTATTGGAAGGACCGTTCGATAACCGGATAACGATTGTTTCCCCCTTTTTCAGTCCTTTCAGGAAAACCTCGTTCGTACCATTTCGCTCACATTGAATGCTACCATTGTTTTCTTCGCCTTCATTACCGCCGCCTGAACTCGGTTCACCGACATACACTGTCAAAGTATATGTTCCAGCACTTTCAGGAGCAAAGCCGTTATTACCCATCAAGTCTGCAAATGCCTTCGTATTTGATGTGTTTTCGATTGTGGTCTTTTTATTGTCCCAAGAGTAACCCCAGTCATTAATATACATATATACAGCTTTATCAACTTCATACTTATATGGAACAAGAGTCTTTAATTCATCCACATCTTCAAACTTGGGCTTGATGTTTTCATATCCTCCAGTTGTGGTGACTGTAATCATAATTGTCTTATCAGCCGGAGAGTATACATAGGTATAAACATTATTATTATTATTATCCTTATCTCCGATTGATCCCGTAATCGTCCCCGGTGTAACCGTAACGTTCACTTCATACGTCGCATGACCCTCGGTTCTCGTAATAGTGATCGTTGTACTGCCTTCTGCAACGCCTGTCACATTTCCATTGCTGTCAACAGTAGCAATACGTTCGTCAGCTGATTCATAGGTGAATGTCCCATAATTCGGGGTTGGCTGAATCTGCGCCGTTCCACCCACTGTAACTGTGACAGGATCAGCTGTAAAGCTGCTCGGTAGCCCAACATCAATAGCCACTGTTGCTGTAAGACCTTGATAAGATGCCTGGATTGTAGATTCACCCGGCTGTAAAAGCGTAATTGTACCGTCGTCTGATGTTACACTCACAGAATTTCCGCTAAGCACCTCATAGGTAGCCCCTGATGTCACCACATACTCCGTTTCGCCCGAAGGCGTGTATTTCAGCGTTAATGTCGGAGCCGTGTCATCCAGTGCCGGAGCACCATCTGAAATACTGAGTGTCAACACAGGATTATCCACAATCTTTACCTTAAACGAATACGTCTGATTGTCACCGTCTGTAAATGTCATTGTTATCTCATCGCCAACACTTGCAGTTCCCGGTTTAATTGTCCATGTCTTTGAACTTAGACCTGATGTATTGCTGACAAGTCCAAGGTTTCCTGTCTGTGCCAATGTACCAGCTTTATTCGCTGTGACTGTAATACCTTCCATTGAGCCAATCGGCAGCAGGAGCGTCCCGTTCTCATCAACGTCCATTGTCAGAATGAGTGCATTTTTCTGCGAAGCATCGGAATCAGCAACCGTTTCACGATGTAGCCGAACGGTGATTGTATCTCCGGTATGGGGGAGTTCATCGTCCCATATTTTCTTGATACTAAGCTCTGCTGACTTGATCGTGTTCCGGATGGTCACTGTGCCACTGTCTGCTGCAAGCTGTCCGTTGTTTTGATAGGTGACAGATTCAATGTACTGGTTTTCGTTTCCGGAGAGTGTGTAGTAGGTTTCGTCACCACTCAACACATGCGTACCGTTCTCCTTGATGTAGTATACATATTCAACACCCATTGAATTCTTCTCAGGCAGGCTGTCAAGCGAAAGCCTGTAGTCCTTGGATTTTTCCAATGTATAGGTGCCATAGAGGGTACCGGAGAACTGCGAGGTGATATCTGCATCTTCACCCGGCATTGAAATGTTTGTGGGGGTGGTGATGGTTGTAACCGTGCCGCCAAGGTATTTGTTGTTGATTGCATTGTAGAATGCCTTTGCGATTTCATCGTAACCTTCATCATTCGGATGGCATCCGTCAGAAGAAAGCATCGTCGTTGCAAGTGTATTTCCGCTACTGTCAAGAACCTTCACAGCATCGCAAACATCTACCATTGTAATGTTGTAGCCCTCACCTACAAGTGATGTTACCTTATTCGCAATGGCTGTATTGTAATTATCAACCATTGTCTTTACATCCTGCGTTGTCTCATTTACAGAGTAATAGTCCCAAATCCATTCCACAGCTGTAAAATATGGAACTTTACCCACATACAACTCAAAGTCATCACACTCAGCAGCCTCTGCGGCTCTGAATATCCTTTTGACGAGATATTCAAACCTCTCAGGCGCTTCTGATGGCTCATTCGTAAATGAGACATTATCTGATGCGTTGGTATAACCATGATGCTCTCCATATCCTGAGCCGCGATTTGTATTGTGCAGAATATCGTTCGTTCCAATCAACAAGCACATCTTATCAACGCCATTGAATGAAAATTCATTATTGTCAAGCCTGTCAACAAGGTGCAATATTTCATTTCCACTGATGCCTTTGTTTTCAACTGTTACATTGCTGTACTCTGCATTTTCAAGATAATCCTCCAACTTTACCGGATATGTATTGTCCGTGCGTCCATTACTGTTAACAACACCGTAAGTGATAGAGTCACCAAAGCAAATTATTTTCATGCTATTAGGCTTTTCCTTTGCCTGAGAAGCATCTCCTACAGTCTCCGTTTTCAGCTTCTGATAAACATTCACTGAAATCGTATCCGGCAGAGCCGATGCGGTCGCATCACTTGTACTTATCAGATTACCGTCTGCATACCACTCCTTTTGAATTGTTAGCTGTGTTGGCAAACTATTTGTAATTTGAGTTGTCTGTCCGGATGATGTCGTACTCTTGTGATATGATACAGAATAATCATCCGGAACCGATCTCTCAATCACATAATAGTAATAATTGTGTTCGCCATCAGAATACGGAAGATTTTCCCATGTGTAGGTCCACACAGCAGTGCCATCACCCTGATCGCCAAGTGTCACCTCATTATCAATGGATGTAACTGTGATCTCCTTCTTCTGACCATTGTTAAGCGAGATTTCTAACTTTGCACTGCCGACGGCATTTCCGGTTACTGTCAGAACCGCACCTTCATAGTTCGCTGAAATTGCGGCTGTTGCACCGGTAACACCTGTGATATCGCTGTCGAAATTAACCGTTCCGTATCCGCCATGTTTAATTAGCTTCACGTTATCGATTGACTTCATATAATTGATGGAATAAACACCGGCAATCGCAGTTCCGTTCGCATAGCTTTCAAGCTGCGCACTGGTTAGGTTGGCATTTGTGGATTGCAGCAGTTCTACTGTGAGCGTATCTCTGTCATGATCCAGATTACCATCCTTCCAGATCTTTTGTACTATCGCATTTGTTGTCGGCGAACTGATATCCGTGTTGATAATTTCGAGCGTACCTGTACCATTGCTAATTTTTCTCGTTGTCTGCGGAGACAGGAAGCGCCCGTATAGTGATAATGTCTGCTCATCTGTCAGATTCTCTGCGATTTCAAACGTTGAGAAATCCGCTAAACTACAAGTGCTTCCGTCAGAGCATTCAATATTTTCAGTCGGAAGAACATACTCATAATTATCAGCATTCGTCAGCGTTTCTTTTTCAAGAAGCAAGCGTACCTTTGAGCCATCAGATTTCTTGACACCGTATACGATGAATCCGACTTCCATTTTTTTATCCGTCGAACCCACTTCATTCGGCGGTGTAACCGGATCGCCTTTCAGATTCACCCACAGCTTTTTGACCATGATACCTTCGGAGTTGTTGACCTCGATCTCTGTGCCATCCGTGTTCGTACCATTTCTGGTATAAACCGGTTGGTATTTGCCTTCATTGCTGCCGGTATCAAGATACTTTTCCGATGTTTCATCATAGGTGTAAGTCGTACCACCATAAGTATAACTGATTTCTCTGACGAAGTAGTAGATCGGGCTGCCGTCATGCCCGCTCGGCATTCCTGTCCAAGTTACACTATTATTCTGTCCGTCATTCGTATAATTGATTGTCTGAGTTGCCGCAAAGCCTGCTGGGAGCTCCAAATCTGTACTACTCACAAGAGTCAAATTCGTACCTTTTTTGCTCGTAGACCAATACAATCCAAGTTGTACTGTTGAATTCTCTGGCAAATCCTCAGTTGTACCGCTGAAGCTTTTGGTTGCAGTCAGTGTGATGCTCTGACTGTTCGGGATATTGATTGCACTGTTTTTCAGGATCGGGTTGACTCTTCCGACCGCTTCATCCGGCAGAACACCGTTAAAACCAGCGTAGTTGTAATAGAACACGAATTCCTGATTTCCGGCATATCCCTTCGTCCAATCCGGCTGCCTGTAATCACTTGGCGAAACAAGCTCGACAAACTTATATAACGTACCGTTAGTGAGTTCAAAATTGTGAACGTTTTCCCCATTACCGAGATCCGTCTTTGCGAATTTCAGTGTAGAGGGTTTGGTCGAGTCTGTGTTATCATATGCAGGATGAGTTGTCGCATTGGTTGATTCGATGCAGCTTGTGTATGCGCTATCCGTCTCATCCGGGAAACTAAGCTTGCGGTATTTGCTCTGTGTACCCTCAACGGTTTCGACGTTATTTGCATATACCCAGCCCACATCTTCAACATATTTTGCTACCAAAAACTCTGCACTCAGATCATTGATTGCATAGTTGCTGACATCCGTTTTGTAGATTGTGGGATATCGAAGTGTTTCCGCTGTCGCACTGGAGTCTGTACTCATCTCGTTATCTGATGTAGACCAGCTGCCCTCACCATTATCGGCGAAGAATGAAGCGGTGTTTGCAAATTTCAGGATATTGCCTGCTTCCCAACCCTCTACGATGTAGCTGTACACGATTTGCAGTGGTTGCTGGTCGGGGACGGTGACATCCAGCTCTGCCACTTTAGGGTACAGTTCCTCATAGTAAACCTCAACTTTTGTGATTGGAATTTGACTTGATCCTGCCCGTTTAATGAATTCGACACTGTCAATCACACTATTGATATCGAAAGATACATTGTCCACTCCATTCGCTTGAAAATATTTGTTCTGACCGCCTGCCCAATGCGCACTAACCTGATGATAATCACTGGAAATTGCATTCTTATCAAGGTATACCACAATCTTTTGGACTTTCTTTGTATTATCAAGCGACAAAGTGTATGAATCATTTGTATCCGCTAAAGTAAATCCAGAATATTCTTTTGCTTCAACATCTGAATCGCCATTATTATAGAGTATCGTATAGCTATACTCATTGCTATTGAGCGGATGACTTGTATCAGCCTCCCCGTTCACAAGTGGATATACATTAATCGAGCTGAGTGTGATATTCAGATTTTCGAGGGGAATATCCTGTCCATACTTGCTTGTTTTTCCGCTTGTATATGAGAGAATATCCGTGACATCAATTGTTCCAGTATTGGATAGCTTCTTTCCAGTCGGATTCACATTCACGGTATAGTTCAGATAACCGCCTGCCAGACCCTTAAAGAACTCCTTGGTTAGATGATCAATGTCCTCCTCGGGAATACTGGTAGAAACATCGACCGATACACTGGATGTATGACCGTCATATGTTACACTATTGCTGATTTTTCCGTCTACAAGAACGCTTTCAAGATTATCTACCGGAACTGCCGTGTAGTATATAAACTTCGCATCACTATTCTCTTGCTTAAAGAACGAAATTGATGTTGATGAGTTTTTCTTATAACCCCATGTCCAATTGTCGGTGTGTTCAGACATGACTTTTGTATCACCCCAATTGTAGAGGTAATATGGCTTGTAAGAATCGTCTGATACTGTACTATCCACAAAAACAGAACCGTTCGGAATCGTATCAACAAACTCCACGATCGAATCTGTATTTCCGGGGATATTCATGATCTCCCACCGGAACAGATAGTACATACCCTCTGTACCATTGATGGTCAGCTTTTTCGCTTCTGTATTCACAGAAGTTACATGATTGCCGTCTTCATCAAGCGCATACTTTGCAACAGTGTGGTCTGAGGTGTTGGTCAGTGACAAATCCATATATTTGCGATCCGATTTATCAATGTCAACGGTCTTTGGATCATCAATGTACGATACTGAATAGCCGCTATCCTGATCAAGAACCTCCTCTATCTTGTAGTAATACTTTGTGACCGTATCAGTTGTTTCGTCATACTTCCACTGCGGGAAATCATCTGCAATCGTATAGTCCGTGTACTGATCCGATGCGCTTGCTGCCAAAGTATAAGTCTGAACCGTCTCCCACACAGGACTTGAAGGAAGAGTTCCGTTTGCATCTGCTTCAGCCCGCAGTACCTTGACTGTGATCGTGGAAGGGCGATCACCGAAAGCATTCCTTGAATCAGTCCAAGTTTTCTTGACCTTAATCGTCAAGGGCTTCACGTCTCCCGGATTATCACGCGTATATGTGATACCGGTTGCATTCTTGTGCTGATTGCCGAATTCATAATTATTGGCAAATGACACCGATGTGCCCATCGGTACCTCGGAAGTTTTCGCTGTGGATTTATAATCAAGTATCAGATATCTGTAAGGAGGATTCACTGCATTCATATCAGATGTGAAGTTGATCACAAAACCTACAGCGTTTTCACTTGCTCCAACCTCGTTGCCGTCTGCATCCACAAAGGTGATTGTATACAGATTTGACGGAACTGTCTGCTTCGTATCACTTGCCGAGGAGGAACCTATTAGTGTAATCAGGGAACGCTGTGCCGGCGTAATATAATGTCCACAATCAGAGTTGCTTGCAGTGAGTTTGTCAGTATATGTGTCTGTACTCTTAAAGCCGGCATCTTTGGTCAAATCAACAGTCCAATTTAAGATTCTGTCTGTTGTATCTTCATTGCCAAAAGAATAATAATTGGGATCGTTTGAACCGCCGAAGCTCTTTTCTGCCTCTACGCGCAGCTGAATGTCCTTGCCGTCTGTTCCTTGCTGCCCCTGATTTCCATTGCGGTCTTTACCAGTTGCAGTGTTACTGATATGAACTGACTCGCCGTTATTGTACCTCATCCGATCCTCAGCACTCAGATTATCCTCAATGCTCATCGTATAATACAGCTTTATCATATTGATGACATCCGAATAAGCCGATTCGTCAAAGCTGATTGTAATGGTATCCGAATCAGTAGATGCTTTTGTTAGTGTGATTTTCTGATTTCCGGTTGAGTACTGGTCTCCTTTTTTGTCTTGATGCTGACCTACATAATTGTACACGTTAAAGCCGATGAGATTATCCACCTGTTCCTGTGTCATCCCAGCAAAGATTGAGTCGGTAATTGTATAACCGTTTATCGATTCCTTGCTGTTGGCATCGCCATTGCCGTTCAGCTCATTGGATTTGAGCGTAAACTGCCATTCCAACGTACCAAGCTCCTGATTAGGACCGTTCAGTGTTTTTGTAAAACTCAACTCATGATTATAGTTTACCGTGCCCTGTGTTGATGCGTTATTATCAATATCCTGTCTGGAAGCCACAACACCATTACTCAATGTCTGTGACTGTTGTGCTACGGCAGCGGCATTATAGTCGTTCGCCTGTGCCATGAACGTAATATATACAGCAGACGGAATGCTTGTGTCATCATTAAATGTAAGTGTAGATCCGTCAGCACTGACCGTGTACTTGCTGCTGTCGATCACAGCACCAGTCACTTTATCAGTAACAATCAGATTTGCAAAGCTCGCATTAAAAACAGCATTCTGTTCTGTAACAACCACATTATGCAGGCTGTCACCACTCTTGTGTGAAACCTCTATTGTCCACTGTACCCTTCCGTTGATGCCTTCTGAAAGCTCATAGTCCGGGGTTCCACTCTTTTTAATATCCAATGCATTTTCGATTTCAACCTTTTTGCTGGCTGGAATCGTAATGTCGCCCTTCGTCAGTGATACTTGGTTATCATACTCGTTTCCGATTGAAACACCATACTGCTGATATGTGATAGTGATATATTCCGGTGGGTTTTGTGGGTTGGTAAATGTAATGGTACCGTCGCTGTTATAACTCGCAACAGCATCAGATGGTGTAATCGTAAGATTACTAATTGTATTCCAGTCCAACGCATCACCATTCATTGTATCCGTAAGTGTGTATTGTGACATATCAACATAGCTATTCGGATTCTGGATCGTAATAGACCAGTCGATGTAACGATTTGTACCATCATACTGTGCCGTGCCGCTTTTACTGATAGTAGGCTTTGTATCATCAAATTCAATCGTAACTTCCGTTGTTCCGAAAATAAATTCCTTATCGCCGCCCTCATCCTGATTGCGAGCAACTCTGCCTTGGAAATTCAAGGTACCAATCATGCCGTTGCTATTGTTCAGATACGCAAGATAGTCATCTGTATAGTGAATGACGATCAATCCCGTTTCCGATATCGAGTAGTATCCAGCAGCCTTAGTCGTACTCCAAGCCGCATCCGTCACTACCATAGTAGAGCCATAATATCCGTTATTCGGCTTTATAGCTTCATCCATCTGATAGTAAGAAAAGCCCGAACTTAATACATCCGCAAGAGCCGCTTTTGAAGAAAATTCGTATGTCATCGCAATACTAAGTGCCAGTGGGTCTGCAGCACCGCCTTCAATCGTAAGTTCAGAACCGCTTGTTCCCGAATATGTTTGACCGCCTGCAGCAATCGTGACACCGTTAATATGACTCGTAAGATCGGCTGCCCCCTGCGGAGCAGATGCAAGAGGTGCTCCTTCCATATAAGGCACACCATTATTCAAATCGGAATCGGTCAACGCAAACCCCGGTTTCACCAAATCCAGCGGAACGAAGAAAGCGCACAGCAGACTCAATACCAACGTAATAGCAGTCAATCTATGGTACCACTTGCGCTCGTTCAGTTTTTCCTGAATTCTGTTATCCAATTTCATAGTCTCTGGCACTCTCCTTTCCTGAGAAAAAATTATATAGTTTTCATATAAAAACCATATACCGAAATTCTAAAAGAAGCCGATACTTTTGATCGGCAGGGCTCTCACGACTACTTTCCCTATTACATTTTCTTCTGCTATGCAGCCAATGCTTGTAGACCGACTATCAATTGAAATTCCGCGATTGTCCCCAAGGACAAACATTCTGCTCTCCGGCACCTGATATGGCAGCTCGATATCACACTCACCCAGCGCCAATTCTGAAACATACGGCTCGTCATGCACCTCGCCGTTCACATAGACCGTTCCGTCCTCTGCAATGTCTATCATATCGCCCGGAAGTCC
>Ga0255059_10000358_pt1 | contig 10449 bp, 5 predicted proteins | sample 176RNAGHGlowgp2_FD_183551 | JGI IMG/M metagenome (GOLD analysis project Ga0255059, IMG submission 183551) | Metatranscriptome of sheep rumen microbial communities from Palmerston North, Manawatu-Wanganui, New Zealand - 1766 RNA GHGlow gp2... | ecosystem: Host-associated > Mammals > Digestive...
ATAACTTCTAAAAACTTTACATGTTCTTCTTAATATCCTCGACAAGCTTCTTATACTCGTCGTCGGTAAGTTTTACTCGTGAGTTCGACAGAAGCATATCGCCTTCCTTGCTGATAGGAATCAGGTGGATATGAGTATGCGGAACTTCGAGTCCGAGGACCATAAGGCCTATGCGTTCGCATTCGATGGTCTTTTCCAAAGCGGCAGCCACTTTCTTTGCGAACAACAATATTTCGGACAATACCTCGTCGGAATTACGGAAAATATAGTCCTTTTCTTCCTTAGGAACTACCAAAGTGTGACCTTTCTTCAGCGGATTGATGTCGAGGAAAGCGATAAACTTATCATTTTCAGCCACCTTGTAGCAAGGAATTTCGCCATTTATAATCTTTGTGAATATAGTTGTCATAACCTTTAGATTGAAATGTTTATAATTTCGAAGGAAACGATTCCGCTTGGAACCTGAATATCAACCACGTCGCCAACCTTCTTGCCGAGCAAGCCCTTTGCAATAGGAGTAGAAACCGATATTTTCTTGGCCTTAAGATCGGCCTCCGACTCAGAAACAATGGTATATTCCATTTCCTGATTTGTTTTTGTATTTCTCAGCTTCACTTTGTTAAGGATCTGTACAGCGTTAGTGTTTATCTGTGACGGGTCGATTATACGTGCGTTACGAATAGTTTCCTGGAGCTTGCTAATCTTCATTTCGAGCAAACCCTGAGCCTCTTTGGCAGCATCGTATTCAGCGTTTTCGGACAAATCGCCCTTGTCACGAGCCTCAGCAATCTGCTTTGAGATATTTGGTCTCTCGATGTTTACCATCCTATCCAATTCATCTTTCAGTTTCTTAAGACCTTCTTCGGTCAAATATGAAATACCAGACATAATTATTTAATTTTATTGTTATACAAATAAAAAGAAATCCCTTTTTCTACTTGGGATTTCCACTGCAAAGGTAACACTTTTTTGCTTTGGAAATAAAAAAATTTTAATCGGAAAGCTCATCATGATGAACTTTCCGATTAATAGTCAAATAAAAATCTAATTCTACATAGTTACACGCAGACCGAATGTATGTACGCCACCCATAATGTTAGTGAACCTATATGAGTAATCGATAGCCAATACTGGTCTTGTGCTTACCGAAGTTGTATTCAAACCATAAATAGCTTTCTTTGGCGAGCTTCCGTCTGATAATCTCGAAGAGCTCTTGCCACCTTCTCTCTTCTTAAGTGGAGCCTGAAGGGAAATACCTGCCGATGGTCCTCTAAACCAAGTTGTGCAATCGTTTACAGAATACAATCCCTTTTCGTAAGTATAACCAGCACGCAAGAATAAGTACTCCATAAACGAATATTCAATACCTACATGGAACTGGTCCTTAGTAAAGGAGTTCGAAGTGAAATTCAATGCGATTGCAAGGTTATGATTTGAGTAGACAACATCTTCTTCCTCGTCAACCTTCGGAGCGAGTCTTATATGGTATGAAAGACCAATCTTAATCAAAGAAGGAAGTTCATACTCCTGACTTCTGTTTTCAACGCTCATCAATGTACCTGTCGGAGAGAAACCTACGAAAGTCATACCGTCGCCAGTGTACTTCATAGTTGTTCCAACATTCTTCATGGTGATACCGAAGTGGATGTTATCGCGGTTTCTGATATCCTTGTACTTTCCGAAACCAGTGATATACTGGATACCAGCATCAATTGCAAAACCAGAAGACTTAATGTTGTCTGTATGTTCGTTTAACATCTTTATTGTTATACCGCCATAGATGCTGTTCGAGAATTCGCGAGCATAAGATACACCGATTGTCGCATAACCAGGCTTGTAGGTACCGAAACCGCCTTCTGGCATGTTCTCACTGGTCTTTTCAATTTCGCCCCAGTTATAAACATTTACCATAGCACCTAATACACTGTTTTCACCAACCCTGATTGCCAAGGCTGCAGCATTAACTTGCAAGCCTGAACCTACGAGGTACTGTGAATTGTTAAATCCGACTTCCAACTTCTTGGTGAAGGCCAAACCTGCAACATTAAGATGCATACTTTCGTAGCCTGTTACACAAGCCACACCAGCTTCACCCCAGCCCGTGGTTCTTGCCCAGGGATTGACCAAAAGCTGCGAAGCTCCTGCCTGACCAGCTCTTTGGTGGTTACCGGCAAATAAATCTGAACTAACTAATCCTAATATCGAAATTAGTAATATTAAATATATCCTTTTCATATCTCGAGCTATAATTTTAGAAGTTATTTAAATCTGTTGGACGAAGTGATCCGAACCATTTCAATACCTTTTGTCCAATTCCAGGAGCATTTACATGAATCAGATATACACCACTCGATATAACAATGTTTGCAGAGTTTGTAAGATCCCATTCAATGAATGTTGTCTCCGTATCCTTCTTAAACCTGCGGATAAGGGTTCCGTTGATATTGTAAATTGAAATTGTACAAGTCTTAGGCAAATTGGTTATTCTTACAATATTGTCGAGCTGATTCGACTCATAGTACGAAGAACCGTAGTATGGATTCGGGACAACCCTGATTAGGTCGAGAGCATTTTCTGCAGTTTCCTGATCATTGAAAATGGTCTTGATATCAGATGTAGAGAACCTGAATAATGGAGCATTGTTATTTTCTGGATTAACAATTGCCATATCCTTCTTTCCTTGGTAATAAGGCATCGACACGCGAATCTTGATAGTAACATCAGTTGCAAGGTAATCGAAACGAGGATTCTGCATTGGAATTGCTGTCCACATAGCAGTCTTCCATACCGAACGCATTGCATTATCATCACCATTTTCGTATTTCAGAAGCTGGTTGTAGATGTAAGTACATGAATCGTATGCAGGTGAGTTGTTGCCTGTACCTTCGTTGTCGCCAATGGTATTACCCATGATGTAAATGTAGTGCTTACCACCAAGTATTGGCTGGTAGTGGTTATCCATATAATTAGATGTTGGATTCCACAACATATCGCAACCGTTTTCACCAGTCATCCAAGAATCTTCACCGAATATAATGTTCAGACGTTCACCAGTTGCAATATTGATTGCATAGCCTGGGAACCATCCCATACCGTGTGTACCCGAATTATCTGGATTACCGTCTTTGTCAACAGATGGGCTCTTTCTCAAACCGAACTTGTTGGCACCGCCGAAGCTAGTATAGTTACCCTTAAGCATTTTCTTATCCCAACCACAACCATCGGTCTTCCATTCGTTTTCGTTCATTTCAACAACGCAAGCACGTGTCCACTTTGACTTGTCGGAAGTGATTACAATGTTAACCGATGCAAGAGGATTTGTTCTGTTGAGAGAATAAGCTGATATATCAGCAATCGGGAGTCTGCTGGAGCCTAAATCAGGAACCAAGCCGTAGCGTCCGCAATTTGTAAGAGCTGCTGGAGCCCATGCGCCGCCGCAAATCTTTTCGAAGTTCTGGTCCTTGTCAACCATTATCTTATCACCCGATGTACCAACAGCCTTAAATGCATCCTGAAGACCGTCATCGAACTGGCATGTATCGTGGCTTGGGTAAGCATAAGTACCAGACCTAATCCAGTTTGTCCACTTCAACGCCTGAGTCTCCTTATATGAATCGTCATCTGTAATAAATGTTATCCAAGGCTTAGTATCATCAGCGTAAGTTATACTTGACGAAATGACACCGTTGTTATAAGTGTTGTTATCGTAATCGCAAGCGTGCATATCCTGCATTATCGAAATCGAGAAGCCCCAGTTCATAAACAACTGTTCGTTTGCAAATCCAAGTTCTACTGCAGCATCCGAATGAACAGAATCGCCAGCTTCGTTATAAACTACATAGCTGAACGGCTGGTAGTTATTTGCAGACATTGTTGATGAAGTTGTACCGATAACACCAACAGAGTTGGAATTACTTACATTGAACTTAACATAGTAAGTATCGTCAACTATTGAAAGAGGATCGATTATCTTTACATTGATCGGGCCCTTGCCGTTCTCGTAGGTTCTTTCCTTAATCTTCCAAGGATAACCCGACATGATTTCCTCGAGGCAGTCTTCCTTGAGTTCAAGTTCGCAGTTACCATTTCCGAAACCTTCGATCATTGTGATTTCGGGACCATAACCATAGTCACCCTGGATTATAGTACCACCAACACTTGTGATGTGAGGAGTTGCTGTATACAACTTGATATTGTTTCTACCTGCAAGATAAGGAGTCTTTTGACCCTTGAATGTAGATTCATCGTTCTGGTCGTACTTCATTGTCGGGTTGTACGAATATGCAATTGCACTGTAGTAATATTCCCTATTATTGATAAGTTTAGGATCGCCGGTTGCAAACATGTCCTTGTCTACAACAAATGTATGAGAAATACCGGTGTTATCACCCAAAACCTCAAGAACAGGAATATTAGCTTCCATATCATCCGACCAAGTGTAGTTAACAAGCTTCGATACATTATCCTTGATATCGCACTGGAATACCTGGCGAACTCTGTTGCCGTCGTAACGTTCGGTCATTGAAACAGAAGCGTCCTTGAACTGGAATACCTGATATCCCTGGAAGTAGTAATGCTGGTCGCAAGGAGTTACGTCTGGATCGCCGCAGAACAAAGATGGGTCTTTTTCTGAATATCCTTCAAGGTAGTTGTTAGAGCTTGTTCTATTATAAATATGGAATATAAGTTTTCTATCAAGTTCTACGATATTCAAATCTGGAGCATCAGGACCATCAAGAACGCGGAAGCAGTTTTCGAAAAGAATCTGAGCCTTGTCGTCGGCAACCTTTACAGCCTCGACTGATGCGTATGCACCGCCAGAGGTTGCTCTTGCCCAAACAGCACCAAGAGTAATATCGTTAACCTGGCCAGGAGTCAAGGTAAAAGGACCAGCAGCCTGAATGAAACGTCTGTCGTTTGCAGGGTTCGATTCAGTTTCTTCTGTCCAGTTTTCTCTAACTATACCATCCTGACCCCAACCGCAAATATCGGTAGTACCAGGGAACATGAAGTTTGTTGGCTGAGACTGGTCTGCACCACTTGCTGCTGAATAACCATCGCCACCATAAAGAAGAGGAGTATTGTCCTTCCAGTAACCAGTCATGTAGTTGTAGTGTTCAACTGCAGTGTGGGGGTCGGTCATGTTGGAGTTAGCTCCGTTTGTAGTATTATTGAAATATATGAAACGTCTCATACCCCAACGTTCATTATCAATAGTACCATCACCGAAGTTCAAACCATTGATGTTACCATTCTTGAAATCGCCTTCGTTGCAATCGAGGACTCTTCTTCCCGATACTTCAACGTAGCTAGTAGAGTTATCCATTCCGTCGGGATCCTGATAAGGACCTTCGAAGAAGTCGATACCAATAGCAGGTGGCTGAGAACCATATCCGAGTACACCGCTTTCGGTATCATCGTTATCATCACCATTGTAGAAGAAACCGAGACCGCGCTGTACATCACATCCGGTATAATCGTCTCTAGCGTTACCTAAGTCACCGTCGACGAATACGCCGAAGTAAGTATTATACAAGGTATAAGTTGAACGGTTGATAATTCTATAGTTATAGAATGTCATATCGTTCAAAGCATCGTTTGTCTGGAATGCGAAAGCCTGGGCGCGGAATTCGAAACCGATAGCAGCACCACCTGTTTCGGTATGAACATTACCCTTATCGTTGTAAACCCACCACATAGTGTAGTCACCGAACAGACGAGCTGCCTGACCACGTGGACGCAAGCAGTCTGGGTCTTCGGTTATACCTTCGTTAATGAATTCGAAATATGGGAAGTCGCCCTTTGAATAATCGTAATATCCGTCACCGTCCATATCATAGAAAGGTGCAAGATTGTAATCGTATCCGCCTGCAGGTCCGTGTGCTGGCCAATCGCGAATAATGTCAGGAACTACATAGTCGGGATCGTTTTCGCAATCAGGATCTGTGCTGCAACGATACCATTCTCTGAAATCCTTAACCTGCTGCTTAGCTATGCAGAAGTGCTTATCGTATTCACGGCAAATATCTGCCGATACAGATGCGATTTCTGCACCAGAAACAATCAGTGGACCAGGCCAATAGTCGATACCATCCTGACGATAACGCTGAGCAGCCAATTTCAACTGACCGTTAGCATCCTTACCACCGACCCAGATAGCGGAACAATACAAAGAATGGATACCGCTTTCCTTTGGCACTTCGTACTTAGCTTTTCCTTGCAAGTCCCACCACATGTCGCCACCAGTATGAACCCTAGCAACAACATTGTTCAAGGCCAAATCGGTAGAAGTTCTTGCCGATTCGCATCCGCCAGTAGCCTTGGCGCTTGGGGTAACATTGACTGTTCCCGCCCACTTGTCGGCAAATGCATAACTTGAACAAAGTCCAAGTATTACTACAAATACTATTTTATTTAAACTTTTCATATCGTGATATTTGTATTTTTCTTAATTATTAGAATGAGAAACTAACACCTAGTCTTACTGTAGTTGGCAACATATAGTATCCCGGAGAATTGATATACATTGCGTAGTAATTTCTGAAAGATATTTCATCTGTCTGGGCAGCAATCTGTGACTGGTAGTCTGCAAAATCAAGATAACCATCGTCGCCTGCATTACCAGTATACGGATATACATACATCGGGGTCTTAGAATTCAAGAGGTTGCTTACGTCCAACGAAATTCTAAGGTTACCATATCTTTCTTTCGAAGTAGGTTCATCATCTTTTGCCTTTGAAAGTCTGATTCTGATGTCTCTGGAAACACTCATATCAACCTTTGTTCTCCATGGCTTGTTTGCACCATTCAAAGATCCTCTGATAACGCCGTTTGACGGCTTGTCTCTCTTTGTATATGGAGTACCCGAACCGCTTACTACTGTGAAGTTGACACCAGTATTAGCGAGAATGTTCTTTCCGTTAATCTTTGGTCCGTTGTAAGGTGTTCCGTCAGCCTTTCCACCGAAACGGTAGTCGAGAACTATCTGGAAGTTGTGACGCTGGTCTACATCCAATGGAAGGATGGTACGCAAGTTAGGATTATCGGACTTAACGATTGAAGCACCCGAATCGTAGCTTGAACCAGTACCCTTTGCCCACTGCAATGTGTAGTTGGCTCTCAAGGTAATGTTACCAGTTCTTCTCAAATCGTATGCAAGGGTAAAACCTCTTACAGTACCGAAGTCGATGTTACCAAGAGTATAGTATGTTACAGGATATGCTCCGTAAACGGAGATTGTCTGCAACTTGTCACGCATTTCGCGGTAGAATGCCGAAAGTTTCAACGAAGAGGTATTTCCAAGTTTCTGTTGGAAACCTAATTCGTAGTCGATTGTCTTTTCAGTCTTAAGGTCTGGGTTGTTAAGTGTTGAGGTACCGAGCTGTCTGATGTACATATATTCGGTCGGGCTCAACTGACCGCCAACCTGTGGACGCTGCGAAAGAATGTCGTAGTGAGCGAAGAACAAAGCGTCTTCAGAAATTGGGAACGAGAATGCGATACGAGGCATTACAACTACTTGAGGCTTGTAATCCTTGAATGCCGAAGCGTTGAGGTCTTCGCTAGGATCTACAAGGTAAGGAGTGATACCATTTGCACCTTGAATTGCGTTCGGGTTATCGATTTCAAGACCGCTTGCATTGTACCAAACGCTTCCAACACGGTAACCGGTAATTTCGGTCGGGTTATTCATGTCGTTAACATAAACAACTGCCTCATCAGGAATATTTCCAGGGTGATTTGTTGAAGCAATAAGGTCAACTTCGGAGTTACCAACTGTATATGCGTTATGCAAAGTGTACATATCCTTAAGTACGCTCTGGTTAGCATCGTAACGGTCGATACGGACACCTATATTGAAGATAAGGTCTTTGAAAGCAAACTTATCCTGAATATAACCTGCCATATATGTCGGCTCGAACGGAGCTATAGGTCTGTCGAGGAATCCGTCGCCGTCGGCATCCTTTGTAAAGAAGTCTTCGAAAGTTGGCTTGTAGCTCAACTTGTTTCCTGCATAGTCGAAACCATAATATCCAACATAGCTAGAACCTTGGTTGAACAATTCGTCGGGGCTAAACCAACTGAGGTCGAATGTACTCGGGTCGTATGAATCGATATTAATCCAATCGGTTCCATCAACAGCCAAGCCCAAAGCTTCGCGCAAATGCTTGTCGAAACGCTTCTGAGTAGATGCATTGTAAATTCTAGGATAATCGATGGTATCGAGGAACAAACCATTTTCGTCTCTATAAACGATAGGATTGGTCTTGTCGATTTCTTCGATGTGGCTGTTGGTAAGGCTACGAGCCAAAGTCCAAAGTGGATATGCGCTAACACTGAAATAAGAGTCGCTTCTCTGTTCGAATTCGAAACCGAGGCTGATTTCGTGTCCGCCGAGGTCGGCAGCTGCATTAGCCGAAACTCTCAACTGAGTAGCATCAGACTTTGCATAAGATCCGTAAGGAATACCAGGAACCTGCCACATACCATATATATTGCCAGGACCTTCACCATTAAGCAAACCGCCGTACATCTGTATGTACTGGGTATACATAGTACTGAAACTGCTTCCCATATAATTGAAGAACTGGTCAGTATATGTTGAGAGTGCTGGGTTGAGGCTACCGCCATTGAATTCATCTACTTCATAGTAGAATGTTTCCATACAGCTACCGGTAAGACCAGTAACGGTATCTTCGGCCCATGTGTAATATTTATTAGGTGTAATGTCAAACTTTCCAACATAACCATAGTCGAAGAAATTATCCCAATGGTTTACGTCGCCCTGCTGTGAGAGCACCTTTGTATAGTCGACCTGAATCGTATAGTACGGATTCTTAAGGGTTACCTTTTTCTTTCCGGTTTCGGATTCTGGCTCATCGCTTTGTTTTTCTCTGAACTTCTGGGTCAAACGTCCGTATGCACGGTAGCTACCGTATTTCTGGCGACCATTGTTTTCGGAGTTAAACAGCGAATTTCCTCTAGAATATATTCTAGCATCGGCAAGATAGATATTTGTACCGAATGTAATGTCGAGATCCCTTATAGGAGCGATATCAATCTTAGCTGCAATATTGATATTCTTGTTTGTTGCATTTGATCTTCTTCTCTTGTTATAGAATGAATCGTCTCTTAAATATAAGGTGTTCTGATAAACCACAGCACCGTTTTCGGATTCAACAAGGCGAAGAGGATTTTTGGTCATTTCCTCGACGACTTCGTCTTTTGCTCTCCATTCGCCTACTGCCGAGGGGCTACCATCGAGAATATAAGCACCTTCTGCCGACACCATGAAGCCCATGATTGTTCTCTTACGGCTTGAACCTTCCTCAGTCTTCGACCAGATAGGACCCGACAAGGTAAGACCTGCAAGGTTGTATCCGTAACCTTCGACAGAGCAAAGGACTTCGGCGCCGCCCCAGAATTCGGAAGCAGGACCCTTGGTGGTCAAGCTGATGATACCACCTGTAGCATCACCGTACTGAGCAGGAACACCACCGGTGATTACCGACACCTGTTCGATTGCCGACTTTGGCACACTATTCGAACCACGAACCTTGACACCGTCGACATAGTAAACAACGTCTTCGGAACGTGAACCTCTAATACTACCTACAGAACCGTCTTCGGAGTAAACACCACCCACTGTAGCAGCAACAGCATCGGCCGAACGAGCGTTCATTCTCGAAATATCCTCCGATGTCATCGTACCACCCGACTGAGTCTGGTCCTTCTGGATAAGAGGAACCTTGTACTCAACAATTTCAACTTCACCCAACATTTCTGCTTCGGGTTTCAACTTAAAGTTCTGGAAGGTAATCTGTCCAGCGGTAATCTGAACATTTGAATACTTAACCGTTCCGTAGCCGATATATGAAGCCGAAACATCATACTTACCAGCCTTAATAGGCTTGATACTGAATCGACCGTCGAAATCGGAAGTACCACCAGTTACCACGCTTCCATTTTCTTCGATAGAAATATTCGCAAATGGAATTGGTTCATTGGTTGCCGCATCAACAATAGTACCGTTCAAAGTACCCGACTGGGCGAACAACCCAACGCTCGCTAAGAGCGTCAAAATCAACAATTGTATCCTTCGTAACATAATAAAAATTTACTTACTTACTACTTATATCTCCCCAAATAAAATGGGGCTTCAAAATTACTACAGATTTTCTTTTCTTAACAACTTTTTTGATTTTTTTTTTCTGAAAATTTAACAAATAAAACACAATTTATTATAACTCAATGCGTTATCGGCAAATATTTTTGTTAGTAAGTTGGATGGGAGAGGCAAGTCTCAGAATAAAGTTACCATCCCACTAGTTTACCGCAATTACTCTTTTTTAGCACTACACTCTTAAAGGTAGTTTTCCCTTTTCTTATTTTCACTTTTAAGGTCTTTGTTTTAAGTCCACTATACGATATTTGCACATCGTATTTCC
>Ga0255059_10000362_pt1 | contig 10418 bp, 3 predicted proteins | sample 176RNAGHGlowgp2_FD_183551 | JGI IMG/M metagenome (GOLD analysis project Ga0255059, IMG submission 183551) | Metatranscriptome of sheep rumen microbial communities from Palmerston North, Manawatu-Wanganui, New Zealand - 1766 RNA GHGlow gp2... | ecosystem: Host-associated > Mammals > Digestive...
ATCTGACCGACAGCTGGAGCGGTCTGCCGACTAAGGAAATGGTCGGCGGAACAGAACGCGATGTGATCTATAAGCTCGTTGAGGGTGATGTGAGCGGATATTCTGCAAACTACAGCCCCGAAACGGTGCATTCCAATTCCACGGTGACTATCACCAATACGGAGATCTCGCCTTATACCAAGAAGGCTGCGAACTATGAGCCGAGTATTGATCCCCAAATATCTACCTATGATGACAACGGTGTTACAAAAACAAAGCTCGACGGAATTGATCTGATCCCTGCAAATGATGGTATATTGCAGAATAACACTTTATCAAGTGAAGAATTAACAAAAGTTGATACGGCAATGGTCAATATCAACGGCGTTGAAACTGAGTGTTATCTTTTCAAATGGCGTATTGATATGCCTTTGAACCAGAACATCTCAACTGCCGGAGCCGGATATATTTTCACTGATACATTGACAGACGGTTCTGTATTCTATGATGATGCGGGCGAACATGGTATCGTGTTATTCACGAATGTTCAGGTGAACCCTCAGATGTATCGTGGAAGAGTTTCGGAAGTATATGATAGTAATGGTTACTATCCAAATGGCAATGATCCGATCAATATAATTTATAATGATGACATGACATCGGCGACTTTCGATACCAAAAATGCAAACGGCGGAAATTCAGTATACTACATCACATACTATACCGCAACACCTAAATCAGTTGTAGATGCAGCAATTGAATCAAATGGAGAGTTTATTCTTTCAAACCGCATTAAAGAGGAAAAAGAATCAACTCCCACAGTTGTTGATCTTAATGTAACAGGCGGTAATAACATCGGTTATATTGATAAGATCAATAACACAGCTAACGGCATCACTAATAATCATGCAACAATGGCAGACGGCGTTGCACACTATGTATTAGACGTCAACAGCGACAGCAAATATCTTTCAAGCGGCAATACCATAAGTGTAACTGATATTTTCCGTATCCTGGATTATACTCCGGAAGGCGGAACAAAGCAGACAGGACTGGATGTTACAGCAGTTCCGACCATTACAAATGTTGGTGTGTTCTACTATGACACCGACGGCAAACGTTCAAGAGTTACTGATACAAGCCTGTACTCTTATTCAACATCTGAAGAACCTGGCAGCTATGATACTACCTTGGATTATTCGGATAAATTCACCAATGCTAATCTCAGCAACTATAATTCACTTGTAGTGATGGGAGGAAATTATCCTAAAGGACTTGAGGCAACTATTCTGCTTTCAGGCGGAGAGCCTAATCAGAAATGGACTCTTAGTCGCTATAACAGCGGACTGTTTTATAATTACAGAGATGATGTTCTGGTAGAATTTCCAAATTCAGATTTCAGCGGAAATGACACCGATGGCTATTCCGGATATTGCGATAATTCAGGTAATGTTTTAGTTAAACTCACTTTCCTGAATGATGTGAATTTAACAACATCGACCCTGGAGCTTGACACCGAGAGCGGAAATAGACTCAATATCACAAGCAGAATGGTGCAAAGTGCGATCCTGAAATCATCCACCCCCTGCAAGAACTATGTAACAACGTTCACACTCCCCGACGGCGGTCATTACGAGATAATGTATGACTACGTCATCAAAAATGAGGACGGATCCTCTTTGAAGAGCGGCTCTACCCTGACATTGCACAATGAAGCAACAGTGCATACCTCCGGCGGAGACAAGTCAGACGAATCAAGCAAAACTACATATACCATTCAGGAATCTGAAGTAACCACAAGAGTCGGTCAGAATTTTGAGATCGTGAAGGTGGATATCGGAAACCAGTCGATAGACGACCTGAATGCAGAATTCAAGCTTGCGAAATTCGATGTTGATGCAAATAACGGAGAGGGCGAGTGGATCTATGCTGACACTTTCCAGTATAAAACCATTACTGCCGGTTCTACATCGTACTTGTCAGATACACTGCACGAGGCGCTTTATAACGATAATTTAACAGAAACTGAGGAAACATCAGGTAATCAGACGGTGAGATATATCCCGTCAGAAGCAGCGAATATGGTCCTGAGCGGCAATTACGAGATCGAGCTTGATAAGACGGTGCTTTATAAGGTAATTGAGGTCAAGGCACCTGATAATCATCCGGATTTTGAATATCCCAAAACACCATATGAAGCACCTAATAACGATCATACAGTTGCAGGAAATGCTGAAAATACCTACTACTTCATTTTTAATGAAGGCAGTGACACAATTGCAAAACTCACAGATGAACAGCTGGCGGCTCTGGCTGCTAAGGCTGGTGTTGATGTGAACAGCATCAAAGTCAAAAACAGCCATGACCCAAGCGTGATCGTAAACAATGTTAGAAAGATCGACATTGGTGCAGAAAAAACATGGGAGCAGGATCCTAATTCAGCTGTAAATGATGTTCAGGTAGCAGTTCAGCTTCTGCGTTCTGATACAAAGGACATAGATCAGGCTGTACCTGTAGTAGATCAGAGAGAGCTGCTTAACGCGGAAGATCAAGCAGATTTTGATGAAACCATGAATGCCTATATCCTGAAAAAGGAAGATTCATGGAAACAGACTGAGATCTGGCACGATCTGCCCAACGGTAATATCGAAACCGGAAAGCCGTATTTCTATTTCGTCAAGGAAGTTGCATATAAGATCGGCGACAGCTGGTATAAGTATGACAACAATACGAATAGCAATACATACGGTAAATACGTTGACTCAAACGGAAATGTCTGGGTCGATGCATCTGGAAACAGTGCAGAGTACAAACCTTCATACGCAGATGATGCGATCAGCAGCAGCGGCGTTATCAAGATCGTGAATTCCAGAAAGCTCCTGGTCAAAAAACAGTGGCTGGACAGAAACGGAAATATCATTTCAAATCCGCCGGTCGCGTCTATCGACTTCAATCTGTATGGCATTACAGCAGACGGCAATGAGGTAAAGATCACACTGCCGGATGATCGTCAGAAACTGACAGCTCCTAACTGGGAGATCGAAGTTCCGCAGGATCTTATCAGCGGCGAAGGCATCAACTACATTAAATTCCGTGTTGAAGAGGTCACAGAACTTGAGGATTATATCGTCAGTGATGTTTATGCACTCAACGATAATACCGGCGTAATGTACCTCATTAACAAAAATACGAATCCCACCAGCGTTAATGTCAATGTGGCAAAGACATGGGGAGATGGAAATGATGTTCATGATGCAGCTGATGCCGTAACGTTTACTCTCTATCAGTTTACAGGTAAACAGACGGTAAATCAGGCATTTATCGAAAACTTTATCAGCAAAGGCAAAACTTATAACGGCGTTACAGAGGTAACAGGTGTAACGAATCCGGTCACATTGGACGGAACTGAAACAGATCCGTGGCAGTATTCATGGGAGAATCTCCCGTTCAGAGGCGGAATCGACAATTCCAAGCTGCAATACTTCGTGATCGAGGAGCAGTCCGAGACCACAGAGGGCGACTATGCTGCGATCTACACGCTGGACGGCAACACGGCATACAAAGCAGAGCGTAATCTGGACGTTGTAAATAAACAGCCGGACGTTCTGGTAGTCAAGAAACAGTGGCGTGATAAGACACAGCAAGACAATCCGCTGATCCTGAATTCTAAAAATGCGGATATTCAGGTAAAACTCTACCGTAAGAAGAAAACAGATACGCAGGTCGTAAATGAAGAAGCCACAGACATCATGACAAAATACGGTCTGAGTGATGATAACCTTGTGACTGGCATAACAAATGTTGAAGGACTGAGTGAAGATGGAACCATCACACTTGGTACATCGAATTCATGGACAGTTTCGCTGAAGGGGCTGGACGCCAACTATTACTACTACATTGTAGAGGTTGACGGAACAGGCTACACAGTGGAACAGTACGATGCACAGTATGCCAACGAAGGACAGCTTCCGGGCGGCGACAATATCATGACAGTCGATAACTTCATCGAAGGCGAAACTATCACAGTCAAAGCGAAGAAAACCTGGAGCTACTCCGACAATACCGGAACGATCCGGACTCCCGCTTCCATTACGATGAATCTGCAGATGTATGATTCGATCAATCAGAAATGGGTGACGATGCAGTCACAGACTGTAACAGAAAGCAGCGGATCCGGCTGGGAAGCTGAATGGACTGAACTGCCAGCAACCAAGCAGTATCGGGTAATTGAGGAAGTTCCCGCCGGCTGGGAGGTCGATTACGGCGATGAGATCGTGGATACTTCCGGAGACATCGAGATCCGCAGCTATCCTATGACGAATGTGCTGGATACCGGCGAGCTGAATGTCAAGAAGAACTGGCTTGCAAATGATCCCGGCGATACAACATCGGTAACTGTAGAGCTCTGGCAGATGTTATATGACGGTGATGAGCCGTATACTCAGCCTGATGTACAGGCACAGCAGGCACCGCAGAGCAGTCTTCCGAAGAATATGTTCTCCATGCGGAGAGTTCAGAAGGCTCTGGCAGAAAAGCAGACAGGCGATCCTGCCGCGCAGACCGAAACAGCCGCGGAAACACCTGTTCAGATGCCAATGGCAAAGATCCCAGGTGTAACACGGTTCATGGGCAGCGGAAATGATCCGGCACACGGACAATATGTATCGCTTGATGTAAACGGTGGAGCGGTAAATAATGTTTCTATTTCTTCACTTTGTGCAGATTATACAATTAAAGAAGTAGGTCTTGTTTTTGACGGAGAAATCAATCAAGTCAATAGTTTCACGGTGTCCTTAACTGGAAAAGTAAATGGCAGTGATGTAACAGTAAAAAGTGTTGCATACAAAAATCTGCATTCCTTTAGTAATGATACATTATATTTAAGTGGAGAGAATGGATGCTTTAAAGTTAATCACGATTGGGAAGGTGGTAATACTTTTACTGGAATTCCAAACCCATTGCAGTCCATTGATATCCCTATTTGCGGAGTGCAGTATAATGGTGTAAATCGTAATATTACAGAGATCCGCTTCTATTACACTCCCGTAGGTCCAACGGTTGAAATCAAAAACAAACCCGAAAATGTAAACGTCATCGCTGGTGACACTACAGCACTTACCGCGGAAACAACGGCTGGCACGATCAGCTGGTCGAGCGATAATCCTGCGGCGACAGTTGAGACAGTTGAGACAGTTGATGAAAACACAGGTGCAATCACATTCAATCAGGTAAGCGAAGTCACAGATGTCACAATTACAGCAAGTGCAACGGATAGCGGAGTAACAAGCTCTGATTCTGTTACTTACCATGTGACACCTTTCTCGATCACCAATAAGTCAGACTACAGCCCAACTCAGTCAAAAGGCAAAACTGTTGATCTCGATACGAATGCAAGCACAAGCTGGAGCAGCAGTGATGCAGATGTGGCAACAGTTGACAACAACGGCGTTGTTACCTTCGCAAGAAACGGAACAGTAACTATCACCGCAACCCACGGCGGAGCAACTGACGCAGTCAGCTTCACAGTATCCGGCTTTACACCATCCATTACTCCAAGCACTGTACATGAAGGCGGAACAGCTGAATTGAGTGCTGATGAGGAGAATGTGACATGGGCGCTCAAGTCGGAAGGCAATACCGGCGAAGCAACACTTGACGGAAATACCGTAACTGCAATAAGAGCCGGAATGGTAACGTTTATCGGTACACTCGGTTATGAGGCTATACTGACGATAGTTGAACCTATTAAGGTGACTTACAATAATGAAAACGTAATACCTGAATGTCTGACAGTGAATGTCAGAAGCAGTATCCCTGTAGTGAATATAGTAGGTACATCAAGCGGTACGACCGGCGATGAGGATGTTGCCTATTATGATCCGGAAACTCAAACGATCAGAACCGGCGAGAAAGTCGGCGAAGCAATAATCACGATAACAGATGAAGCCGGCGGCTCATTAACCTTTAAGGTCAAGACAGAAGTCACAGAGGCAAATGCCAATATTCCGGCAGGCGCTAAAAAGGTGCAGGATATTACGATCTATTCAGTCAATAACTGGCTGAGTTCAACAGTATCCGGACTTCCCAAGACAGATGGTCAGGGACACACCTACCGCTACTTCATCAGAGAAGAAGCAACGGATTCATTCATCCCGATTTCTTACAGCACAAATTCACAAGGTGCTGAACTGGGTGATACAGTGGTGCAGCTTGATCTTACCAACGCATCACAGCAATCTGAATCCGTTATCCTCCCCGAATCCGGCGGAAGCGGCACAAGGATATTCTACATAGCCGGAGCTCTCCTGATGCTCTTATCCGCAGCCGGATACTTAATGTGGAAACGCCGGAGGTGGTCTCTTGATTAGACACCGGAAGGCAGAGGAAAATAACAAAGCTAAACCGAATAAAAGTCCGGGACGCCGCGAAAACGTCCCGGACACCGACTAAATCTATTTTGTGAAGGAGAATTATTATGAAAAAAATTAGAAGAATCGCCGCTATGGCAGCAGCAATGGCAATTACGGCTTGTATGGCAGCACCCGCTTTCAATTTCACAGCAGACGCAGCAAAAGTAGCTATCAACAGTGAGGATAAAGCTACTCATGAGTATAGGGCATACCGTATATTCAAAGGTACTTACGATGCTGATCTTGGTCTTACGATCACAGGGTTCGGTGAAGGTATTAACAGTACAGGACTGTTAGCTGATACATCTTTCACTGGTCTTGTTATTACACCGGCTGACAATACTGATCCTGATAATCCTGTTCCCGCTGTAACAGTAAGAGATTTCCTCGGTACAAAGACAGACGCAGCAAGTGTTGCTCAGGCAATCGAGAAGCTCAACTATGCAAGTGGTTCAGATGAAGCTAATAATCTGGCAGATATCATCAGCAAACACCTGGACAATACTACTGGTTACACAATAGTTTCAACAAATTCAGCAGAGCCTACTACTATTCCCGCTGGTTACTGGCTGATCACTGATACTTATGATCCCACAGACGATGAAGATGCGAATCTGAAACCTGATGCAGTTTCAAAGTATATACTCAAAGTTAATGACATTTCAAATGAGACAATAGAGATCTCAACCAAGAAGGACGTTCCTTCGGTTGTAAAGAAGGTCAAGGAAAACAGAGACGTTTCCGATTATGAGTATCTAGTTGGTACAACAAATGTTAAGGATAATGATTATAATGATGTAGCTGACTACAACATCGGCGACGCTGTTCCTTTCAAGCTCTACGGAACAATGCCCAGCAATTACGATGTATACAAGTCATACTTCTATGAGTTCACCGATACTCTGGGAACACAGTTTACAGCACCTGCAAATACTGCTGTCAAGGTTTATGCTGTAAATCCTGATTCTGAAGATGCAGATACAGAAGCAGATGTAACAGAGATCACAAGCAGCGCTACCGTCACAGTTGATGGAAATACTATCAAGATCACACTGGCAAATGCCAAGACGATCGATGCTATCACAAAGGATACGGTTATCACAGTTGAGTATGAGGCTGTTCTGAATAATACCGCAGTTATCGGTCTTAATGGTCAGGAGAATAAGGTAGATCTTACATACTCCAACAACCCCAATCAGGGCGGCGCGGGAGATAAGGATAAGACTCCTGAGGATAAGGTTATCGTTTTCACTTACGAGCAGGACATCAAGAAGGTCGATAAGGCAACCGGCGCAACTCTTGCTGACGCTCAGTTCAACCTTTACAAGAAAGTTATCGAAGATGTTGAAGGCACTCCGACTGAGGTAACATACTATGTTCAGGTAGATGCTGACAATAAGGTAACTGGCTGGACAACAGATAAGAATGCTGCTTCTGCACTGACAACAGGCGAAGACGGTATCTGCAAGGTCATCGGTCTTGATGACGGTACCTACTACCTGACTGAGACTAAGGCTCCTGGCGGATATAATGCGATAGACGGCGAAATGACACTGGATATCGACGCTACAACATATGACGGTCAGAACTGGACCGGCACTCCTTCTGAGGCTCTTACCGGCATTACTCTGACTGCCTCAGGTGATGACGCTATAACTGATATTTCTGAGAGTCTGCCAACTACGATCAGGGATAAGAATGGTACAGTAATGGCTAAGATCGACAACGAAAAGGGCGTTAAGCTCCCTGAGACCGGCGGCATGGGTACTACCCTGTTCGTACTGGGCGGCGGCGTGACTGTTGCTCTGGCTGGTATCTACCTGATCTCCAAGAAGAGAACGACCGACGCTGAGTGATCCTTCTCAGATCAAAAATAGCAAAGTAATTTAACACCGCGCCTCCGGGGTGACCCGGAGGCGGTCAGGGAGAAATCCACAAGGAGCCAAGCCATGCAGAAAAAACGCAAAAATCTTACTACAGTGATCTTTGGCTTCATCTTTCTTGTGGGTCTCTCCGTGATGCTTTATCCCACGCTGGCTAACCTCTGGAACAACCGTCACCAGCAGCGGCAGGTTACGGCTTACAAGGAAGCTGTTGCCGAAATGGACGACAGCGCCAGGTTACAGATGCTTGAGGACGCCTATGCTTATAATGAGCGGCTGGCTAAGCTGAATTCCCCGCTGCACAACTACGATCAGATCCCCGGTTATGATGACCTGCTCAACATTTCCGGCACCGGTATCATGGGATATGTGAGCATTCCGAACATCAATGTGGAGCTGCCTATCTACCACGGCACCAGCGACGGTGTACTCCAGATAGCCAGCGGACATATCCAGGGCAGCAGCCTGCCGGTGGGCGGAGCAACTACACATTCCGTCATTTCCGGACACAGAGGTCTGCCCTCTGCGAAGCTGTTCACTGACCTTGACCAGATAGTCGAGGGCGATACTTTCACGATCAATGTGCTCAATGAGGTGCTGACCTACGAGGTGGAGAAGATACTGGTGATCCTACCCAGCCAGACCAGCGAACTCGCGATCGTCCCGGACGAGGATCACGTTACCCTGATGACCTGCACGCCCTACGGAGTCAATTCCCACAGACTGCTCATCAGAGCCCACCGCATCGCCAGCATTTTCGACAAGCAGATAAAGGTATCTGCCGACGCCTTGCAGGTGGACAGCATGACGGTGATCCCGGCGGTGTTCCTGCCGCTGCTGGCGCTTCTGCTGATCTGGTGGAAGATCACAGGCAGACGGAAGAAAAAAATCCGCATCGACAAGTACATCACGAAGGATCTCCCGAAACGGGACGATTGACAAGAGACCAAAATCCGAGTATAATTATAGAAGGAGGGCTGAGGCGTGACAACTATCCATAAAAAAACCGGTGCAGTGTTCTGCGCACTCGCCATTATCCTTTGGTGCATGGCAGGTGTTCTGATGAACAGTTACGCCGGAGAAAACACCGGCTCGCTGACGCTGTGGTGCGTAAAGAATGGCGATGTGGTGTCCGGTATGCAATGGCACCTTTATAGAGTCGGTCACCGCGAAAATGACGATTACGTCCTTGAAGGGGATTTCGCCGGCTACCGCGCAACTTTGGGCGATGAGTCGAGACCCATGACGGATTGGGATTCCGATTCGGTTGCATCAGCAGCCGAGGCGCTGAAGCTGAAGGCTATCGCTGACAATATTCCCAGCCGCGCCGACGTCATTACCAACAGCGCCGGCTCAGTGACTTTCAAAGATCTGGAAAACGGTCTGTATATGGTCTGGGGAAATGTTCTCCGCGTGGGCGATAAGACCTATATCCCCAGCGCGATATTCTTCGAGATGAACGGCGAAGATGCCGCTGTCCTCAATGCTTATCCAAAGATAGTCATGCGCATACAGTCTTCTGACACTGTACGCTACTCAGTGCAGAAGGTCTGGCTGAACGACGAGGATCAGCCCTGGAGAAGAAGCGCTTCGATAACTGTTGACATCTACCGCGACAACGTTTTCTATGAGGAAGTACAGCTCAGCGAGAGCAACGATTGGTCGTATCAGTGGGAGGATTCCAGCGGATACACATGGTCCGTGTATGAGAAGGAGATCCCCGAAAATTACACCGTTGCTTATGAGGACAATTCGACGAAATACCTCATTGTCAATACCTACGACGGACCTCCCGGCGGAAGTTCTGAAACTACTACAACTGTGACCACTTCGACCACTGCCACAGGCAGCGGGACTACCACAGTCACCGCCGTTCAGACCGATACAGCCACAACTGCGGCAACTACCGGGCAGATCACCGGACAGAAGTCCACCGGTACCACGGCTCAGGCGACCCGGACGGCTGCTGCAAAAACTACAACTATCGCTGCGGAGACTAAGGCTCCCCAGACAGGACAGCTCTGGTGGCCGGTACCCGTACTGGCACTGGGCGGAATGCTTATGCTGGGCGTGGGGCTCCGTCTGACGAAGAAGGACGATAATTAATTAAAAAAAAACAGCAAGTATCTGCTGTATTGCAATAGGG
>Ga0255059_10000369_pt1 | contig 10315 bp, 1 predicted proteins | sample 176RNAGHGlowgp2_FD_183551 | JGI IMG/M metagenome (GOLD analysis project Ga0255059, IMG submission 183551) | Metatranscriptome of sheep rumen microbial communities from Palmerston North, Manawatu-Wanganui, New Zealand - 1766 RNA GHGlow gp2... | ecosystem: Host-associated > Mammals > Digestive...
ATATATATATTAATTATATTTAATTAGGCATTTATTAATTATCTTTAGATTCTTTTATATTTTTTGATAGACCAGCTTGATAAGAACCAGAAGAAGAACTTTTTGTTAATTCTCTAAAAAGCATTGTGGCATAAGTAGATTGTGGTAATTGAAAAACAAATCTAATAGAGGTATATTTATCTCCAGAAACTTTTGGATGTGGTTCAACATTATAATAAGGTGTTTGTAAATCAATATCAGGATCATCATGTTTTATTATTTCATAAGATACAACATTTAAAGGTTTTTCAATAACTTTCCTGAAATATCCAGTTGAATTAAAATTAACTGCTTGATACTCAAAATCTTTAAAAGATAAATCATCTTTTTTCAATAAATCTTCAATATAATTTTTTATATCATTTTTAGGATAATAAATTTCATATCCAACAATTGGTATAACCAAATCATCAAAATTATATTTATTAATATTTTCCTCTGTAATATAATCAAAATTATCAGTAAAAATTTTATCCATTTTTTCTATTTGTTTCTCAGAATTTTCATTTTTATCTTCTTCCTCTGGAATATCACAATCTTCCTCTTGATTTTTCTCTTGATATAAAGATTCATGTTTTTTTACTATATCACCTATTATTAATTTTCTTCCATATTTAGATATTCTATAACTTACTGTCATATTCCATATATAACTTTGATATGAATGAGGATATAATACTTGTAATTGTTTACTTAATGATTTGAAAGAAGATTGATATGAATTTTTACCACATTTTTTATAATTTGATAATAGTTTACTTTCATTTGTAAACTTAGGTAAAATTTTTAAAATATCTGTAATTATTGTCATTTGTTTAGTTTTATCTTCAATATCAAATATTTCTTTTTCAACATCTTTACCCAAACCAATTTGTTTCATAGCATCAAACATATTATCTGTACTTATTATTGCTGCAAAGGCTTCTTTCCATTTCTTTTTAATAATATATTTACCTATTATATGTGTAGAAATATTTCCAACACCAAAACGTTGCATACCAAAATAATTAATAAAACCTTTTTCATTTATTGATTTTGTAATTAAATCTAAATCTGATTTTATATTTTTTAATCCTTCAACAAATCTAAAGCATACACAAAATTGATTTCCTTTTAATAACCCTAATCTCAATTCTTTATCACTAAATGAAAAATTGCTTATTTCTAAATTTTTATTCCATCTTTTATTTTTCGTTAAACTAATTATTTCATTTGGTAATGTATTAAAAGATGATAATCTTTGTGTTGTTATTCCTCTTTTATCTTTATTTCCTGCAAATTTTATAGTTTTATGAGTACGATGTAGTAATCTTGAGATATATTCTATTGCTCCTATAGTATCCATATTTCTTTTTAACAATGAAAATAATAGAATATTTTTATTTTTGTCAGGAAATACTTTTCTTCTTTTAAACATATTTTGTTTTGTCATATATGTTATTTTTATTTTCTTTTCTTTTATTTCTTTATTTTCTATTGTACTGCTATCTAAAAAAGGAAAATGCTCTCTTATACTTTCATGCAATTTTCTTCTTTTATCCTTATCTTCAATAAAATTTACTTCTATTGAATCATTTATTTGATGTTGTTTATATATATAATTTGTTATTAATTTATTTAAACTTTCTTTTTCTTTTTCATTTAAAAATTCTGAAAAAATATTTTTAATAATTTCATCTACCTTTTCTTCATTTAATTCTTCATTTTTATCTTCTCCTTCTTTTTTCTCTGAACTAATTACATTAGTATTTATATTTTCATTAGATTCTTTTAACCAAACAACATTGCCATTTACGTCTATTTCATTTACAATAAAATCACTATATCTATGTTTTAGAACACATTTAAATCCTGGATTTTCAGGACACATAAATTCTGTTATTCCTACTTCTTCTTCTTTTGTATTATTAAATTTCTCTAAGTTTATTTGCTTTTCTGTTTTTTTATTTTCATTTTTCTCTTCAATTTTATTTTTTTAGTTTAAAGTTAATAATAATAAAGAAGATTTAATAATTAATAGCAAAGATTAATAATTTTCCAAATATTTAAATTAATAATAATCCATAAAAGTAGTAGTATCTTTTATTCTCTATTACACAAAAGTGCAACACCTCTTTTCTGCCAGAACTTATCGTCTTGGTCAGAACCATTAATTTTAAGTTTAATATCAGTAATGATATATTTATCTGTTCTTTTTGGATACTTGTAGAGTGGACATGAATAAGAAGCATTAGTAGGTCCTAATAAACTAGCCTTATTATCACTAACAATAATACCTTTAACAGTAATAACAGGGAATTTAATAATAGTATTTCTTGAATTTGGATCAGGATCGTCGACTAAATAACCTTCTTTAGATCCACCACCCCATATAGCACCTTCAATATACAATCCATAAATAATAATACTTTCCATTCTGTCCTTTGGTTTTTGAATTCTTTGCATATTTTTAGGATCAGTCTCAGTTCTATCAGGTAGATAAGATAAATCAATTTGATCCAAAGCTAATTTTTCAAATTCTTTGTTATTACCTGGAGATTTCTTTTTGAGCTTGAAGAATTCTTGTCTGAAGGCTGCCAAGAAACCTTGTGGTTTGAGGAATCCAGGGAAGTAGAATGGAGGTCTTTGGTCATTTGAGCAAGAAAGCCATTCTCTTAATCTTTCGGCTCTTATTTTCAATCCTTCATACCATGAACTTGCATTAGGAGATAGCCATGAAATTTCTGAACCATTGGCATCAAACATCCATATTGAAGGAGGTCTAATAAGATATAAAGCATCTATACATTGAGTAATTGTTTCAGTCATAAGCAAAGTACCAGCAATAGCATCTTTAATATCTTTCAATGATTTTTTGACTAATTCTAAAATATTTTGAATATCTTTGATTTCCTGGAGCAATACGTTATTGAGTGGAACTTCGAGACCTTTACCAATATTCATAAATGAATAACTATCAATTTTATCTCTGTATTCTTTTTCAATGAAGAACTGTGGGAATGAATCAAGCATAGCTTCAACTTTAGGTTTAACTTCATCTTCTTTTGAAACACCACCACCACTTCCACCGTCTTTGGGTAATGCTGTGGTGATTGTAGTAAGTAATTCATTAAATTCTTTGATACGGAAGGTCATATCAGCACTACCATGCAAACCGAATACTTGAGGAGGATCGACGTTGGGGAATTTGGATATATGGGCAATATAGTCAGTAATTTCTTTAAGATTTTCTGGAATCTTATATTCTTGTTTATTCTTTGGATCAACTTTATCTTTGGGTGTAGGATAGAAACTATAATTAGGTTGTTTGAAGGCTGGATCTTCTAAGTATGAGGATACTATAGTTTTGAATAGAGATTCATCTTTCAAGTCGAAAATACGACCACCATATAAAATAGTAGAAACGACATTTGTTAAAGTTTTGAAGTTAATCATTTCATTTGGAGGCTTCTTCTCAGGTAAATCACTTTCTCTTTGGAATTGTTTTTCAACGAATAAAATAGAGGCTTCTAAATCTGAGTTATTGAAGTCATAAGGTACACAGAAACCTAAAGGACCATATTTTCTTCTTTCAATAACCAATGAGTGAATGAATGATAAGGCGAATACTAAATTCTTCCATTCTTTATATTCGAAAATATCCAATTTTTCTGCTGTTACAACACTTGAATAAGTTTTGAGCATACCTGCTTTAATACCTTTGGGAGGTTCGTTGGTAACTTTCAAAGATTGATGTAATAGACCGATAGGGAATTCATCTCTTGGTTCGCAACTAAGCCAAATTCTCATTTCGGGGTTAAATTCTAAATCTTGATTTTTTAGCAAAATATCTAATTTACTCATAAAGTCGAGACCTAAATGGCAGTTCTGGAAGTATACCCAATCACCAGTGGTTCTACATTCATCAACTACACTTAAAGCAATTTCTAAAACACCTTCTCCCATTGAAATTGATTCAATCTTTTTGCCTTTCTTTCTTGCTAAGTTTTCAATGTTTGTGGATGGATCTGCACCTGCAGATAACAAGAACAAGATGGGTGTTCTGGAGTCTGTTATATTATAAATATCTTTAATTTCTTCGGGATATGGGTTCAAGAAATCTTTATCATCTAAAATACATGGGACGAATTGCTGAGTAGCGCAAATAATAGTTCTATCATCTCTCATAGCTCTGACGAAGATTAATTTCAAGAAAGCAGCTAATTTTTTATTATGATTATACAAGTCTTCATATGGTACATAATTTTCGGCTTCTTGGGCATTATAGAAAGTCTTGAATTTTTCAGGTTCAGTGTTCAATTTATCAGTCAATCTCTGGAAGTATAAATGACTATCATTGAATTTGTGTCTTGTTATGGCCAATAAGTTCAAATATTCTTTAGGCTTTTTGTCACCTTTTGCTCCTAAGAAATCATAAGGACAATCAGGTTCATTGATATGGTTGATAATACCACCGCATTTAATGAAGAAACTAATATCGTTAGGCTTTAATAAGTAAGTTCCATCTATTCTTTCTTCTGCTAATATTTTGAAGCAAACTAATAATATAAAGGCAGTTTTGTGCTTTTCAAAAAGACCTCTTACAATATATTTATAGACATGTTCTGTTAATTTTCTTACAATGTTTCTGACTCTTTGATCAGTGTTATTACTCATAGTTGAGTTTTCTATAGCATAATTAAATAGAACTAAGAATTGCTGTAAAGATGTGGAATACATCTTAGAAATTTCTTGCATTTGGACAATAGAGAAGTATAAGACTGAACCTCTTGTGGCAACAGGTAAATATTTTTCTCTTTTTTGGTTGATATCTTTCTTTTTTTCTTCTGCTTCTTTGATTTTTTTGGTGTTATCTTCTGCTTGTGTTTTTGAGTTATTTAATACAACAACAATATCTTCGTTATCCAAAAGGTTACCTTCTTTGTTAAGGTTATCCAAAATTTCTTTTTGACATTGTAACAAAGAGTTTTTATTCTTGGTAATATCTGCCAAAATTTGTTTAAGAGTTTCTTCCAATGGTTTTTGTTCTTTGGAAATGACAATAGCTTGTAATTGTTGTTCAAGACCTATGGCAGTAACGCAGAAATCTATAATGGTAGTCTTGGCTGCAAGCTCGGGGGTGAAGTGTGGGTTGATCAATTTACATAACATGAATAATTTGAATCTTTCATCAAATTCGACATCTTGTCCGTTGATTCTTATTTTCTTAATCTTTGAAGTAGAACCTTTTTTATCAACATATTGTTTTTCAAGAATTGGATCAAGAGTGGTATCTACATCATTTTCAATACCTTCAATCATAATTTGATTTTCCATACCAAGTAAGGAGTTGCAATAACTTTCAAATCTTTTACCGCAGAAAGTAGCCATTTGATAAATATGTTTTTCTGCTAATATAGTTGGATACATGTTGACCAACCAGTTCTTGGCCTGATCTTGTGGATCGATCAACAATGGGAAACGAGATGAAGTTGTAACCAATATAGCGTTTTGTATAGATAAAGTATCACTAGGTAATTTACTCATAAACCATTCATTTTTCTGTGGTTCATCTGCTAAGAAATCTTCAACGACAATTTGATCATTATATGGAATACCTCTTTTAGCAACATCACCTTTAAATACTTTTTCGAATAAGATATTTGTTCTGAAAGTATAGTTAAATGGCCCTGCATAGGCAATGAATGCAGCAGCAATAGCTGAATCACCTAAAAGTTGTCTCTTTTCTTGGTCGAATCTGTTACTATCTTCAGTCCATCTCTTTTTCTCACCTTTCAATGATTCGATAAGTTGTCTAGCACCATTGACTTTCTTTGCCATCTTGTTAAGAATTTCTTGTTGGGCATCTTTTTTCTGTCTAACTTCAGCTAATGAATCTTCTAATTTTTTCTTTTCAGCAAGTACTTCAGCTTTTCTCTTTTGTTGAACTTCTAATTTTTTCATAGCTTCAGCATATTGTTTACTCATATATTCTACATTTTGCTGTTTGGGAATAACGTCTCTGACTGCATAGACGAAATCTGAAATGGATCTACAAAAAGCGGCTAATCTCTTACAAGCATCACCTCCGATTCTGTTGGCGACATCATCTGAGAATAGAGGTTCATCTTTGGAAGTTCTTGAATCTAAGAAAGGTCTCAAAAGTTCTAATGTTTCGTCGTTAATGTTCAATTTATTACCATTCAATTTTTCTTGCCATTCTTTAATGGTATCGAAGAATGATCCATATGAGTTACTTGCAATGTAGGAAATCATAGTGGTCCAACCTAATGGAGAATAATATCTAACTTTGGTATCTTTGTTTACTTCTAGTTCACCGAAATTATCTGGTACTGCTAATCTTTTGCTCATAATAATACCACAACATTCGAAATAGAATTTAATTGAGGTAGGGACGTTTGTTTTACCTAAAGGTTGCAATACTTTTTGGTCCAAATCCAAAATTTTCTGTTGGGCGGCATCTAATTTTGGCTTAGCAAGAGCCAATTCGAGGTTAACTTCTTCACTTTTGGCCTTGATAATTGATGCATTTTTGTTACATTTTTCTTCTTCGGCACTGACTTCTTTTTCTAATTGAGCAGTAGCGGCATTCTTTACACTTAAATCTTGTTCTTTGAGATCGACTTCTTTTTTAATCTTTTCGACTTCAACGACTTGAACTTGCATTTCTTGACTCTTTTTGGCAATATCTTTTTCTGCTTCAGCTAATTTAGCTAACCCATTGTTTATAGTTGTTTCTTTGACTGATATTTCTGCTTTTTTTCTTATATATACTTTCATATATTCTTGGATGAAACTCAAGAAACTCTTAGGTGTGACATAGACATGTCTTCTGAAATAGTCATAATAATCTTTGCAGGTTTGTTCAGAAATTGTCATATGGACTCCGGCAATATGGTTATATAATTGAGTTATTTGTTCTGGTTTACCAACTAATTTAAGATTCTTATTATTTTCAATAGCACCTTTAGCAACAGAAATTAAGGCTTCCTCTGGCCATGGTAACAACCATACAATTGTGACACTGGAGAATAATACTGGGAATTTAATGAATTTTTCTCTGAATTTTTCAGATGAAGGAGAGAAGCAAAGTGACATATGTAAATATTTTCTTGCATAGAAAATAAGGTAATTCCATACGAGACTTTCGTCCAATTCTAAGTTGGCATATTTTGGTATTTTTCCTAAAGTTGTTCTCATAGTGGCAATAATTGTATTTTTATCATTTTTCTGTCCGAAAAGATTGGCAATTTCACCAGTGGACAAGAATGATGAAACGACTTCTAAATAATAATCAATTTTGAATTCAGCATCAGTCATAAGCATAGTTTGAGGTTTGAAGTAAATACCTTTTTGTGGGTTATAACTTTCAATAATTTTGCTGAAGCATGCTCTGAAAACGGCTCTCAAGTCATCTGGTCTTGGTGGGGAACCATAGGTAGGTTGAACTAAATCATTTTGCTCGCAATATGCGGCCAATCTGGTTAAACTTTGTTTACCTGAACCTCCGACACCGACTAACATGCAACTTCCTTGATCTTGTTGAATAACACGAGTAATTCTCATTAAGTTCTTGAGACAATCATCGAAAAGTACAATTTCGACATGCTTTCTTGTTTTATCTTCATTTAATTCAGACATAAATTGTTCAGTGGCTTTTCTTGCCTTATCTAAAGTTTCAATGTTTTCATATGCTTTGGGATATTCTAAACAACCTATTTCTTCATTTACTGTTTTAGGTCTTAAATAATCTGCGAAATAGATATCTGTCTTGACTTGGTCTATAACATCTTTTTCAAAGTTTTCACCTAAGACAATTTCGACAATATTTACGAATTCTTTCTTATCGTCAACATCTCTTAATTTATCGCTAAAGACTCTTGTTACTTCATGTTTCCATAAACATAATAAGAAAATATCACTCTTAATTTGGTATTTGGCTTCTGAGTTAATTATACCATTTCTATCAGCATTGAAAATACCTTGGAAAGTTCTGGACAATTCTCTCATGTTGTAAGTATAATGGAATTTGATTGGGGTTGGTTGGAATTTGCTTTCCATTCTTTTTAATAAGTCACTTGTTAATTTAGGTAATTTCATAGCTTGGTTAGCAATAACTTCATTATAAGATTTTTTGTTGAAGTATGCTTGACAGATTTTACCATAGATATCATTGATAGATTGTTCATTGGGCAAGACCATATTGAATATAAAGAAGTGTCTTTTAAGTCTGTTTGGAATATCATTTTTACCTCCTTTTGGATGGTTCATAGCAGCAACGAAAGATAATTTTGATATTTTTTTCATAACACCTCTGTTTTCGTCTGCTTTAATTAAGTAATATCCGCTGAATTCTAATAATTGTCTGACAAGTTCTAAAGTGACTTGATCACCCCATTTGTTAATATATGGCATGGACAAATCATCAATAAATATAACCATACTTTTATCCAACATTGGAATATATTCGTTACCACTTTTTTCTAATTCATCATCACATGTTTCTTGGAAGTTGGTTGGAGAAGTAGCAGAAGAAAAGTTGACTCTTTTTAGGGCTTTTTTAGGATCTTTTTGGAAGTTCTTTTGGTAAATTAAAATAGTAGAAGTTTTAGCTGTACCTGAATCTCCTAAAAGTAAGCATGGAGGGCATCTGTCTGAAACAGCATCTAATCTGCATTGATTGATTCTATCTATTAAGAAAAGAGCTCTTGTGGAGTCCATAGTTGGAATCAATAATGAAGAGAAGTTTTCTAATTCTCTTTTATCTATAGTAATATTTTCTGGGTTCCATGGGTCCCAGTTACCATCTAAGGAACATTCGAATATAGTATTTCCATTTTGGACATCTGGAAGTTTGAATCCTTTTCCTGCTAAATATTTGTGGAATTTTTCTCTTTCTTTTATATCATATAAAGAACCAATTGCCCAGGCGAAGGAGAAAGCAACACTTTTATCAATATAATCTTTATCAATTGTCTTATTTTTATCTCCTAATAAACTTTCCAATAAAAGTAAGAAGTTTTTGACTTTAATTAGCCATGAAATACCCATACATGGTGAGAAGTTTCTTAACAATTCATTTTCTACATTTTCATTAATTAATTTATCAATATTTTTCTTAATGTATTCTTCATCAACTTTGAATTTGGATTTGATATCTTTTAATAAGTCTTTGTTCTTTTTGAACCAAGTTCTAACATATGGTTTGTAAGTGATATCTCTTTCAGTGATATAAATCATACCGCAACGTGATACAGTGGCCAAAGAAGCATTTTTGACGTTTTCAGTTTCCATGACAAGTCTGCATGAGTCAAGCATTGCAATACGCTCGTTATTTGATAAGGTCAAAATTTTGTTATCGTCCAATACAGTATTTAAGTTTTCGATCCAAATTGAGTCAATAGGTCCATCACAAACAATCCAGTTGTTTTGTTTACTATAAGAAGATGATGATTCATTACATTTTTTCCAAATCATAGTAAATACTCCAAGAATATAAGTATCTTCTATTTTTTGAATAAATAGATATTCGTTTTCAACTGCTTTTGGGTTTAATCTATGGATTTTCCATTTAGGATCTTTTTCATTAGTATTTAATTCTGACATAGCTTCTGTTAAAACTTCAGTAATGGTTGTTTTTCCTACACCAGTGTTACCGACTATCATAAATCCATGACGGACGTGGTATGTTTCATATGTTTGAATAATTTTTTCGACCCAAATATTCAAGTTATCTAATTTTTTTCTGTCTAAAACAACTTTTATTTGATCCATTAATTTTGGATATGATTCTTGTTTGGCATTCTTTTGTTGGGGGAATACATCACTAATCAAGTTAAGGAATAGTGGCTTATCGTCCGGAACTAATTTTGATAAGTTCATACTTCTCAAAGCCATATAGATTAATTCTTCTTCTTTATCTTTATCGTTTTTGTATTTTTTCTTTTCGTTACCACCATGTCTTAATACTGATAAGATATTTCTGAGACCGAAATCGTAATGTTGTTGTTTAGATAACTGGGCATCGCACAATTCGTATAATTTTCTGAATTTTTTGGAAATATCGTCGTAGCAATCGAAACCATATGAGCACAATTTGACTCTGATAATGGATTCTTTGTTGGGGGCCATCATAGTAACACCTCTGAATAATATTTTAAGATTTTCTGGTAATTCTTGACGACCTGAATAACCTGGATTCATAGTAATGAAATAACCCATAGTAGGAATCAATTCAATATCAGTGAAGTTATTACCTCCTTCTGGGAATTTGAAT
>Ga0255059_10000377_pt1 | contig 10252 bp, 7 predicted proteins | sample 176RNAGHGlowgp2_FD_183551 | JGI IMG/M metagenome (GOLD analysis project Ga0255059, IMG submission 183551) | Metatranscriptome of sheep rumen microbial communities from Palmerston North, Manawatu-Wanganui, New Zealand - 1766 RNA GHGlow gp2... | ecosystem: Host-associated > Mammals > Digestive...
ACCATAGCTGTTGCCATGAATGCAGCAAAAATTCTCTGTAAGTTTCTCTTTTTCATTTTTTCCTCCTTCTCATAGGAACTAGCTAATAATTTTAAATTATTGCTAATTTATCTAAACTGTGCGAGATGGGAGCATTTTTACTTTCCGGGAACTCCCAAATCCAAAACAGTTTACATACAATGATGGAATTATAACATACTTGTTACAAATATGCAACTTTTTTTTAAAATTTTTAGTAAAAATATACAATTATTTAATCACATCTTAATACCTGTACTAGATAAGCTCTCAACAAACTGACGTTGTGCCACAAGGTATATAAAGATCAACGGGAATACGATCATCAGTGTACCTGTTGAAAGGATCTGGTTTGAACGTGCAGGTGAAATAGTTGCCGACTCAACACCGCTGCCTTGAATACGAGCCAGATATACAGCAATACGATTAACGATAGTTGAAAGTGATGTACTTACCAGACGGATCTGTGAAAGGAACATCTGTGAGTAGAAACCATCTGTCCACTGCCATACAAATGCAAACAGGAAACATGATGTAATGATGGGCTTCGCCTGAGGAAGCATGATCCTTACGAATGTACGTAAGGTACCGCAGCCATCGATGTAGGCAGCCTCTTCCAGATCTACAGGTATATTTCTGAAGTACTGGCGTACCATGTAGATATACAATCCGTTTTTAAGACCCATACATCCGGCGCTTATCAGATAATAAGGCAATGCGGATCCACGGAGATTTATTGTCCCGCCGGTTATCAACTTAAATATACCTAATATATCAAAGAACTTGAAATGCAGGTAAAGTGATGAAGAAATGGTCTGGGGAGGGATGACGATAACTAACATAACCATCGCGAACCAGAATTTCTTTAACGGGAATTTGAATCTTGCAAATCCATATCCAACCAGTGTACACATAGCTATCTGAAGGATAGCTATAGTTGTTGAAATAATAAGTGAATTACGAAGACCGGTACTGTAATCCATAATCGCGGGGTCAGCACAAAGTCTGTAATTTTCTGTTGTGAAATGTTCAGGGATGTTGATAACTATCGGGTTATACAGATCCTGCTCTTCCATAAAGCTTACAGATATCTTCTGTAATATAGGCTGTAGGATCAGGAAACAGAGTCCGAATAAAAGTACGAAACGAACTATACTTACACCGATCGCCATTACCTTTTTCTTTAACAGGTAACCATTCGACAGTCTGTTTCTCTCCCAGAAATTAACTTTAGCTTTTCCTTTAGTCATTATAATATACCACCTTTGATATGATTAGTGAAGTAATGCCTACAAAGACGACAACTACTGCGAAGTATATCCATGCCATTGCAGATGCGTAATCATAACGCAAGTTCGTGATCATGGTAAACTGTACTCTGGAAATTACCTGGTTATCAGATCTCATACAGAAATCTACTACTGTATAGATCCAGTTTACAAGGAACAGAGAAGAGATCATAGGGAAGGTGATCTTCCAAAGACTCTCCCACTTTGTACATCCATCAATGCTGGCAGCTTCATACATACTTGATGATATTGTCTGAAGTCCTGACAGGAAGATGATGATCTGCATACCTGAGGAAATCGCTACATCATAGATGTTATCAATAACCTCGAATACCTTATCAAATACCGCGCCACCTATATCCATGGTTCTAAGTATTGATTCCACCGCAGCGGAAACACTTATGCCCTGTGTGGTAGCTTCTACGGTATCCTTCATAACCTGCATGTACTGGTTATTATCTTCCAGTCCTAAGATAACACCTGAAGAAAGTATTACCGGAAGGAAGAATACGGCTCTTACCAAACCTCTACCTTTAAATTTCTGGTTAAGGATTATAGAGATGAAGAATGAGAATACGATAATCGCTATAGTGTAGATTACCATTCTGATCATTTCTTCGGTGAGCAGTCTGTTAAATTCTGAATCAACATTGAAAACATAATTATAATTGGTAAATCCATTGAAGGTTCTTGTATATCCATCACCTGACAACTCAACCAGCTGGAAGCTCATCAGTAATGAATCGATGAAAGGCTTTACCATGAATACCAGGAAACCGATTATGAACGGAGCAATAAATATATACCCTGATATCGCCTTTCTTTTCTCAAGACCTGCAAGTCTTTTTGCTTTCTTCATAATGCTCTAAGTCCCTTTCTTTTTTATCTTACAACCTTATAATCTCTTGCGGGGATCGATACTCCGCCTTCATTATATCCAGCATAATTAAAGTTAACATAAACCTTTGTGCCATCGGCATAAGTTGTTACTGAAACGCCGGGTGCAAGATATTTATGGTCTGTCATCTTCTGGTTGAAAATATGACCGAGTTCTTTATTGTATCTTGTGTAGATATCGATCATATTATGCTTCCACTTGTCATAATCACATCCATAGAAGTGAGTATATAAAGTGTCCTGAAGAGCAAATGCTGACTCTTTCATTACTGTGAAGCTTAAACCTGCACCATAAGCTGCTGAGTAGAGGAGTTCTTCACCCTGATCACCACAGATGTTAAGTGATTCACCGGTGTAATCCACATAACCGTGAACAGCAAGCTCAAGGAAAGGAATATTGTAATCAATGATTGTGTAATTGCTACCTGAAAGATCCATATCTACGATCATATCAACGTAGGGAATTGCATATTCATTACCAGCTTCGATAACTGTGTACTTACCTTCATCATTATACTTTTTTAGGAGATCCATATGGAGCTTTCTAACATTCTCACGGCTGTGATAATCATCCTCATAGAAGTCTGAAGGAATGTCCTTACCGATATCTTCAAATGCAACTCCTGCACCGAAGTTATCAGCAGCTTCTCTTAAGTTGTCAGCATATTCCATAATAAGCTTTGTATGAAGGAGGTAGAATGTCTCTGATCCTTCTCTTAAAGCATATGTAACTGAACTGTACTTATGAAGCTCCATTCTCTCTTCACTGATGTTCTTAGCAGCATCAGTATATGAGAAGAATCCGTCAAATATATTACTGTCTAATGCCAGTGTTGTGATACCGTTAAGTGCTAACCTGTATCCAAGACCTGAAAGCTTGCTTGAAAGATTCTTAAGATCGCTCTTGCCGCCAAGCTTGCCGATGGGCTTAGCCTTTGAAAGTACTGTCTGGTTAACACCGCCGTTACACCAACCGGTATATCTGATATTTACGTTGTTAAACCCGTTTGACTTTAATTCATCTGCTATCTCACCTGCCTCATTAAAGCTTGTAAGCTCAAGAGGACGTGAAACAGGGATACCAAGTATCTGCTCTGTTTTATCAACAGCACCGATGACTTCCACATTTACGGGAGCTTCAGTATCCTTCTTCATTTCAAAATACTTCTCACCGTAAGTATTCTTAAGATATTTTTCGTATTCCTTAGCCATTTCTACATAACTGCCGGAGTCAACGAAAATGTATCTCTGCTCAATCTTTTCATCCTGAGGAAGCTGGTCGATGTATTTGAAAATATCTGAAGATGAAATCGAACCAACATCGAACTGCTCTCTTTGATAAAGATCATAAACTGCGTTTACATAGTTAAATGAGTTTGTCTTACCACTGATATCAGCCTGAATGGTTGCGTATGATGAACCATCACCGGGGATACAGATGAATGATGCATCACCCTTTGATATACCAAACACACCGAAATTAGTGATAGGATCATGTACTATAGAATCACGGATAAGGCAAAGATCCCATCCGTATACTCTTGAAGAGTATGCCTGAAGTGTTGTCTTCTGGTTGTTAAAGTTGATGATTCCGCCGCCACCCTCAGGTACTAACATGAAGCCTTCTTCAGCCTTTGAGCCTGCACCGAAGAAAGGAAGCAGAGTAATATTTGTGATAGGGTACTTCTTAGGATTCTGAATTGAATTAAAGGGTACCGATACAACCAGCTGATCTCCGTCAAGCTTTAAGCAGAAATCAAGATTGAATACAGGCTTATCAGAAGTCTTTTCCTGAGTATCAAGAGCAAGGTCTTCTTCATATTTAGCCTGATCGTAACCGATTGACTCAAATGCTGCAAGAAGCTTATTCATGGTAACGGGATTAAGACCGTCACGAAGAGTATAGATTATTTCTTCTTTAACCAAAGGATATCTTTCAGCGATAGCATCAAAGTTTTCTTTATCAGCTTTGCTCAGCTTATCTTTATCCCATTTCTTATAACGGTTCTTTACTTCCTTTGCTGCTGCAGTATCACCGAGATCTGTCAGTGCCTGTACATAATCAAGGAATTCCTGCTCACGTGCTACAGGAGGGATCATATAGGTTTTTTCAACATTACCTATAGAGAAATGAATAACTACTTCGGTATCAGACTTTCTTTCAATTTTATAGATCTGATTATTGATACTCTTTGAGAATGAATCATAATCAAGAATCTTACCGGTCTGCTCAGATGCTTGTATATACAACAATGACTGCAGTCTATTCTTTTCTTCATTAAGTGCTGATGTTTCTATCGAAATATCAGGATTTGAATTCCAAACCCTTCCTGTCTCTTTATGAAGAACTGTAAACTGTGTCGTTTCAGGATTCATATCAAGTTTCAGGAAGTTGTTCTCAAGGACAATCGGATCAGTATTTCCGTCAAATGCGTATGTAGCAGGTATGTCGTTCTCTTCTGCGGGTCTTTGATAAGTAGCCATCTTATAGAGAACAATAACAACAATTACTACGAATATCGTAGGAGCGATCATGTCCTTCAAGAACTGTTTTATTCTGTCATTTCTCTCTTTTTTTAATTCTTCACTTTTCTGTCTTCTCATTGTAACTCCAATCCTTTGTAAATATCAGACTTTTTATATACGGAACAGCATTTCCTTTACAAGTGAAACGATGTAAGCTACGCCTTGTGAAATCATACTGAAGAACAGTAAGAGAATGAATATTTCTACAAGAATAGCAAACAGTGAGAAAATCGTGAACATGATGTTCTTGCCTGCACGATATTCATGAATCTGGCCCATTGCACAAACGATAAGGATTGCACAATATACAAGTGTTATAGTACCAACTGTGGTATAGAAGCCGGCTTCATCTACTGTAACGACATTACTGAACAGCATCAGGAACAGCTGGACTATAGGATAAGGTAACATACCGTAGCACGTCGCCATATAAACCTGATTAAGTCGTCCTTTACCATCTGAAAGAGTGGTAAGCGCCCAGTTACCGACTACCCAAAGTGCCAGCGGGAATATAATGGTTGCTACATAAAGCAGTATGTTAACCTCTTCCCAGTTGATATCGTTGAAAATGAAACTTGTGTACTTTAAGCTTATTATACGCATAAATACTGTAGCGAAAAGAATGGTATTTGCAGCAGCCATAGTTCCGCGTTTTTCATGCGTCAGATCCCAGAAACCATCTATAGGATGGGTAATACAATAGAAGCCAAACTTCAAGGAATCTTTATACCTAGTTAATTTTTTTCTTCTAATCGATCTCTTTGATGCCATGCTATTTTATCTCCATCCATTATAATTGAAAAATGTCAGCTGTATCAATTTCATGCTTAATGCTCTTTAACTTTCCGATGCCGAAAGGTACAAGTATTAGGATAAGAAGAACGATCACGATCTTAACGATGTTATCTTCTACCCATTCTTTCCTGTACTGCTTAAAGGCTTTAGAATAGTTCTGTGCATCATGTTTAAGCTTGAAATACTCCATGGACTCGCTGTATTTCTTCTGACGAAGAAGTGAACGACCGATACCGATGTAAGCGAGATCACAGTTACCATCGTTCTCAAGAACCTGACGCCATGTAAGTTCAGCATCATCATATAAGCCCTGATCGAACTGATCTATAGCCTGGTAAATGAGTTTACCCTGCTCGGTAGGCATAAATACTGTGATTGCGCAGTCACTGCTGTCAAGAACTATAAGGTTGTTTCCAAGATGGTCGATTGCAGCTACCTTCTTGAAGTAACCGTCCATATTACCGGTACCGCCGAAGATGAATACGCAACGTCCCTGATCATCATAGCCGAAGAGACGGCCACGTGTCTTGTCAAGGCAAATGTAGATGTCATTGTCAAGGCAGGTGATATCTGTAAATCTTGAAGGTCCGGAGATATTACCGCCGGAACCCATGTAAAGGTCACCGATGATACCCCAGTTACCGTTTCTTACAAGAATATCGTTTCCTAAAAGGTTAAGCTTACGTACAACATCAGCTGCGCCGGAGTCAATATCTTCCTCTGAAGGCTTACCGGTTACTACGTAGATGAAACCTTCCTTATCCATGTAAAGGTTATCATATTCGGTAGGAACGAAGTTAAGCATCTTCTCTTTCTGTGCTTCTGTAGCGAAATGCTTCCAGAACCAATCCCAGAAATTGTAAGTAGCAGGTGTAGCTCCGATAAAGCCTGAGAATGTTGTATCGGCTTCATACTTAACCAAGCCCTTGTTGATACCGCTGGCTACACAGTAAACACGGTCTGCGGTATCGATTGCTATCTTTGAAGGCCTAAACTCAAGATCTTTATCAAGAGAAGCATCATTGGGCTTAAGGAACTGACATACATAATTCAGATCCGGATCAAGCTTTAAGATACGTCCGTTATCTTTATCTGCGATATAGAAGAAACCTTCTTCGGATATCTGCACATCAGTAGGATTTTTAAAGGTTAAAGGTTCAACATTTCCTTTGAACTCTTCAATAACTCGTACAAGCTGTAACTTAGGTCCTTCAACAAGCTTCATCTCAAGGATTCGGTTGTTGCCCGAGTCACATACATAGATCATGTCATTCCAGCAGGTAAGACCATCAGGTGATCTCATAACCTTGTCAAGACCAACCTCACCGTTCTCATCAAGGATCTCGGATGAGGTAACACACAAAGCAGGTGTGTATGCATCGGGAGAATCTGTGAACTCTCCCCAGTAATCATAGTTGTAGGTGTAGCTGGTCTCTGCTTTAGCATTAACCACACCCATAGGTATGCTCAGCGCGAACAGTAAGCATATCGCAAGAGCAGTGATCTTAATACCAATCTTTTTCATAATATGCCTCCTGTATCAATCCTTCATACCTGAGCTAGCCATGGTCTCAAGGATCTGGCTCTCTGAGAAAATAAATATTGCGATAGGAACTATCATAAGTACTACTGTAACTGCAGCGCCCTGTCCGGTTCTGGCGATACCGCCGCCCTGGATCTGACCCATTGCGTAAGGAAGTGTCTTCTTCTGCTCTGAGAAGATGTACATACCACCGTTGTTATTCCAAAGACCCTGTACAGAGAAGATGATCAGTGTCATCCAAGCGGGCTTTACGTTAGGCATAACGATGTTTGTGAACACTCTCCACTCTGAAGCACCGTCAATCTTAGCTGCCTCAACAAGTGCTGTAGGAAGTCCTTCCATGAACTGCTTCATAAGGAACATACCCATAGGAGATGCAAATGCAGGTATTATGATTGAGAAATATGTATCAATCCAACCTAACTTACTAAGTAAGATGTAGTTAGGAACCTGTGTGACTGCAGGTACGAACATAATAGCTACGGTAACTATCTTGAAGAATAACTTGTTACCGGGGAAATCATACTTTGCAAGAACGAATGCGCCCATTGATGCGATAAGCAGATGGCCTGCAGTTCCTACGAAGGTGATGAATACAGTGTTAAACAAGTATCTTGTAAATGTAACCCATGACTTTCCGAGTGTTACGAACAGATCGGAGAAGTTATCGAGTGTCGGGTTCTGAGCGAAGATTTTCGGAGGGAACCTGAACAGCTCATCCAAGGGCTTCAACGCATTGGCAATGGCGTATACCAGTGGGAATACCATAACGATAGCCATAAGTGCCAGGAAAATGTAAAGACCTACATCACCGCCTACTGATCTGTTAGGCTTTCTACGTCTAATAAGCGGTTTATGATAAGGCTTGTAATAATTTGCTGCTGCTTTAGCTTTTGCTTTTTTACTCATATCAGGTTCCTACTCTCCTTAATAGACTTTGAATTGCCTTGTTAGAAACGATCATTAACAAGAATAATACGGTTGCGATTGCACATGCATAACCCATTTCGAATCGGGTGAAACCGAAGTCCATCAGACAGGAAACGATGGTATGTGCAGCGTAGTCTGTACTGGGGAATCCGCAAAGAGCTGCGGTAACATCATGAACTGAGAAACTTTGGGTAATGGCCATAACCGCACCGAATATAAGCATAGGCTTCATAGAAGGAAGGGTGATGAACCAAAGCTCCTGCCATCTGTTTTTAACACCATCCACCATACCTGCTTCGAATAAGGATCTGTCAACACCCTGAAGGCCGGCAACGAATGAAAGGAATCCGGTACCAAGACTCATCCAGAGGATAACGCCCATACATATAGGAAGCATGTATGCAGGATTTATGAACCAAAGGATAGGTGTATCAATGATACCCATATCCATAAGGATTGAATTTACATAACCGTAAGCATCGCCTCTGAAGAATACAGAGAAGATGGTGTAACAGGTACCTGCTATCGAAGGTGCGTAGAATACGATAACTGCTACGCTTCGTACGGCTCTGGGAAGTTCGTTAATGAGCCATGCGAAAAGGAATGATAACAAGTAACCCAAAGGTCCGGTGATGATAGCTATCATCAGTGTGTTCTTAAGACCGATAAGGAAAATATCGTCTTCAAGGATAAGGCTGATGTAGTTTGCGAATCCTAAGAATCTGGGGGATTCAAGGATGTTGTAATAGGTAAAGCTGTAATAGATTGATGCTACTACGGGGTAAACGTAGAACATACAGAAGATCACAGCATACGGAAGCAGGAATAAATAGCAGTTCTTAGCCAGCTTCGCTTTTTTCCATGCAGTGCTCACGTTGTGTTTTCTCAACGTGAAATACTTTTTCAGATACTCGCCCATAAAACTCTCCCTTTAATTTATTGACTTTGTCTTTTCTACTTATTCTTCGTCTTCATACATCGGGAGACCGAACTCTCGACGTTTCTTGACAATCTCGTCGTCTATCAGACGTGAGTAGTCAATGATTGTTTCTCGTGTATCATCTCTGTCGTTGATGACCTTACGGATAGCATTTGATATATGACGTCCTGTGAAGTATCCGCCGGGTACTTCGGCTATACCAACTGTATGCTGCCACTGATCATCAAGTACCTTAACGTTTTCTGCACTCCATGAAAGGTTCTTGAATGCCTTTCTGTTTGCTGTAGCATATCTGGCTGAAGCTCCGAGTAATGCTTCGATCTCACGGCCGAATCTGGTCTGAGTTTCTTCGCTTACCCACCACTTCATGAACTCCCAACCGTTCTTCTTGATGTTTTCATCATCGGTGGAGATCATCATGGTAGCAGCTCCTGCTATATGAGCATTGTAATCAAGAATTTCGTTGCCGTTTTCATCTTCTCTGATAGTACCGGGTATAACTGTGAAGTCCCAGAGACCACGAATTTCGGGTGCTGATACCATCAATGTGTTATACAGTGAGTAAGGTGAAACAATGATAGGCATTTCGCCCTGACGGAAACGTGTGGTTGCATCGTAGATAGTAGGAAGACCGTAATCATTGAAGAATCTTACATACTGATCGAATGCTGCCATACCTGCTTCGTCATTAACTGTTGTCTTTGTACCCTTTTCGTTATACATTGTACCGCCGTGCTGATAAAGCAGCGTGAAGTATAATGAAAGGTCAGGATATGTTGACATGATAGCTGTTGAAGCTGTACCTGTCGAACTTGAACCTGCTGCAGAAGGAATACCAACTGAAAGGTTGTTACCCTGGATAGTAGGAAGCATCTCGATGAGCTCCTGCCATGTCTTAGGAGGCTTAGGATCTCCTACCTTGATACCTGATGTAGGATCCTGTGTCTCAGGGTCATCTGCCGTGTAAACAAAACCAAGTTCCTGTAAAACGTCTTTACGATAGAACATAACATTGAATGTCTGTGTCTCGGGAAGACCATAGATACCAACATGTCCGTTCTCATCTGTCAACTGATACTGGAAGTATGAACTTGCAGTGAAGTTTTCAGGTGCAAGTACTTCCTGCCAGTCAGCGAACTGAGTGATATCCTCAGCTGCACCACGGAGTGCGTAGTTAACAGGCTGATCGGAACCAACTGTAAGTACTACGTCAGGACCACGGTTTGCCATAACTGCATTAAGCAGTGAACCTGCCATAACGATCTCTACGTTTACAGGAATACCTGTGTTAGGAGTAAAGTCATCGTCGATCAT
>Ga0255059_10000388_pt1 | contig 10114 bp, 10 predicted proteins | sample 176RNAGHGlowgp2_FD_183551 | JGI IMG/M metagenome (GOLD analysis project Ga0255059, IMG submission 183551) | Metatranscriptome of sheep rumen microbial communities from Palmerston North, Manawatu-Wanganui, New Zealand - 1766 RNA GHGlow gp2... | ecosystem: Host-associated > Mammals > Digestive...
ACAATTTACTTTTTTTATAAACCTTTAAACTTAAACAACAATGGGAAAGTTTTTACAGATGATGAGTCAGAATGACTCTAAGGCTCTTGTAGCACGTGCTTCACAGATTAACACTCAGGCAAAGATTGCCCAAGAGGAAATCATCCACAAGCTCAAGATTGAGAAGACCAACGTGGAAATGCAGATTCAGGGTCTGACTGACTTCGCTCCAGACACCACAGATAGTCTGCGTCCTGGTGTGAAGGGTTGGAATCCTAACAAGTGGGCTGCTGACTTGCAGGATGCTAAGACTCGTCTTTACGAGCTTGGTGTAGAGCTGAAGATTGCTCAGGCAACCTATGATGAGTTCTTCGGTGGTGATGACGAGGATGTTGCTGACGGTAAGTAATCATTGCTCGTAGCAAACCTCTAATCTAAAGGTGGGTAGCCGCCAAACGACTGCCCACCTAATTTCTTAACAGTATTAATCTAAAAACAAGAGACTTTATGTGGAATTACGTAAGACTTCATTCTGACAACAGCCCTATGGCTGAAATTCTGTCACAGTGCAGCGATAAGTCGAATCTCCGTCTCGTAATCTATCACCTCTCTGAGAATCATGTAGAGTGCGCAACCACTCCTAACGCTGACCGTGAGTACAAACTCACTAGCGATGAGGCTCGTGCCATCAGTCGTGATCTGGGAAATTTGGTTTTCTGCTTAATTCTTCGTATCTTTGCAGATGATTTAGAAAAACCTTATTAATTTAACATTAGCGAAAGAATGAAGAATAAAATGGTCAGAATGTGGGCAATGCTGTTGGTGGTTTTGACAATGGGAGGCGTATCTGTAATGGCAGGTGATGGAAACCGATTGTCGGTAGATTTGAAGCGGTTGGTAGCACAACAGAACATGGGTCGTCGGGCAGCCGGGAATGATATGGTATGTGCTTTTGTCAAGTTCAAGAACGGTGATGCTGAGCAACTTCTGCAACTGTACGGTTGCCAGAAAGTGACACAAATAGGCGATATATATATTGCGAATATTCCACTCGTCCAGTTGGAGGAATTGGCTTCCAATGACAGTGTGGAACGCGTGGAAACCCAGATAGGCGGAAAGTTACTGAACGACGTGACACCGCTTTGGGTGAACAGCGCACCAGTGCGTTCGGGCTTGGAACTGCCTCATGGTTATGACGGTACGGGTGTCTTGCTGGGTATGGTGGACTACGGCTTCGACGTGACGCATCCCGCCTTCTATGCAGTAGATGGAAAAACATATCGCATCAAGGGCTTTGTAGACGATTTGGCTGTTGCTGACGAGACGAAAGGTGTTGCGACTCCTATTGGTCGCGAGTATTTGTCCCAGAAGGATATTCTGACCAACAACCATCCTGGTGGCACAGAGGCTGATCATGCCACGCATTGTTTGGGTACGGCTGCGGGCAGTGGCTACGGCTCACCCTATCGTGGCATTGCTTATGGTGCTGACATCTTTGCCATCAGTTCGAGGAATGCTGGAACAGAGAATTATATCAACTCGGCAGATCAGGTGGCACGCATGAAACGCATTTTCGACTATGCTGACGAACACCATCAGCCCTGTGTCATCTCCTATAGTATCGGTTTTAACGATATTCCCGGTGACTCGAAACTGTTGTCGGAGGCTGTGGAGAAATTGGTAGGACCAGGCAAAATTCTCGTGGTAGCAGCAGGCAATGAGAATGATAAAGATACCTATGTGAAAAAACCGCAAGGCAAAAAGACTGCTGGTGCTGTACTTATTAGTAGTAAAAAGCAGGATAGGGTGTTCCTACAAAGTGAGCAACCTTTTAAGTTGAAGTGTCTGACAACTTCTGTTGATGTGGATAAATTGCTCGTGGAACTGACTGATTCTATCGTATTAGACACGGAAGAGTTGCCAAGCGATACCGTTGTATTCCGCGGTCATCACATCCTGTTGGAAAAAGATGGCTCATTCTATACCTTTACCGATCGCCTACAGAATGTGGAGATGGGCGACTATCCAGTACTGGCGTTAGTTATTGAGGATGAGGATGCAGAAGTGGAGATGTTTGTGGCTCAAGAGTCTTCTTTCTTGTCTCATTCTCAACTTTTTAAAGAATCACGTTTCGTTTGTGCCACAGCAAGTCATAATATAGGCTTGCCAGGCACGCTGCCCTCGGTGGTAACGGTAGGAGCACTAAACGGACGTGAATCGTACCTTAATGCTAAGGGCGAGAAGATGGAAGGATTTGGTACCAATACCCCAGTGGGAACTATCGCTGGTTTCTCGTCGGTGGGTCCGACTCGTGACGGACGTGTTAAACCCGATGTGGTAGCACCTGGTGTGAACATCATCTCTGCTGGCAATAGTTTCATCAATTACAATGATTCGAAGCAATTGGTGACTACTACCGTCTTTCTGAACAAGAACTATCCTTGGCGTGTGATGTCGGGTACGTCAATGGCGACTCCCTGCGTGGCAGGTATCGTTGCTTTATGGTTACAAGCCAATCCGCAGTTGTCGCCAGACGATATCAAGGAGATTATCAAGGCTACGAGCAAGAAGCCCGAAGCATCGTTGGAATATCCCAACAACACTTATGGCTATGGATTGATAGATGCGTATGCCGGCATCAAGGAGATATTGAAAAGTTCAACAGGTATAGAACATGTTGAGAAGAGTCCTGTGACGAGTGATGAGTGGTATACTTTGTGGGGTACTCGTACAGATGGGAAACCTGCTGGCAAGGGCATTTATATCCATCAGGGCAGAAAGGTTGTCGTCAATCATGACAGCAGGGACAAGTAACTGACACATTGTATGTAACTTGGCAGATGTAAAAACGGTAAAGAATTCTAAAAAGGAAAAAACTCTTAAAATGTTTGGCGGTTCAGATTATTATTTGTAATTTTACGGTCGAATTGATGAGTGATGCCCACCAAATGGGTTAATTCCGATTCACCAAGGTGTTTCCGTTCGCGAAACATTCCCACCCTATTTTTCAAATAATTATCGAAAACGAATACAGTTTATAGTATATGTATACGAAGAATGAATTAGAACAAATGGATATCCCCCAGTTGATGGAGATAGCCAATGACCTCGGTGTTAAGGTGTCGCAGGATGACGAACTGGAGACAGTGATCTATGCGATCCTCGACAAGGCTGCCGAGGACTCTGCTGCGAATAGCAGTACCACCAAGCGTAAGCGTACACGTATTACGAAGAAGGATAATAATAAGGTATATACCGTTAATGGTACCGAAGGCGAGAACCTTGACGTGAATGCCGGGAAGTCTGTGAAGGAGAAGAAGCCATCCCTTGACTCGCTGTTTGCGGAGGCTGACGCTGCTGAGGCAAAGAAACTTGAGGAGCAGAAAGCAGACGTTGCCGCCGAGGTACCTGCTGAGGAGGTAAAGCCCGCCCCCAAAAAGCGTGGAAGAAAGTCGAAGAAGGAACTTGAGGAGATTGCAGCCCGTGAGGCCGCTGAGGCTGCTGCCAAGGCACAAGCTGAGGCTGATGCCGCTGCCAATGAACAAGTAGAGACGGAGGCGGCTGCTCAAGAGGCAGTAGAAGTCCCGGAGGCTATCCAGAACTGCGAGGAGTCTATTGACCCCAGTAAAATCGAGGAGTTGCAAACCAAAATGGCACAACAACAGAATGACGAGCCTGCCGTCACACCAGACGGTGTATGGGAAGGTGACCCCGGTGACGGTACTGACTTCATCACTGTTGTCGACATACCCATAGAGGATGGTGAGGCAATCCCCACCCTTGACATCTTTGACCGTCCAATGTCACAGGTCAATACCAATCCTATAGCACCAGAAGTAAACACATACGCTCCTGCCCGCACGGCTCCTATCGAGAGATACAACTTCGACGACCTGATTACAGGCAACGGCGTTCTGGAGATGCTGCAGGACGGCTATGGTTTCCTGCGTTCCAGCGACTATAACTACCTGTCGTCACCAGATGACATCTATGTGAGTCCGCAACAGGTAAAGAGATACGGATTGAAAACAGGTGATGTCGTAGCATGCACCGTGCGTCCTCCTCATGACAATGAGAAATATTTTGCCATGACAGACGTGAAGACCATCAACGGTCGTCTGCCACAGGAAGTACGTGACCGTGTAAGTTTCGAGCACCTCACCCCACTCTTCCCCGAGGAGAAATTCACACTCTGCGGCGACCCCGCGACAACGAACCCCTCCGTCCGCATCGTCGACCTGTTCTCACCAATCGGTAAAGGACAGCGCGCACTGATTGTCGCCCAGCCAAAGACGGGTAAGACCATCCTGATGAAGGATATCGCCAACGCCATCGCCGCCAACCATCCAGAGGCATATATTATGATGCTGCTGATCGACGAGCGCCCTGAGGAGGTAACGGATATGGCACGTACCGTCAACGCTGAGGTCATCGCCTCTACTTTCGACGAGCCTGCCGACCGTCACGTGAAGATTGCCGGTATCGTATTGGAGAAGGCAAAGCGTATGGTAGAGTGCGGACATGACGTGGTCATCTTCCTCGACTCAATCACTCGTCTGGCTCGTGCCTATAACACTGTAGCACCAGCCAGCGGAAAAGTGCTGACGGGTGGTGTCGACGCCAATGCCCTGCAAAAACCTAAGCGTTTCTTCGGTGCCGCTCGTAACATCGAGAACGGCGGCTCGCTGACGATTATCGCCACGGCACTGACAGACACCGGTTCAAAGATGGATGAGGTAATCTTCGAGGAGTTCAAGGGTACGGGTAACTCTGAGTTGCAACTTGACCGTATGCTTGCCAACAAGCGTGTATATCCTGCTGTCAACCTCGTTCAGTCGTCTACCCGTCGTGATGACCTGCTGCAAGACCAGACTACCCTGAACCGCATGTGGATCATCCGCAAGTTCATCGCAGAGATGAATCCTATCGAGGCGATGAATACGGTACGTGACAGACTAGTGCAGACACACTCCAACGAGGAGTTCCTGCTCGCTATGAACGGATAAGGATTTACAAACATATAAAACTAAATAAACAATGGAAAGAGACAATGCGATTTTTGAGCTCATCGAGAAGGAGCATCAACGCCAACTGAAAGGTATCGAACTGATTGCGTCGGAGAACTTCGTCAGCGATCAAGTTATGGAGGCTATGGGCAGTTACCTGACCAATAAATATGCCGAGGGTTACCCTGGACACCGTTACTACGGTGGTTGTCAGGTAGTGGACGAGGTGGAGCAACTTGCCATCGACCGTGTCTGCAAATTGTTCGGCGCAGAGTATGCCAACGTACAGCCCCACTCTGGTGCACAGGCAAATGCCGCTGTGCTGCTTGCCGTACTGAAACCCGGCGATACCTTCATGGGTATGAACCTGGATCACGGCGGTCACCTCTCTCATGGCTCACTGGTGAATACCAGCGGTATCCTCTATAAGCCCGTAGGCTACAACCTGAACAAGGAGACGGGTCGTGTGGACTATGACGAGATGGAGCGTCTCGCCTTGGAGAACAAGCCAAAACTGATTATCGGTGGTGGCTCTGCCTACAGTCGTGAATGGGACTACAAACGTATGCGTGAGATCGCTGACAAAGTGGGTGCCTTACTGATGATTGACATGGCGCACCCCGCTGGACTCATCGCTGCTGGTCTGCTCGACAACCCCGTGAAGTATGCACATATCGTGACCTCTACCACTCACAAGACACTCCGTGGTCCCCGTGGTGGTATCATCCTCATGGGTAAGGACTTCGAGAATCCTTGGGGCTTGAAGACACCAAAGGGTGTTACCAAGATGATGTCACAACTGCTGAACTCCGCCGTATTCCCCGGACAGCAGGGCGGTCCGCTGGAGCACGTGATTGCTGCCAAGGCTGTTGCCTTCGGTGAGGCACTGCGTCCAGAGTTCAAGGAGTGGGCTAAGCAGGTGCAGAAGAATGCCAAGGTGCTTGCCGAGGAACTCATCAAACGTGGATTCACCATCGTCAGCGGCGGTACCGACAACCACTCTATGCTAGTAGACCTGCGCTCGAAATATCCTGAGTTGACTGGTAAGGTAGCCGAGAACGCCCTCGTTGCCGCCGACATCACCGTCAATAAGAATATGGTGCCTTTCGACAGCCGTTCTGCCTTCCAGACCAGTGGTATCCGTCTGGGAACTCCTGCCATCACTACCCGTGGTGCCAAGGAAGACCTAATGGTGGAGATTGCCGCTCTCATCGAGGAGGTACTGAACGCCCCTGAGGACGAGCAGGTGATTGCCAGTGTCCGCAAGCGTGTCAATGAGCGCATGAAGGACTATCCTCTGTTCGCTTATTAATTATAATACTGGGTCGTGTCGATTCGATCGGGATACTCATCAAATTACATTGAAAACTGAGTTGTCTTTCTGCCAATGGCGGGCCACATCTCCTCGGAGAAGTTGTAAAACCAGTGGATTACAAAGGTTGAGAGCGCTCTACATCTTTTAACAAAGGAGTTTTCATCACATCCTCGACGCGGCCCTTTCTTTTTTGTTCATATCTAAGAGTTAAAAAGTAAGAGTTATGTTTTCCGGTATTATAGAAGAGTTTGCCACCGTTACGGCTATCAAGAAAGACAGGGACAATATCGACTTCACCTTGCGTTGCTCATTTGTCGACGAACTGGGCATTGACCAGAGTGTCGCCCATAACGGTGTGTGTCTGACCGTTGTCAGTATCCAAGATGGCACCTATACGGTTACCGCCATGAAAGAGACGCTGGACCGCTCGAACCTCGGACTGCTGCAAGTAGGCGACAAGGTGAATGTGGAGCGTTCGATGCTGATGAACGGACGACTGGATGGGCATATCGTACAAGGACATGTCGATGAGACGGCACGGTGTGTTGCTGTAGAGGACGCTAACGGCTCTACCTACTTTACCTTCGAATACAAGGAAGACAAGGAGATGGCACTGAATGGTTACTTTACCGTTGATAAAGGATCCGTAACCGTCAATGGTGTCTCCCTCACCGTATGTAATCCCACGAGAAACACTTTTCAGGTAGCCATTATCCCCTATACCTTTGAACACACAAACTTTTGCGATATCAAAGTGGGCAGTATCGTCAATCTGGAATTTGACATCATCGGGAAATATATTGCCAGACTGCAACAACTGAAATAACCGTCTATTCTATATATAAATAGGTATAGAAGAGGTCTTCTCGTATCAAGAAATTATCTTTTTTCAAAAAAAAGTGCCAATAAATTTTCGTTTCCCGCTGAAAATCAGTATCTTTGCAGTCCGAAATACGAAACATTAATACAAGTAAACAAATTTAGATATCTTAATAAGATGACAAAAGCAGACATTATAAACAAGATTGTTGAGGACACGGGTCTTGCGAAAAAGGACGTTGCAGCCACAGTGGAGGCATTCATGGAAGAGATCCGTCAGAGCATGGCAGTACAGAAAGAAAACGTTTATTTGCGTGGTTTTGGTACGTTTACTATTAAGCATCGTGCCAAGAAGACCGCTCGCAATATCTCCAAGAATACTACATTGGTGATTGACGCGCACGACTTCCCCGCCTTCAAACCCGCCAAGAGTTTTATTGCTAAGATGAAATAAACATTAAACATTTAAATATTTAAATTATGCCAAACGGAAAGAAAAAGAAGGGCCACAAGATGGCTACTCACAAGCGTAAGAAGAGACTGCGCAAGAATCGTCACAAGAGCAAGTAAGTCTTGCTAAGTCTGAAAGAAATGAAAGGAGTGTACCAACAAGTCTACAAGACAAGTTGGTGCACCCTTTCCGTTAAAAAACAACAACTAAGTATGAATAGTGAAGTAATCATTGACGTCCAACCGAAAGAGATATCGATTGCCCTACTCGAAGACAAAAACCTGGTGGAATACCAGAACGAGAAGCGAGAGGCATCTTACTCTGTCGGAAACATCTATCTGGGCAAGGTACGCAAACTGATGCCCGGACTGAACGCATGCTTCGTGGATGTGGGCTCTGAGCGTGATGCTTTCTTACACTATCTTGACTTAGGCACTCAATTCAGTTCTTACGAAAAGTATCTTAAACAGGTACAAAGTGACAGGAAACGACTTTTCCCCATCACGAAAGCATCACGACAACCAGAACTGCCCAAGGACGGAAGCGTACAGAGTTTCCTGAAACAAGGACAGGAAATCTTAGTGCAGGTGGTCAAGGAGCCTATCTCCACTAAAGGTCCGCGACTGACTTGTGAACTAAGTTTCGCCGGCAGGTATATGGTCTTGATGCCGTTCCAGGACAAAGTGTCTGTATCCTCGAAGATTAAGAAAGGTGAAGAACGTACACGTCTGAAACAACTCGTACAAAGTATCAAGCCCAAGAACTTCGGCGTTATCGTCAGGACATCAGCCGAAGGAAAGCGTGTTGCAGAACTTGATGCTGAAATGAAAGTATTAGTAAAACGCTGGGATGATACCATCGCAAAAGTACAGAAGACCACAACAACGCCTCTACTGGCGTATGAGGAGACTGGAAGAGCCGTCGCTATGTTGCGCGACCTCTTCGACCCCACCTATGATGGTATCTATGTCAACGACACGGAAATCTTCCAGCAAATCAAAGACTATGTCGGTTTGATCGCTCCCGATAAGAAAGACATCGTCAAACAGTATACAGGCACAGTACCCATCTTCGACAACTTTAACGTTACCAAACAACTGAAATCTTCGTTTGGACGGACCGTCAACTATAAGCGGGGCGCCTATCTGATTATCCAACATACAGAGGCGATGCATGTAGTGGACGTGAACAGTGGTAACAGGACACGTGCAGAGAACGGACAAGAGGCTAACGCCTTGGAGGTCAATTTAGGTGCCGCAGACGAGTTGGCTCGCCAACTCCGCCTTCGTGACATGGGCGGTATTATCGTGGTCGACTTTATTGACATGAGTCTTGCAGAGGACCGCCAACTGTTATACGAGCGGATGTGCAAGAACATGCAGAAAGACCGTGCCCGCCATAACATCCTCCCACTGAGTAAGTTCGGACTGATGCAGATTACCCGTCAGCGTGTTCGTCCTGCCATGGATGTCAACGTTGAGGAAACCTGTCCCACCTGCTTCGGCAAGGGGAAAATCAAGTCGTCCATCCTGTTTACAGATCAGTTAGAGAGCAAAATTGACCGCCTTGTCAATAAGATAGGCATCAAGAGTTTCTCACTCCATGTACACCCTTACGTCGCAGCCTATATCAACCAGGGTATCGTCTCACTGAAGAGACGCTGGCAGATGAAATACGGCTGGGGAATACGGATTATCCCTTCGCAGAAACTGGCTTTCCTTCAGTATGAATTCTACGACAAGGACCGCCAGTATATCGATATGCAGGAGGAAATAGAGACGAACGAATAAATAGCGTCAGGCATGGTCACCTTGAAAGTAATTTTCTGGGTATGCCTCTTCCTGGTCTTCTATACGTATCTGGGATATGGCATCCTTCTCTGGATATTAGTTCGCTTGAAACGGCTCTTCAAAGGAAAGCCACAAAAGGCACAACTACCCTCAGAGGAGGAATTACCAGAGGTTACTTTGATGATCTGCGCATACAACGAGCAGGATATTGTAGATATCAAGATGGAGAACACCCATCAGATTACCTACCCTAAACTGCACGTTGTATGGGTGACTGACGGATCTAATGACGCCACCAACGACAATCTTGCTAAGTATCCTGACGTACAAGTCATCTATTCTCCTGAGCGTCGTGGAAAGACTGCGGCTCTGAACCATGGAATCAGTGAGGTAAAAGATGAACTGATCGTGATGACAGATGCCAATACCATGCTGAACCCAGAGTCTATACAGGAGATTGTACGTTGTTTCATGAACCCACAGGTAGCATGTGTGGCAGGAGAGAAACGAGTGGCAGCACGTCATGAGGGACAAGCCGCGGCGGAAGGTGAAGGACTCTACTGGAAATATGAGAGTACACTGAAGCGCTGGGATGGAGAACTATACTCCGCCATGGGTGCTGCAGGAGAACTCTGCGCTATCCGCAGGTCACTTTACGAGCCTATGCCCGAGAATGCTCTTCTTGACGATTTCGTGATGTCGCTTCGTATGGTAGACAAAGGTTACAAGATTGCCTATACCTCTGAAGCCTATG
>Ga0255059_10000396_pt1 | contig 10062 bp, 5 predicted proteins | sample 176RNAGHGlowgp2_FD_183551 | JGI IMG/M metagenome (GOLD analysis project Ga0255059, IMG submission 183551) | Metatranscriptome of sheep rumen microbial communities from Palmerston North, Manawatu-Wanganui, New Zealand - 1766 RNA GHGlow gp2... | ecosystem: Host-associated > Mammals > Digestive...
CCATGGGCGGATTCGGCACCCTCTGGCATGCAACCAAGTTTCCGCATAAGTTCACTTATGCCTATGCAATGAGTCCCGCAGCCTCCATGATGGGGTTCAATCCCAAGGACAATATTACCAAGGCCTCCGACAAATCTGTATTCCCTGCTTTTACCATCGAGGTGGGAACTGAGGATTTTACAGTTAACAATGAAGATTCCCGTAAGCTCTACAATCACATGATTCAAAATGGAATCAGCTGTGACTGGATTGAGCGCGGAGGCACACACGACTGGTCTTTCTGGATGGCTTGCCTTCCCAAGGCCCTGCGAAAAGTGGGTGCGTCGTTCAAATAGAAAAACATTTGAACAGGAGAGAATGTGAAACAGGGCTCTTGTTCTTATTTTTGCAAGGAAAAGATAACACAAAACAATCCTATCATAAAACCAATGAAACGTATCATTTCTACCATCGCCCTTTGCCTTGCCATTGCCGGTGCAATGCAGGCACAGGAACTGACCAATTTCGCCTTCTTCGGCGGTCAGAAACCAATCGTTTCCCCTGAAATCCAGAATGACTCCGTGACTTTCCGCCTGAAGGCCGATTACGCCACCGTGGTGAAGCTCAGCGGCTCCTGGATGCCCAATCCGTGGACCGGAACCATTGATATGACCCGTGGTGAAAACAACGTATGGTCCGTGAAGATTCCTCTTCCTTCTCCTGAAATCTACACCTACAACTTCGTGGTTGACGGTGTCGCCGTAAATGACCCTCAGAATGTCCTTGTGCAGCGTGACGGCACCCGTTATCTCCCCATGCTCACCGTTCCCGGCGAGCGCACGGAGAACTACGGCGAGGCTACCAAGCATGGCACCGTGAGCCATCCCTGGTATGACAGCAAGATTCTTGGCATGAGCCGCCGTCTTACTGTCTATACTCCTTATGGCTACGAAGCCAATCCCAAAAAGAAATATCCCGTTCTGTACCTTCTGCATGGTGCCGGCGGTGACGAGGAGGCATGGAGCTCCATGGGCCGCGCCGCACAGATTCTTGACAATCTTATCGAGAAAGGTCTTGCCGAACCCATGATAGTGGTCATGCCCAACGGAAATCCCGGACAGGCAGCCGCACGTACCCTCAACATTCCCGAAAAGCCTTTCGACTGGAGGGATCCCGCCATGCGCGACTCTTATGTGAAGAGCCTCTGCACCGAGATTGTTCCTTTCATCGAGAAGAACTTCCGCGCCATAGCGAAACCCGCATCCCGCGCCATTGCAGGCCTTTCCATGGGCGGCGGACACACCATCTCTGCCAGCATCCTCTATCCTGAGATGTTCGACTACATCTGCCCCCTGAGTGCAGCCGGAAGCGCAACTCCCGAGCAGATTGCCACCCTCAAGAAGGCAGGTGTAAAGCTCTATTTCCTTGCTTGCGGCAATACGGACTTCCTGTTCCAGGGCGCAGAGGAGATGCACAAAAAGCTGGACGAGCAGGGTCTGAAGCATGAGTATTTCGTTTCCGAGGGCGGCCACGTATGGTCCAACTGGCGCCTGTATCTGAACACTTTCGCCCAGAAACTCTTCAAGTAGCAACTACTACCAATAAATAACTGACCAACATGAGAAACACCAACATGCTCATGCGTGTAGTGTCCGTGGCCCTGGGGCTTGTCCTCAGCGCCTCGGCACTGCTCGCTCAAAACAGCATCACTGTGACCGGCACGGTCACCGATGCTGAGAAGGAACCGCTTATAGGAGCGTCCGTCATGCAGCAGGGTACCACCAACGGTGTGGCTACTGACCTTGACGGCAACTACGTCATTACGGTTCCGGAGGGGGCTATCCTCGAATTCTCTTCCATCGGCTTTGAAACCCGTACACTGAAGGCCGCTTCCGCCAAGATGGATGTCATCCTGGTCGAAGACTCCGAACTCCTCAATGAGACGGTGGTCGTGGGTTACGGTGTCCAGAAGAGGGAATCCCTCACCGGAGCCATCACCCAGATCCGTTCTGAAGACATCGCTGCAACCAAAACGGCAGACGGCGTAGCTGCCCTGCAGGGCAAGATTCCCGGACTTATGATTACCCAGAACAGCGGCAAGCCCGGTGCTTTCGCTTCTGAGATCAATCTCCGAGGTTTCGGTACCCCGATGGTGGTTGTGGACGGCGTTGTGCGCAGCACCACCCGTACCCGCAAATCCACCACCTACAATACCAACCCCAATGCGCTGGAGTCCTATACGGACCTCTCCGTGCTGCAGGAGTTGAATCCTGACGATATCGAGAGCATCTCAGTCCTGAAGGACGCTTCCGCTACCATTTACGGTCTGGGCGCCCAGAACGGCGTCATCCTTATCACTACCAAAAAGGGACAGATAAAAAAGCCCAGCGTGAACTTCTCGACCAACCTTTCCTTCGTTTCCCCGGTGGTTCCCCGCGAGGTGGAAAGCTGGACCTCCTTCATGAAGTGGGACAACGCCATGTCTGATGTGGGCAAGATGGGACACCGCTGGGCCGATGCCCAGATTGCCGCATACGAGAACGGCGATCCCACCTGGACTGATGCCAAGGGCGTAGTTCATGACGCCATCTATACCGACTGGTACAGCGAAGTTTACAAGAAATTCGCCATTAACCAGCAGTACAACGTCTCCATCATGGGCGGTGACGAAAAAATGAACTACTACTTTGGCGGCAGCTATGCGGACGATAACCCCATCCTGAAGGGTGATGCCTATGGCTATCAGCGCTACAGCTTCAATGGCAATATCTCAGTGAAGCTTCTCCCCGAACTCACGATGCGCTACACCACTAACTTCCGCCAGAGTTCAAATCTGGGCCTGGGTGACTTCGACATGGACTGGAACATCTTCTTCTATATCTACCAGTCAAATCCTACCGTTGGCGTCCATCCCAAGAACAATCCGGCTCACTATACCGACGTGGAAGAGCACTGCAACCCTGTGGCCCTTCTGGACACCGACTTTTCCGGCTTTACCAAGACAGACCGCAAGGATTTCTCCAATACGGTTGATTTTACCTATGACGCTCCTTTCCTGAAGGGACTGAAGTTCCAGGCCACCGGTGCCTATGACTTCGGCCGCAGCAAGCAGCGCACGCTTGTAAAGAAGGGATACCTTTATAATTATTATACCGATTTTTCCGAGACCGGTATGGAAACCCGTCAGGAGACCCAGTACGCGGAGATGTGGAATGACAATGCCCGTATCTACGGCCGTGTCCAGGCCATGTTCGACCGCCAGTTCGGCGGCGGCCACAATGTCTCTGCCATGCTGGGCGCAGAACTCACCAGCATCACCAATGCCATGGTGGGTGCTTCCCGCTACTATGGCCCTGATGCCTCCCAGTTCCTGTATACCCACGACGTGATTAACCAGGGTCTTGACTCCCGTGCAGAGAACCAGGGTACCCGCAATACTGTACGTACCGCAGGTTACATCGGCAGGCTCAATTACAACTATCAGGGCAAGTACCTGGTGGAACTCATGGGCCGCTATGACGGTAACTATCAGTTCCAGAAGGGACACCGCTGGGGCCTTTTCCCCTCCTATTCCCTGGGCTGGCGCCTGTCTGAAGAAAAGTTCTTCAAGAATCTCTTCCCCTTCGTGAACAACCTCAAGTTCCGCTGGTCCGACGGTTTCACCGGCTCTGTGCAGGGAAGCCCTTATGCCTATGTCCTGGGCTACAACGCCAGCAACTCCTGGGTGTTTGCCGACGGCAAGACCACAACGGGTTATGCCAATAACAGCGTTGCAAACACAGTTCTTACCTGGGCCAAGGTCCGCATGCTGGACTTCGGTATCGACTGGGAACTCTGGCAGGGCAAGTTCGGCGGTACCTTCGACTGGTTCAAACGCCAGATGATCGGTACGGCTGCCCAGCGCAGTGTTTCCCTCCCGGATTTCTATGCCGTGAGCATCCCTTCAGAGAACCTGAACCGCAGCGAGAACGTGGGTCTGGAACTTAGCCTGTACCACCGCAACAGCATCGGCAACTTCTCTTACCGTGTGCAGGGTACGGCCACCTTCTCCCGCTACCGCAATACTTATATCGAAAGCGAGAAAGACCGCGTTTATTCCTCCCAGATGGATTACTGGAAGAAGAGCAACCTGAACCGCTGGAACGGTTACATGGGTGGCAACACATATCGTTGGACCGGAGATCGCTTCACTTCCGTGAACGAGGCCAACTCCAGCCAGGTGCTTTATTCCTCCCTCACCAGCAATGAAGGCAACCGCGCCCTTATCGTAGGCCAGTACAAGCTTGTAGACCGCAACGGCAATGGCTACATCGACTCCGATGACGTCTATTATACCTGGGGATCCGGCAACCCGCCGCTCCAGTTCGGCCTCACTTTCAGCGGCAGTTACAAGGATTTTGACTTCAGCCTCATCTTCAACGGTGCAACCATGAAGTATAAGGGCTATGGCCTGAGTGCCTATGCCGGCTATGGAGTTCTCAACTACCTGCCTTCACACTATACCGACGCCTATCATGTGGCCAACTACGGTGACGATCCATGGGACCCTGCCACACAGTGGGTTTCCGGTTACTGGCCTGCACTTGTGCGCCTGAACCAGGTGGGCTCCTACAACAGCCCCACTTACGGCGCCAACCAGCCTTACGACTACGTGAATGCAACTTTCCTCCGTCTTAAAACTATTGAGCTTGGTTATCGCGTGAGCCCCAGCTTCCTCAGGAAGGCCGGTATCAAGAGTGCCCGCGTGTTCTTCAACGGCGGCAACCTTGTGACCCTGTGCTCCAAGTTCCTGAAGTATGTGGATCCGGAATCCAATGACATGGGCCGTGCGGGCGGTGAATTCCAGATCAATAAGACCTACAGCTTCGGCTTCAACCTCAACTTCTAATCCTGCATGAAAATGAAAAAGATATTTACCTGTATTCTCATTGCCGGACTTACCCTTGGTTTCACTTCATGCGACAAGTTCTTCGACTCCATGGAGGGCGATCTGAGCAAGGTGGACGCTGATGCGCTCCTCAACTCTGAAAACGGTCTGCTGGCCCTTCTGGCCGACCTGTATGCCCAGCTTCCTGGCATGAGCATGAATGACAGTGACAAGAACCAGATGTTTGCCAACGGCGCCCGTGATGTGCCTTCTTATGGCAGTACGGTCTCCGGTTTCTGGAACTACACCGCGGTACGTGCCGTCAACAACTTCCTTCAGGCTGTGGAGAATTGCCGCGAAACCGGCGTTCTTGATAATGAAACAGCCGACAAGTACAAGGGCGAAGCCCTTTTCATCCGTGCATGCTATTACTTTGGCAGCGTCCGTGTATATGGCGGTGTTCCCATCGTGACCGAACCTTTGGACAAGTATTACGGCACCGACGAGGAAAACAAGCTATATGTGCCCCGTTCTACTGAAAAGGAAACCTGGGACTGGGTGATTGACCAGTTCGAGGAGGCCGCCGGCCTGCTTCCTGAAACCCAGTCACAGGAAATGCGCGCCAACAAGTATACTGCTTTCGGCATGGAAGCCCGCGCCGCCCTCTGGGCCGCTTCGGAGAGCAAATACTGGAGCCGTTCCGCCCTCAACGCTTCCTGGGTTGCTGTTCAGAAAAAGCTCACCTACATGGAAGAAAGCTATGCAAAAGACTATTACCAGAAGGCCATTGATGCTGCCGGCAAGGTAATCGCTTCCAATGCTTACTCCCTCTATGAGGCTGAACCCGGCAGCATTTCCTCGGCAATCGACAACCTTACCGAACTCTTCCAGAATTACAAGACCGTCGAAGGCCTGTTCGGACGTTCCTACAAGACTGGTGATGCCAGTACGACCAACGGAACCGACAAGTGGATCCCCAATCAGTGGGCTTTCGGTTACACAGGAACCGGCGCCGCCAACTACGCCGTGACCCTGAACCTTGCCGACGAGTACGATTACTACAACGCAGACCGTTCCCGCAGGGATGGTAAGATACAGACACTGGTCAGCGGTGACGAGAACGCTTACATGAACGATCCTGAAACAGAATTCACCAAGGACAAGGTGGCTTCTTACAAGCACTATGACAAGATTACGGATCCCTTCACCGAGAAGGACGCCCGTTTCCAGGCCTGGGTGCTCTATCCAGGTGCCGAGTTCCGCGGAGGAACCGTGAATATCCAGGGCGGCTACATCGGAACCGACGGTACCGTGTATGTCTATCCTGAGGCGCAGTCCAACGGCATCGGAAACAATGCCATCAATTTCAAGGGCGTTGACTATTATCCCTACGGAGGCCCCGGTATCGAGACATCCGCTTTCATGGGACTGACCAACGACAAGAACGCCAACAACCGCAACTCTTACAGCTTCAGCCCCCGTAAGTATGTGGACCTCAAGTCCAACAACGACTATGTGCAGTCTCCTTACTACGATCTGCGTTATGCAGAGGTTCTGCTCACCTATGCCGAGGCTGTGGCCGAAAGCGGTCTGGGCAACAAGACCGATGCTGCCAAGTATCTGAATGCTGTCCGCCGCCGTGCAGGCTTCACCGATAGTGTTGCCCTGACCGTGGACAACGTTCTCCACGAGTGGAAGGTGGAATTCCCCTTCGAGAACAAGTGGACCAATGTCCTGTACCGCCGTCGCGGTTTCTATAACCCCAACAACACCAGCAACCAGGAAGAAGGCACGCTGGGCAAGAAGCTCACGCTGATCCCTCTGGTGGATCTGTCCGGCGCTTCAGCACAGTATATCTTCCTTCGTGCCATCCCTGTCACGGCTACTTCCAAATATTGGGGATACAGTGGTACTCTTTCGTACAACGGAACATATTACAGCGGTATTCCGAACAATGAAAAGAACCACATTGAGGATAACAATAAATAGTTGAAAGTGATGAAAAAATTGATTATATCTGCAGCTCTTCTCCTTCCGATACTGTCTTCAGTATCCTGCAGTATGTTCGAGCTGGACAACTATGACGGCCCCAATGCTCAGGTAGCAGGCAAACTGCTGGATTCCGTAACCGGCGAGCTTGTGGGTATCGAGGCTGGTTCCAGCCAGGCATTCGACTGGAGCACCTGGTCCATGGTAACCGCCGTTGATTACGGTGCCCTGGTGGTGTCGGAACAGGATTACATTTCCCCGAACTACACCGGAGACCCTGCCGCTTATGTTACTGACGACAACCAGTACTGGATGGTCCGTTTTGACGGGCAGTACACCAATAAGCTGGTCTTTGCCGGCAAGTATAAGTACTCCACGCGTCTTCTTCCTTGCTATGCACCTGAAGAGGGACATGACACCTTTGTGATTCAGAAAGGTCGCAACCAGATGAACATAAGCGTTCTTCCTTTCTGCCGCATCAAGTCTCCCAAGATTTCCTATGATGCTGCTGCCAAGAAGGTAGTTGCCTCCTTCTATGTGGAACTTGGCGATCCTACGCGTGCCAATACCATAGCCAATGTGGCCCTGTGTGCCAACACGCAGCTGTTTGTGGGCGCAAAGAACATGAACCTGGCACGTGACCACAAGCCTTCCAAGGCCCAGAACGTCAATCCCGGTGAGCTCATCACCCTTGAGATTGATACCACGGCTCCTGAGAACGCCGACCTTTTCAAGTATGCCACCCAGGACCGTTATTTCCGCATTGCCGCACAGGCCGAGGGTAATGGCTACAACTCTTCCTCCAAGGAGAAATTCTACAATTTCTCACCTGTGTACAAGGTTTCCGCCGACTTCTCCTCTATCGAGGAAGTCAAGTGGGACGACATGACACTGTAATGCCTAAAGACTTTTTGAATCATGAAAAGAATAATTGGTATTTTCGCATTCGCTCTGGCCCTCCTTGCAGTTTCCTGCAGCAAGGAGGACGCCATGAACGGTCCCATCAATGAGATTGGAGACCTGTACACCGTACCGGCAGAAGCCTCCAAGGTAACTCTGACTGCGTCCAACTCCACATGGTCCATGGACCGGCGTTATTTTGACCTTACTTTCGGATCTGCACTCTCTACTCGCCTTGTAGGGTATGATGCCCTGCTCACTCCCGGGCAGTATCTGCTTGGTGCCGATGAGATTGGGAAAGCCGTTCTTGCCAACACTACCCTTAATGGCAAAGCCGTAAAACAGGGTTTCATCACCGTTGGCAACCGTGACGGCCAGTATATGATTACCGCTCAGATTGACGGTGAGGTCCTTGCATGGACCGGTACTCTTCCCTTTGTGGAAGATCCCGCTCCGCTTACCCTCTCCGTGGTCCAGAGCACTTCCGTCAACAAGGACAGCCACCTGGTGACTATGCAGCTTGCAACGGAAGGAATCTCACAGGAGTTTGACATGACCACCTACCAGAATGTCTGGAAGGGCGAAGGCAAGTACATCGCCATCGACCTGTACAGCCAGGACGGTTATCTGCATGACGGCGATTACACTGCCTCGTCAGAAGGCGGCGTTGTGAATGCCGGTGAATTCGGCATTGGCTATGATACCACTGTGGACTGGGGGTTCGGCCCTATGGAGATGAAGGATTGGGGTACCTGCCTGTGGACTGTTTCCGGCGGTGCCGCTACCGCCGAAAAGATAACCTCCGGCCTCATCAAGGTGACGAGCCGCGAGGAAAAGGTTGATGACAAGGATGTGACCGTATGGACCATCTCATGGGGTGTCAACTATCCCGTGGAGATTCTCTTCGAAGGCGCTATTCCTGCCCTTACCAAGCCCAAGAAGCCTTCAGGCCCCGTGTCGCCCGATTACGTCTATACCATCGGTGAACCCATGGACTGCTCAACATCGTCCGGTGAGGTTGTGAGCGGTGTGAAGAAGTATCCCATTACCATTGCCGATGCCGGTGGCGAGGAAGTCGCTTACCTTGAATTCGTCCTTGCCGAAGGCTCCGACGACGTGGTTGCCGGTGAGTATGTTTCCACCGAGTATGCCCACGAGGTGGGTACCCTTGCCAACGGTTACTTCATGGACTTCGGTGACTGGGGAACCTTTGCAGGCGGCTCATACTACATCTCCGGCGGTGAAAAGGTTTACATCGATCCGGGCGTGACCGTCATCGTCACCCAGATAGGTACCGGTGCTTTCAGTTTCACCAGCACGGGCTTCGACTTTGCTGCCGCAGGTCCCAACTACGTACCTGGAGGCGGTGTGGAGACAGATCATACTTATGAGATCGGCGCTCCCGCCGACTGCTCCACATCGTCCGGTGAAGTGGTGAGCGGCGTGAAGAAGTATCCTTTCACAATCAAGAATGCCGGTGGCGAGGAAGTCGCTTACCTTGAATTCGTCCTTGCCGAGGGCTCCGACGATGTGGTGGCCGGTGATTATGTTTCCACCGAGTATGCCCACGAGGTGGGGACCCTTGCCAACGGATACTTCATGGACTTTGGCGACTGGGGTACCTTCTCAGGTGGTTCCTACTACATTTCCGGAGGTGAAAAGGTGTACATCGATCCCGGTGTAACTGTTACCGTCACCCAGCTCGGCCCCGGTGCCTTCCGTTTTACCAGCGACGGCTTTGACTTTGCCGCTTCCCGCGCCAACTGATCTTTTATATGAAGAAGTTATCTATCTTTCTGGCAATTCTTTGCATTGGCCTTTCCGCCAATGCCCAGCAAGCTCTCTGGGGAGGTCCCGGCGTGGAGTCTCCCGTCATCAATGCCGACGGCACCGTCACCTTCCGTTACCAGGCTCCCAAGGCCGTGAAGGTGGAAGTGACCGGCGACTTCATGCCCGTAGAGAAGCGTGAAGTGGAGTTCAACGGACAGAAAATGACCTTCGAGGCTCCCGGTGTGGGCGTGCTCAAAGAAGGGAAGAACGGCGTGTGGGAATATACGACTCCTTTCGTAGTGGCCCCGGAAATGTACACCTATACTTTCCGTGTGGACGGTCTTACCACCATCGACCCCAACAACGTGTTCGTGAACCGTGATATCGCTTCCCTTACCAGTGTGCTGCTGGTGCCCAAGGCAGGGGAGCGCAGCGACCTCTATGCCATCCACAAGGTTCCCCACGGCAGTGTATCCAAGGTCTGGTATCCGTCTGCAACCGCAGGTTTCGACCGCAGGCTTACCGTTTATACTCCTGCCGGTTATGAGACCTCCAAG